>Ga0206939_10083_pt1 | contig 28000 bp, 32 predicted proteins | sample Alteio_BWOrgHeat_10_FD_152921 | JGI IMG/M metagenome (GOLD analysis project Ga0206939, IMG submission 152921) | Enriched cells from forest soil in Barre Woods Harvard Forest LTER site, Petersham, Massachusetts, United States -... | ecosystem: Environmental > Terrestrial > Soil > Temperate forest >... | reverse complement strand
CTGCAGCATAGCTCGATGCAATATGTCGCACGCAGTTATTGACGTAATCTTCCAAATACGAGAGACCATTAGCGGAGTATTTACGCGTGATTACCTTGGAAATCAAACATGCCACTGGATCAATATCGATACCAATACTGCGTCTGCCGAGCAGACGAGAGACCATAAGGGATGTGCCGCTGCCAACAAACGGATCAACAACGAGATCATCCGTCGTACTATGTTCCAGTATCACATCAGACGCTAATTTCTGATGAAAGCCGGCCGCATAGCAATGTATCTTGCGACCAGCAGCAGATGCCTTCGAGCCCTTTGGCTTGGACATGTTCCGTTTTCGTTGCGAGCGATGATATTCGGACATTTGTCTGTTACAAACCTGGGTGGTGGGACATGGAGCATTTTCCCAAAAATACCTCCACCGTGCCAGTGTAATCGTGCGCCGTGCACATAGTTAGTCCTGTTGAATTACCGGTTATGGTGCGAGCGGTTGCTTGACAGCTATATACGAAGACGGCGTGGGGATAGTAGCCAACGGTGAGTTATATCGCGAGTTCCATCTACCGTGCGCCCGACTCAGGACTTTGGCAGCAAGTGCGGGCATCGGCAAAGAAAGCGACTGAAATGGGAGATGACGGAACAAATGATCTGCTCGCGAGCAACGTCGTCCGAACCAATGAGTTGCAAGTATGGTTCCTGGCGGAGCACCTAGTGGATGTCCCTTTCGTTCAGGCTAGCTAGGGCATTATCTCGGACTGTTTAGCAGGCTAGTCTTGCTTATCTCATTCCGCGAATCAGCTGCATAAAGTCTTCAATCTTTTTTGTAATCCGGGCCCGCTTCGGGCCGAGATTCTGCTCCAAGGCAATTCCGCAGAAGAACGTGATGATGAGGCCAGCGAGGGCATCATTATCATCGCTATCTCCACGCGCCGCAGCTAGATTGTCGATTAATAAGCTCTTAGCCTTCATGAAGTTCGCAATCATAATTTCGCGGGCTTTGAGAGGAAGATCCGAAAACTCGCGCATAGAGTTCACCGAAAAGCATCCCTTCTGTCCCCAACTCCCGTAACAGGTTTTTAAAAAGTTCTCAACATTGGTCCAACCCAAAGGCTGCTTCATTAGAGTTCCGCGGCCCGTCAGGACGTCGAAATACTGGCGCATGCACGCGACAAACAGATCCTCCTTATCTTTAAACTCTGCATAGAGGCCGGACTTGCGCACACAGGTGGCTTGTTCGAGGTCCTGAACACTTGTCTCGGCAAGACCATGCTTCCAAAAGACTGGAATCGCCTTATCGAGAACATTTTTTCGGCTGAATAATTTTCTTCGACCCACGGTGACATTATCGTTCATTTCATCATCCCATCTTAAGGGGCTTGCCAAAATATAGGACTATTTGGTCCAATATGCGCATGAAAAATATTCATGAACTCTCTACTCGCAAACAGCAAGTTGTCGATCTCCTAAAATCACTCGAGACCAAAAACCCAGCGCCGGCCGCATACATCAATCCGAAGAAGTACATCCAACACAACCTGCAGGTAGGTCCTGGTCCCGCAGGCATCGCCGCCCTTATCAAGAATCTGCCTCCTGACGCAACCGTCAAAACAATTCGGGTCTTCGAAGATGGCGATTACGTCTTCACCCACAACGAGTACAACTTTTTTGGACCCAAGATCGGATTTGATATTTTCCGCTTCGAGAACGACTTAATCGTCGAACACTGGGACAACCTGCAGGAGACCGCTTCCAAGCAAAGTCCTAGCGGACATACCATGATTGATGGTCCTACTACCGCGTCCGATCTCGATCAAACCGAAGCCAATAAGGCGCTCATGCAGCGCTACATGGACGACATTCTCGCAGGGCGTCGAGAAACTTTTCCCAGCTACTTCAACGGTAACCAGTACATCCAACACAACCCCTGGGTTGCCGATACGATTCCAGGGCTCATTGCGGGCCTGCAAGCTCTTGCCGCTAAAGGCCAGGCGCTCGTCTATAAGAAGGTCCATAAAATACTCGGCGAAGGTAACTTTATTCTGGTTGTCTCCGAGGCGACTTTCGGCGGGGTGCCCACAGGCATCTATGACCTGTTCCGCATTGAAAACGGCAAGATTGCCGAGCATTGGGACACGCTTGAGGCTATCCCGCCTCGTAACGAATGGAAAAACGATAATGGCAAGTTTTAATTCGTTGTAGAAGTTCAGTTTAGGCCCGAAGGGAATTAGATAAACAATAGGAGATCATCAATGACTACGAGAACCGCAGAGAAAAAGGAAGTGGACTCTGGCGCCAATCTAAAGGAGACTCGAACTACATATAAGGCTATTGAAATTTCAGCGCCCCGTACTTTTCGTTTGGTCGAAAGAAAGGTTACAGCACCGGGCCCTGGACAAGTACGCATCCGCGTGGAGGCTTGCGGGGTATGCCACTCGGACGCGGCAACCATTGAAGAAGGGCAATGGCCAAACATGAAATATCCACGTGTTCCGGGTCATGAGGCAATTGGTCGCATAGACGAAGTAGGTCCCGGCGTCACGACGTGGGAGATTGGCCAGCGTGTTGGGGTCGGATTTTTTGGAGGCGAAGACGGGACCTGCGAGGCCTGCCGGCGTGGTGAAACGGCCTACTGTCAAAATCCCATTATTACCGGCGTTACGACTGATGGCGGTTATGCGGAAGTCATGATCGCGGAAGCGCGTGCGTTGGCCCTAATACCGGATGATCTTAAATCCGTAGATGCCGCGCCTCTTGTATGCGCCGGCATCACGACCTTTAACGCACTTCGTAATGCGGGGCGTGCTGGCGATACCGTGGCCATCCAAGGGATAGGAGGGCTTGGCCACCTAGGGGTGCAGTTCGCGCGAAAGATGGGTTTTCGTACCGTGGCCATTGGTGGAGGCCCGGACAAAGAGCCCCTCGCCAAAAAGTTGGGGGCGCATATCTATATTGATGCCAAGGCAGGCGATGCGGCGGCCGCGTTACAAAAACTAGGCGGAGCCGACGTAATTTTGGCGACTGCGCCGAGCGGGGCAGCCATCGGCAGCCTGCTTCCCGGTCTTGCCGTTCGCGGGAAACTCGTGGTGGTTGGAGTCTCAGGGGATGCGATCCCTGTGAACGGCGTCCCTCTCATATTCGGCGGACGCTCAATACTTGGCAGTCTCACAGGAAGAGCGATCGAAACCCAGGATACTCTCGACTTCAGCGTACTCGCCGAGGTTTGTCCGATGATCGAAACGCTCCCGCTGACACAAGCCGAGGAAGCTTATAAACGAATGATGTCGGGTAAAGTACGGTTCCGTATGGTTCTCACTATCTAAGGAGGTCATGCCATGAACGACACAATCAACGCCACCGCAGCGAAGAAAGTAGTTGAGGAAGGAGCGAAACCGGCGAACAAGTTTCAAGCCGTTTTCGATAAACAGAAAAACTACTTCAATACCGACGCCACTAAATCTTACGAGTGGCGCATTGAGCAACTCGATCGAATGAGCAAGATGCTCAGTGAGAATAGCGACGCCTTTCAGGAGGCCTTAAGCAAAGACTTCAAGACTGCGTCCCAAGAAAAGGTTTTTGAAGTCATGGCTCCTCTAGGGACTATCGAGTTTACGAAGATGCAACTTAAAGAATGGATGGAGCCAGTTTTTGCCCCTGTGCCCAAGGCGCTTGCGGCATCGGGACACAAGGGACAGGTTATCCGAGAGCCCTACGGTGTGACATTGGTCATTGGTCCGTTTAACGGTCCCATCCTTCTATTGCTTCATCCGGCGATCGCGGCTCTGTCAGCGGGAAACCCCTGCATTCTGAAACTTTCGAATGCGATCCCGGCGACCTCTGCGCTCTTTCAAAAATTCATCCCAAAATATTTCAAGCCCGAATGCGTCACCACTGCTACCGGAGGACATGAAGAAATAACGGAACTCCTCAAACTGCCGTTTGATTTCATATTTTTAACCGGCAGTGTAAAAGTCGGGAAGGTCGTCATGCGTGCCGCCGCGGAGAATTTGACCCCGGTTCTATTAGAACTCGGAGGGCAAAATCCGGCATTTGTGGATCCCACCGCCAATCTTCAGGATGCTGCCAAGAAAATCGTCTGGGGTAAGATGGCCTGGGGCGGCCAATGGTGTACCTCGCCCGGCTACGCCTATGTGCATGAATCCGTTGTCGAGAAGTTCGTGGCGGAGTGCAAGAAAGCCCTTGTCGAACTGTACGGAACCGATCCGAAGAACAATTCCGATTATTCGCGCATCGTCAACGCGAAAGAGGTTGAACGCCTGGCGGCCCTCGTCGATCCAAAGAAAGTGATCGCCGGCGGTGCTTCTGATCCAAAAGCACACTACCTCGATCCAACCATTTTTTACCCCGTGACGTGGGACGATTCCCTAATGGATGATGAAATTTTTGGACCGATTTTGCCGATCCTCACATACAAAGATATGGATGCAGCCTTTGTCGAAGTGAAGAAGCGCCCCAAACCTCTGGCCGCTTTCCTATTCAGTCGTGACCAAAAGGCGATCGATCATTTCCTTTCAAGCCTGTCTTTCGGCGGCGGAGCGATCAATCAGGTAAATATTCATCTGTTTGTGGAAACCATGCCTTTCGGAGGCGTTGGATACTCCGGCACGGGTCACTACTACGGTAAGGCTGGTTTCGACAATCTGACGCACGCAAAATCGATTTTGGTATCACCGCCCGATGTTGCCATCGAACATTTGTTTCCGCCCTATACACAGGAAAAGGTCGAAGCGCTGAAACAGTGGTTTGAGTATTAAGCGAAAGGAATCGAACCGTACATCTACGAGGAGGCTTACCATGAAAACAAACACAATAGATCTCACAAGCATTGCCCAGCAATTCTTCGGCGCCTATGATGCTCATGATGTCGATGGGATGATGGCTCTTTTTACAGATGACGCCCTCGGACGTTACGCCCCCTATGGGCGTGAGAGTATCGTGCCGATTCACGGTGGCATTGATGCCATTTGGCGCGCCTTTCCGCAGGCTGTTCCGAATTTCCGAGTCAAAGTTATCGAGATAATCCCCGCAGAAGGGAACACCGTTGTCATCCAGGCTGAGATGAGCGGGCCCATACCAGCGGATGCCGACGGTGTTGCAAAGAAAGGCCAAGTCGTGCACATCCCCCATGCCTATATCTTACGCATCAATGAGCACGGCAAAATCTCGAGGCTTGATGCTTATTGGGACAATACCGTCCTGAACAGTATCAAGAAGAGCGCCGTATAGGCTTTACGGCTAATGAAGGTCCTGATACTTGGAGCAACGGGCTTGGTCGGCAGAAAAGCATTGACCCAAGCTCTTGCACGGTCGGAAATTTCACAGGTTATTGCGCCAACCCGGAAACCACTGCCTGAACAGGACAAGCTTGTCAACCCAGTGGCCCCTAAGCTGGAGCAGCTTTTGCCGGAGGTGAGAAGCTGGCGACCCGATGCTGTCATCTGCGCGACCGGCACGACGATCAAGAAGGCAGGATCAAAAGAAGCTTTTCATTCGGTCGATCACGATCTGCCATTCGCATACGCGCAGCGAGCCCACCAAGAAGGCGCGCAAAACTTTGCACTCGTTTCAGCGATAGGGGCATCTGTCGATTCGCCTTTCTTTTATGCGAGAGTGAAAGGCGAACTCGAACGAGATATTCGGGGGATCGGCTTCAGGTCGCTCTCCATTCTGCGGCCTATCATCATTGATGGAGATCGGGGCGAATTTCGTTTTGCAGAAAGTGCCGTATTAAAGCTTTCGCACATTTTGGCCCCTATCCTTCCGAAACGACTTCACGTCAATCCAGCTTCAAAAATCGCCAAAGTGTTGGTCGATGCAGTTTTAACGGGAGAACCCGGTTGCCACTATAAATATTCAGATAGTCTTGCGGACTAGCCGATGAAAGATTTTCAGATGAAAAAAATCAATGTGGAACGGATAGCGATGACCGAAGTAGAGGTGCTGAGATTTCATACAGAGGTCTTTAATGGCGCGCTAAAGAGTCAAAATTACGCCGCGCTCGAAGACGTCTACTCCGACGATTACATGCTGGTTCGGCCGGATGGGTCAATCCTCAATAAACAGCAGGTCTTAGCAGATCTTCAGAATAGTCTGACTTTTAAATCTATCGAATTTTGGGACGGTAAGGTACGTGTTTACGGAACGGCGGCGGTGCTTACCGGGGAGAGCGCGACGATCAGTTCTCGCAACGGCACCGAGGCACATTCACATGTTCGGCTCGTGGCTTTCTACGCATGGGAAGGCAAATCGATTCGTCTCGTGCATTATCAAAGTACGAATCTACCCAAGTAGCTTTACTGTCTGGAGCAGGAGTCGTTTCGCAAAATCAATGGTGGACGACCAAGGAGAAAACAACATGGGAAAGCTTCAAGGAAAAATCGCACTGGTGACTGGAGGCACGAGCGGAATTGGATTGGAGACGGCCAAACGGTTTGTGGCCGAAGGGGCGTACGTCTTCATCACCGGGCGTCGTGCGCAGGAGTTGGCGACGGCGGTCAAGGAGATTGGAAAGAATGCGTCCGGCGTACAAGGTGATACATCGAATCTCGGTGATTTGGACCGCCTTTTCGCACAGATTAAGAGTGAGAAGGGCAAGCTAGATATCGTCTTTGCAAATGCAGGTATAGCGAGGTTTGTTCCTCTTAGCGCCGTCACAGAAGAAATCTTTGATTCGATATTTGACATTAATGTCAAAGGCGTCCTATTCACGGTGCAGAAAGCACTTCCACTTTTAACGGACGGCGCTTCGATCATCATGACGGCATCTACTGTGGGCAGTAAAGGGTTGCCGGCGAATAGCGTTTACAGCGCCACTAAAGCCGCCGTGCGTTCATTTGCGCGTACATTCACGACTGATTTAAAGGATCGCCGCATTCGCGTCAATGCGGTGAGTCCGGGCGCCACCGAGACACCGGGACTAAAAGAATTATGGGCATCCAACAAAGCGGCGGCCGAACAGCGCTCGAAGAATATTAGCACGGCAGTGCCGCTCGGCCGTCTGGGAACACCCGAGGATGTCGCGAAAGCCGTGGTGTTTCTCGCCTCTGACGACAGCAGTTTCATCACCGGAGTGGAATTGTTTGTAGATGGCGGCTTTGCACAAATTTAGACCAAGGAGAAATGTAAATGAAGTCTTTACCCGGCATTCAGGTCGCCGATACACCGTTGATTCGCGACGCCATTGATCTAGCAAAGAGTTCATTAGAACCGTTCCTTTTCAACCATGTAATGCGCTCTTGGTTATTCGGCGTTGTACTTTCAGAAGGGGCCGAACGTGTCCCAGATCCTGAGCTTCTCGCCTTATCAGTCGTCCTGCACGATCTGGGTTTAACCGACCGCTATACGGCGAACGATCGCTTTGAAGTAGATGGTGCCAATGCCGCGCGGGTATTTTTAAAAGATCGCGGCTTATCGACACAGCAACTGCAAGTTATATGGGATGCTATTGCACTCCACACCACCCCCACTATTGCTCTCCATAAAGAGCCCGAAGTTGTGATGGCTCATTCAGGAATCGCAGCAGACGTGCTCGGAGCCGGTCTTGATCGAATACCGCAGGACAAACAATGTGCGATTCTGAGTGAGTTTCCTCGGCTGGCATTCAAGAACCGTTTTCAAGCGTCTTTGTGTGACATCGCTCGTCGGAAGCCGGCGACCTGCTTTGACAACATTCTTCGGGATTTCGGAACCCGCTACGTGAAAGGCTTCACCGCACCGTCGTTCGCCGAACTCTTCGAAAAAGCACCATTCGCCGAATAGTTTGGATACGTCAGTGTTTTCTCACGCATCAGCTTAAGACTTGAGCGGGATCTCGCTAGTAAGCGAGATAAACCTTTTGAGGGGCGAGAGTGTCAGTCACCTAACTTAAGACCCAATGTTTATTCCTACAAAATAGACGGTTTGCCTTCATTGGCGGCGTTAGCCATCAATGCTTCGACTTTGTTGTCCAGGTCTTTCCCCACTTTCAACGCTTCGGGACTTCCGGAGGCGGCGAGATAGCTCGTCATGCGGTCGTACGATAAGTGAACACCATCCGTGCGCTCGTCCACCAGCACGGTCACGGGAGCGTAGGACCCAGCGTCGGGCGCATGTTTCGCCATTTCCTTCATGATAAGGGGATTGCCAAGGATGAAGCGAATCATTTTGGGCATCGCGCGTCCTGCGTCTTTCTGCAGAACGGCGCCATGATCCAATTTCATAAAGAGCATGAAGCCGGTGGGTCCGAGGCCTCTCTTAACCTCTTGCTCATATTCACTAAATGGCTGCGCTTTGCCTAGAGTTCGAAACATGCGAGAGAGGTCGGGGTGTCCAATGGCGGCTTCGAGGCGGGCGACGACTTTTTCAAAGGCATCAGGGGATATGAAGCAGAGGCGCTCGACTTCGATCTTGCGTGTGGATTTGGCTGGCTTGCTCATACGCGTACCCTCATTATGTTATTTAGATTTGTGCGAAGCCACCATCGACGAACAGTTCGGCTCCCGTGGTGAATCCGGCATCTTCGGAAGCGAGAAACAGAACGGCTTTGGCCACATCATCAGGTGTTGCAAGTCGACCCAGGGGAACCGTACTAGCAATATTTTTTGAGCGCGCATCAGCCGCTGCTTTGTTAGAAGCCCAAAGCTCTTTGAGCCCGGGTGTTTCAGTAGCGCCAGGGCTAACCACATTCACCCGGATGCGGCGCTCCTTGAGATCCGTGGTAAACGTTCGAGCAAACGAACGCAGTGCCGCTTTGCTGGCGCTGTAGACGCTATTGGCCGGCAAGCCTTTGCTCGCGACCGTCGAAGCGGTGAGGATGATGGCCGCACCGTCCGACAGCAAGGGAAGCGCTTTCTGTGCCGTGAAGAGCACACCTTTCACATTGACATCGAAAATCGAGTCATAGAATTCCTCGGTAATGGAACCCAGCGGGGCAAATCGTGCGACGCCGGCATTGGCGAACACAATGTCGAGATGACCTTTCTCCTGCTTGATTTGAGCAAACAAGCGATCTAAATCCCCCATGTTCGACGTGTCTCCCGATACACCGGTCACATTTTTCCCAATTCCCTTCACAGCGACTTCCAACTCTGGTTTGCGCCGCCCCGTGATGAAAGCGTAAGCGCCCTCATCTACGAATCGCCTGGCCGTTGCCAATCCAATACCGCTGGTGCCACCGGTAATAAGTGCAATTTTTCCTTCAAGTTTTCCCATGATTTCCTCCTAGTCTTAGAGCAGCCACCGCGACCCAAAGAGAGCCGTCGCCCGTGCGAGGCGCACAGACGAGGGCTCTCTCAATTGGATGTCCAGACTCCCAGCTATCGATTGGCTGCTATTGGTTGCCTGGCCGCAGAAGTGGCAGCCTCTTCAATAAGCTTGGCTGTTTCCTTCGGGTGAGACATATATGCCACATGGCTGGAATTCACTTCGACCGTCTTGGCATTGGCGCGCTTGGCCATCATGCGCTCCTGGTCCGGATTGATCGACCGGTCTGCGGTCGCCACCATGTACCAGCTAGGCTTGGTCTTCCAGGCGGGTTTCGTAACCTTATGGGTGAACGAGTCGGTGGAGATCGGCACCTGCGACACAGCCATGAACTCTGCCTTCTCCTTCGGAATGTCCGCTGCAAAGTCGGCCACGAAATGCTCCGGGTCTACCCACCAGTTGCCGTCGCTGTCCGACTTGAACGCCTTGGACGCTTGCGGCAACGCCTGTTCGATCGACGCACAGCTCTCACCTTCATCAAGCGCGAATGCGGCAATATAGACAAGCGCCTCAACGTTTGGATGATTGCCGGCCTCGGTGATGATGGACCCCCCATAACTGTGGCCCACCAGAACCACTGGCCCGCCGATGGCGTCGATGGCGGCTTTCGTGCACTTTTGGTCCGCGGCGTAGGAGGTCTCTGGGGGCTGCGCCACCGACACCTTGTACCCATCATTCTTTAGGATGTTAGCGACGGCTTCCCAACCGGAGCCGTCGGCGAATGCACCATGCACCAAGACTACGTTCTTAATATGCTCTTTCATGACTATTCTCCTTTGTAATTAAGATCCACTCGGACCGTCTGATTTTCGATGTCGAACCGAATGTTTTTCACATGATAGACCGACGACCTAAAAGGCGTCTTGAAGAATCGCGCCGGTTTTGTTATTTCTGATTATTTAGGCGGCGCCAGCGTGACGGGGTCATGTGCTCGATGCGGGTGAAGGTCCGGCTAAAAGCGGCTTGATCGCAGAAACCCGATAGCAGTGCAATCTCTACCAAGGTTTTATCGCTTCGCAAAAGGATCTGCTTAGCGTGTTCAATCCGAAGCTGGATTAATCGCTGATGGACGGAGATACCGAAACTCAGCCGAAAGCATCGCCCAAAATGACTGGCCGAAAGAGAGCACGCCGCGGCGAGTTCTTTTATGGTGATATTTCCCTCAAGATGCGCGCGTAACATCTCCTCGGTTCGGAGCTTTTGCCACGACTCGAGCCCGCGTCTGGGCGCGACGGCAAACTTTGGAGCGCCGCAATGCGTCTGCAAGGTGTGAGCGCCAAGGACCGTGGCAGTCTGATCAAGCTCTAGCCGATCAAGAGGCTCCCCATGCTTGATAGGCGAGAGAATGTTTTTTGTCATTTGCGCCACGACCAGATCTTCGACAAAAAATACGTCCTGAAGTTGGAACGATGGAGACACAGCGTTGTCTTGCGCGATCCGCTCGAGCAGATTCCGCGAGAGGTAGTAATGCAGATAATCAAAGGGGCCACGCACCCACATTTCCATGCGGCAACGAAGATCGATAAACGTCGTGGCAAACGGTATGGCTCGCGTCACTCCAACGCTCCTGCCGTTATATTGAGCTTTCCACTGACCAATGGCCGCAGGCGTGAGGGCCACGCAGATCAGGATCGCCTGATCCGGAGGATACATGGGGGCCTTCTCCATTTCTCTTGGGCCCGAACGAAGGCGTGTCACGGCGAACTCTGGCTTTTGGTCCGAACCAACTACTTTGCAATCGTAGGCGGGGGTACTGAAAACGTCGGCCAGCGACGATCCAAACATCCGTGCGTCCGACTTGGAACGGTGAACCGCTCTTTTGTCAGGGGCCTTTTCCTCTTTCCGTTGCGAAAAGATGGTGGGTCGACTCATTCAAGTATTATGGACACAAGTCGGTTGATAGTGTCAAGGGAGGCGAACTCTCCAATAATTCTAAGTGACACTTTTAGAATCACGAATTGATTGATTTTATTACTTGTTCTTGTAAAAGGGACTGACACCGAGGGATATGTCTGCTCAGGAAATGGCCAATCGCCGATCGTATATGATTTTTTGCGCCCTGGGATAGGGTTCTAGAGGCCGTGCGCAACATCACCAATCGTCACGCGCTATGGTGAGGGAACAGCATTTCGCAGTATTCTTACGCCGCACCGATGAGAGTACTATGCAGATTCTGCTTGACATTTCAGCAATATCGGGTAGACAAGATGTGATGTCGACAATATTACCGCGAAATTATTAGCCATGGATAAAAACCAAAACGGAGATGACTCCTCGGATACCCTTAAGTCTTTAAGCGGAATGCTGAGTGGTCTCGAACGCGCCAAAGAGGAACTGGACAAGGCAGGGCTATGGATAGGTGAGTTGGTGCAAATCGATCCAGAGCGTTCGGCTCAGATAAAGTGGCAAGCTCTGCCATACGAAGAAGTAATCGCAAAACTGGAACAACAGGGTTTCAAGAAAAAAGGAACAGCCGACATTAAGGGCCAGGATGGGGATACTTTTCCCTGTGATGTATATGAGTGTGATCTAAAGGGCATTCTGCTGCTCATTCTCTATCTCAATTCTAAAAAGGGTATTGTGGAAACTCGGTCGGAATGGCATTTTCACCGTCTACAAAAGTTCGTGCAGACTTTCGAGGCACATTTAAAAAAGCAACGAGAAAAGGCAATATTATGCAAAGACGGCGTAAAAGGCATCCCAGCAAAGCATGAACTCTCCGACGAGAAATATCTAAGATTTCACTTAGAATACGGCCCTTTAATCTCCAAGCTCATCAGCATTCCGCCTGTACTGGCAATGGATAGCCATCATACCCGACCCAAAACAGCTACGCTCAGTCGAGATGGCATCTATGCTCAATCTGGCCTAACCGCTGATGATCTTCAAGTGGCTGCATTTTTTGTAACTCCTGTATACATTCCCAACATTCAGTACGCGAATAAACAGCAGAGCAATCTTTTGCTCAGGCTCCACAAAGTACTGACGCAAACATATTTCACAGCTCACGCCACTGAGAGAAGAGGAAGACCCAAAGGCTCCACCTCCAGCACGTTGCGCGAGGAAGTTCGGAAAGTTTATAAGGAATGCGTGAGGGGCTATCGTGGGCTGACCATCCCCATGACTCCTGCTGAGCGAAGGCAATGCGTAGTAAACCAATTGGGCGTAAGCATCCATACTGTCAAGCTCTATCTCCGTCAAAGTCAAAAGCGTAAGGAAAAAAGTCCCTAATTTCTTTATACTCTCCTACCCTCCGTCGACAAACTGCCTTTGAAACAACGCCTGGCTGCGAAACACGACTATCCCTGGTAAACTTAGTGTGTAGAGAAAGAAGCGTCGCAGAATACATGATGGTTGCTTAATCTCGTCGAAGTCTGACGACTCGGTGATGCGCATTTGCAGGGTGGAGCTTGGCAGAACACCGAGAAAACAAAAAATCTGGGGTGACTTGAAATAGTCATCCGTAGCGTTGGGAGAATCCCAACATACGCTTACAGGACCCGAAGTTGGAGCAATCCCAACCTCTCGAATCCCAATCCACCCAGCCAATCGAGGCTGGGTTTTCGTTTTTAACCCACCCCGAAATAAACCAAGAGGAGAAACTTATGACTCGTAACGACCTTCTATCACAACAAGAGGCAGAAGCACTACTCATCGCGTTAGCAAAAGGAGCGAAAAAGAAAGGAGCTATCGGATTTACTGAAGAAGAAGCTGAATTCGTTATTTCCTGGGCAGAAAAAATAAAGGTGAACAGCGCAATTCTTAACATTGTCTTAGGCAAAGTTGGAAAGGAAGAAAACTACGTCACGCTTGAAATTCGACCTGATACAACTACAGGTGTTTTGGACGTAGCGGTTGGAATCTTCAAAAGGGAAGAGTCAAAAGATACGGCAGTAATGAGAAACACGACTGTGACAAGTGACGCTAAAAACAAGGAGAAATAAAATGAAAAAAGGTCAACGACACACTCTAGAAACACTTGCAAAGATAAGCGCAAGCAAAATTGGGAAGCAGTTTACAGCTGAGCACAAAGAAGCGATCCGCCAATCACTTAAGGGACTAGCTAAATCCCCCGAGCATAAAAAGAATATTGCAGAGGGGATTCGTGCTGCACATCTAAGGCGAATTCAGGGAGCGAACTCAACCGAACCGACTCAATCAATTGAAAATACTACAACTCAAAACGATAAGAAACCGATCAACTCATCAATTGAGAGCCTTCACAAATTTTGGAAGATACCTGAAATAGCACGAATAGTAGCTTCAAAACTGGTAGACCACTTTCTATCCCCCTGGGGGAGCTATTTATGAGAGACACATTGGTTTGCCTAAACGCAAGTGAAATCCCACGAAATACCGAGGATATGTGGAAAATTGCACGTCGCACAGGATTCGGTCGAGGGCAAGAAGGGTTCAACAGATTCTTTACTGCTTTTTCACAGGCCGAGAAAAGCATCGACTCGTCAGGAATAATCAGCCTTATCTTGAAGAGACCTTCTGTAAAGAAGAGTCTCTATAAGAACAATAGCAACATCAATTGTCAGTTAAAAGCTAAAACAAGTTGCTTTGAAAAATATGAAGATGGTAGTTGTAAGCAGGTTTACGTGCCTTGGACTTGCAAGCAATGGATCTGTCTGTTTTGCGGCCCTGATATGAAGAAGAAGTTACAGCGTAATCTCCTACCAATCGCAGCTGCTAAAAAGCTTGACCGTTTGATTACCTTGACCAAAAGCTTCAAAGGGGTAACTCAGGATCAAGCTGTCGGTGAGATCAAGAAATATTGGGTTAAGTTCCGTAATCAGCTTCAGCGGTTTCTCAAGATGAAGTCGAAAAAAAGGACCTCATATTTTGCTTGTATTGAATTGTTTAAAAGTGGATATCCGCACATTCATCTGTTGGTCGATACATACGTACCCCAGAACATTCTTTCAATGTATTGGCGAAAAGCGAGTAGTGGCGGAAAAGTACACGTTAAGCAATTGGATTCTCCAAGCAAAGCTGTCTATTACGTGACAAAACATTTGGATTCTTTAATCCTTCCAAAGGGTATTCGTCGTGTAATGGCTTCACGAAATATTAAATTACAAACACCAAAAATAGTTGTGCCTCATAGCTCAAGCTCTGATGGTTGGGTGCGTTTCCATATTGAAAATACGTCGCTTCATGACCAATACGATTCCGCAATTAGACAGAAATTGCCCATTACTAACGTGAGACTTAATAAAAATACTGGGAAGCTGAAGTCTTTTGAGGTGACTTATCCGAGCCGTATTCCAAAGGTCTTGGTGAAATCTGGTGTGTAAACATAAGAGAGAAGAACGAGTGTGTGATTATTGTCGAAATGTCTTTCTCGCAAGGTCTTCGGATGTAAAGAAGGGGTATGGGCTTTTCTGCGGTAAAAAGTGCTCTGCCTCATATCACGCCATGCGGAGACTGTTGGGCTCAGCTATGGGCACTTCCGCCAGCATCGCACCCTTACCAATAGGCGTACAAGCTATGCCGAACAATGGGGGCTGCGCGATTGTTAACAACCACACTGATTATCCCAGAAATTACAAAACCGATGAACCGCTACAAAAGTACCGTATAAAAGAAGACCAGAAGAAGATTATGAACAGAAAATATCTTAAGGAGATAAATCATGGCTAACGAATGCTGTCGTGACGTAGTGAACATGAACGGTAACGATTCACAAGTACTAGAGAAATCCATAATCATCGCTCAGATCCTGGGCTACAGTCCGCCAGATGATTCAATAGAATGGCTAACTTTCAATTCTATGAGTGAGGTGCTGTTATGAATAACAACCAGCACGCTCATGAGGGTGGAAACGGACAGCAGCTCAACCCATTAATAATATCGCCAGATGAAATCGGTAACATAACTGGGTGGAGTTCATCAACAGTTATGAAAAAAGCGAGAAGAGGTGAAATTCCATTCGTCCCTCTTTCAGGTAAGCGGGGAATCTTCCTTCGAGAAAGCTTTTTTTATTGGCTTAAAAATCAGGAGCAAAATCTCTAGCTTTACTTCGGGCGGTTTTGTTGGATTAAAATGGTATCCCCTATGGATGACTTAATACTCGCATTACAAAGGCAGCAGCGCACCAGAGAGCGCCAGCCCAGCCATTGGGTCAAAGAACGGGTGAACAAGCACGGCAGGAGCTGGGAAGCTGGCTGGCGTGATGAGCACGGCAAGGCGCACTACAAGAGATTCCCGTCAAAACTCCAGGCTTGGAATTTCGGGCGCGACCAAACCTTGATAGCCTGGGACATCATTGCTGGAATTCCCTATACCAAGAAAGATATCCGTCAAGCTGCTGAGGAATTCTGTTCTCGGCCTGGTGTCAACGAAAAGACTCATGATCTAAACCGATACCATTTGATGGCGTTCGTAAATGGGCTGCGTCTGAGTAGCCCAAGGCAATTGACTCGCGCCAATATCGAAAAGTGGTGGACTATTATCGCCACGCAGGGGGTCGGCAAGCAGAAGGGCGATAATCGCGGTCGTCCATTAAATGAGGGCGGACAGGCACTTGCCCTCCGAATTATCCGAACGTTCTGCTATTTCTGTAAGGCAAATAAGTGGTTGACGGATGTTCCGTTTGGTCGAGGGGTTATTCAACCAATCAAACCGCCAAAGACGGAGAGCAAGGGAAGACTTCTAGATTCAGAGGAACGGGAGAAATTCCTATATATCGATCCTCGATACGAAGTCGATAAGCATCTTTACAGAGCGAAAATGTTCGTGATGTATCACGGACTACGACTGAGCCAGGTTTGGAACATTAAAAAAGCGGATTTTAAACAACCCGATCAGTTGCTCATTCCTGGCATCAAGGGTCAGCGGGATCGCTGGATAGCCCTGAACCAAAAGGAATTGGCGGCGCTTAAGGAAGAAATTACGGTTTCCGATCCAAATTCTGAGCGAGTATTCACTTTCTGGGAAGACACTGAGAAAATGCGTGGAGCCGTTAGAAAACACTCCAGTCGGGTTGGACTAAAGGGTGTGCGGTTCCATGATGGCAAACACACCTTCGTTTCAAGCCTCCTCGATGCTGGCTGGTCCTTGCCTGAAGTGATCGAGGCAAGCGGTAATTCAAAATCAACCATAATGACCTATGCTCATGCACATCGAAAAAAAGTCGATGAGAAATTGAAAACCTTCGAGTATCCAAGTCCAGATACGCCCCCATCGTAATCCCGTAGCGCAGTAGCTTTCATTTAATATTTTTTCTATCGTTTAGGCCCAATGAACTGGAAGCTTCCGTCCGACCTCGTTGCTTTTGCATCTCTGCTTTTAGGACTAAGCCTATCTGGATGTGTTAATCCCTACACAAAGTTTTATGTTGATAGCACTGGAGGGTTTACCAATAACGTCATCCTAAGTGACGCTGAGCCAAAGATAGTTCGAGGAACAACCATTAATGCAGATGGTCAGGGGTTGATGGAAAATGGGTACGGGATGGTTGGATATTCTTCTTTCAATGCTGCTAGAGGATCTCCCAGTGATGCGATTGAACAAGGTCGAAATGTCCATGCAGAATTCGTTGTGTTTTACTCGCAATACACAAACACAGTCTCTGGTTCAATGCCTTGGACAACTCCGACCACTCAAACGACTACGACCAACGTTTATGGAAATACCTTTGGCTCTGGTGGGTTTAATACTTATACAGGTACAGCTCGTTCAACGACATATGGAAGCCAAACGACCTATATCCCGTACAACATTAATCGGTTTGATTTCGTAGCCACGTATTGGGCAAAGATGCGGCCAGGATTGCTGGGAATAAAATTAGCGAATATGACGGACGAGCAAAAGCATCAAATTGGAAGCAACAGAGGCGTTGCAGTATTGGCGGTCATTAAAGGGTCGGTCGCTTATAAGGCTGATTTTCTAAAAGGAGACATCATCCAGAGGGTTGGGAACACTGATTTATTTGACGCTACAGAAGCTGGAAGCCAAATTAGACAGTATCAAGGTCAGACGGTTGAAATTGATTATGTAAGAGATGGAAAGCCAGATAAGAAAACAGTACAGCTTGGCGTTGCACAATAAACGCGAAAAACCAGCCAGACACCAGCAAGTACGGTCAAATTCCTACCTTTTCGAAAGTTCAATGTCGCTTACTGGCAAATAGTGGCAGACAGTTTTTTACGAGAAACTTATCTACTCTCCGTCGGAAAATCAAAAGAGCAGTCGAGCAGAATTTTGCTATGATGTCTGTGCGGGGTGGAGCAGCCTGGTAGCTCGTCGGGCTCATAACCCGAAGGTCGTAGGTTCAAATCCTACCCCCGCAATGCCCCTGAGAGATAACTACTCTCCGGAGCTTTTGATGTGAGACGGTCCAGTGTTCCGAAAACGGGATGCTGGGCCGTTTCTATTTTTGGGACCTTCCATAGAATGCAATCAGCGGACATTCTCGCGCCTTCGCGGTTAACGTTCACCTGACAAACAAATCCCTGAATGAGGTCTTTCTTTCGCTCGGGGGTGGCACTGCGCTGTAATGCGTCTTCGAATCGGTTGGATAGGCCAAGAATTTGGGATAAATAGCCTTGTGGAGAAATCGCTACACCGACTTTTCGCTGTGCTTCCCGGAGCCGGAGCTTAAGATCCTCGCAACGCGTCTCCGCATCCTTAAGTGCCGTAGACAGAGCGGGAGAGAACGCGCCGTCTCGAATAGCACCAACCATGTTGTCGATTTCCTTTGAAACTTTAACAATCTCTGTTTTTATCTCTTCAACATGTGTCTCTGCGCCGGTTCCGAACTCTGCCTCAATCATTGAGGCAAGGTTTTCTTTGATTTCTTCTTTCCATTCAGGGTCGTTCAAGTTGTCACGTATGGCTTGAATAACGACGGCTTCCAGATATTCGGATGGCAAGTGAAGGCTCGCGCAGACAGATGGACCGCTTCTCACATAACCTGAGCATGCGTAGTAACGCGCTCGGTATCCCTTTCCACTTCTTTTATTTTGGCCGACCAATTTATATCCGCATCGGCCACAAACACAGAGCCCGGATAACATATATGGGCGTCGCTGAGCGCCGCCGACTCGAGCTTTCCAGGAACCAAAGCGCAGTTGAACTTTGTCGAATACCTCCTCTGTGAGAATCGGTTCATGGGCTTGCTTTGTGGATATCCATTCAACCTTCGGGTTAAAGAGATCTCCCTTTTCGCCTCGACGATAACCCTTGTAGGAACGCTTGTTGTAAATCCGCTCACCAAGATAAGCCCGATTCCGAAGTAGAAACCGAATGATGCCTTTCGCCCAATGCTCGCCACGAGGCGGAGGGATCTTCCGTTTGTTCAGATCATTCACGATTGTGTTGATCCCAGTCCCTTTGCCGTACGTCTCAAATATCTCACGTACAATCGGCGCTTCGGAAGGGGAGGGTGTAAATATAACGCGCTGTAACTTGTCGGCCTTGTGCTCGCCTCGCCGGAGGATCTTCACTGGATTTCCGGCTTGGTCCACCAAGAGTCGGTCGTATCCATACGGCGCCTTGCCGCCGACTGAGTGCCCGAGTCTGGCATGACTCTTCATGCCTCGCAACGTCAATTCGGAGAGCTTCACTGAATATTGATGAGCCTCCGAGTGCTTCACCAACTGCGTAATATCGTCACCGATTGAACCGTCATTGCGGAAGTCATCTTTGACGGAGATGACATGAATCCCATGGCGTTGAAAGTGTTGCTCGTAATAGATCTTCAGTTTCGCGGGCAGTCGGCCAAACCGGCTCACATCGTAAACGAGCAAGTAACGGACGCCGTGATTTCCTGCTTCGGCCAAACGGATCATTTCAAGAAATGTCGGGTCCCTATTGATCGTCATTCCCGAAGCATAACCTCTTGTTGGCACAAATTCTCTTTGAATGGTCATTCCATGGCTTGCAGCGAATGCTTCGCATTCACGCCGCTGATCGTCGATCGACAACTCCTGAAGGTTCGTAGACCGTCGATAAAAAGTCCAGGCTCGTTCCATTGGTTTCACCTTTTTCCTTCTCGAGCAGACGATAATAGTCGATAAGAATCTGGCAATATGACGTAACAGCAACTCTGCGTTTATCGGCTGGTACTTCTGTATCCGTCATGTGTACCGTAAAACTAATTGTTGGTGTCGGAAGCGTATTCACTCTACCCCTTTGGCATTAGGTTGGTCAAATGCGAGCTGTAAATTTAATGAAATGTGATGAGATACTTTAATTTTTGTGGCCGGTGATCTGAAAAAGCCTTAAAAGGGGAGCAGACTTTTGCAAAATTGGCTCCGTTTACCCCAAACCCATCAAGAACATATATAGCTACCCCATTTGGCTCTAAAAACTGGTGTAGTGGTGTTATAACGGATATTCTGCGGCTCCTTCGCGAGCTCGATTTTGGCATTAGGTTTGCCATTTGGTCATTTTGCGAGAAAAAAATAGCCCCCATCCGTATAAAACTGGGAAATCTGGGAACTCTGGGATTTGATCCCCACATTCCCCACATTTTAGACCCCTTCCCCATCTAATTCTTCGATTGGGGAATCTTCATCGGTTGCCTCCATCGGAATCCATTCAGCCACTTGGTTAACAGCCCTTCGCTTTAACTTCAGAACCCAGGTAACGCTTCCCTTCCAGGGTATGCGCGCCTTTACAAGGTAGCGGTTCCCGGTTACTCCCCGGATAGAAAACCCGTCTTCGTAGAGTTGCTTATGCAACGCTTTCGCCGACAATTCAAAATACTCGTCGGATCTATGCGAGAACGTTTTAACCTTGTCCATAATAAGCCCGGAAAGCAGGAAGTAAAAATTTGGGTCGGTCCATCCCACGTCATGCATGCAACCTTGGCCTCCACAGTTGTAAAGACAGATTTGCCTCCCAACTAACAAATCATGAACCATGCGGAGAAATCTGAAGGAGGGACGCTCATCTTGTATACGATCAGTTTGTCTGGCAGCCAACTCTAGAATTGCATCATCACATGCTTTTAGACGACTGTCATAGGCTTGAGCATTGAGCGCTCCCATCTCCCGGATGGCCTCTAAACCAGCTTGAGTCCCTATGCGAAGAAATGCTGCCGCTTCCGGCACTCTCAAATGGCCCTTGCGTTGCGTGCTATGGGCCAGTTGCTTCCAAAGAGTGTTCAGCTGGGCGGCGCGATTTTCCAAGTCAGGCCGAACGAGATCGACGAATGAACCCGTTGCCTTTCGTAAAAGGTGGATGTTATTTTGGATGTGCGTCACTTTGGCGAGATCAATTGCTTCTCGTTGAGTGTCAACGATGAAAAGCCGCGCTACCGTCGATTCTCCGCCGCCAGTCGGAATCTGCTCTCCAGTGCTGATAACCATTGATCTAGGGTAATAGGTAGGTCTGAGGGATGTGTCACTTCGCATCCGGCCTCTTCCTGATCTATTCCCGACGCTGCGAAAGAATTGAGCAGCTTTTTGTTGCAGCTTTTCATTCTCTATTCGGGTCGCGCCGGGGAAAAAATCATCTACCGAGAATACCGTATCCCGACTAGCATGGGCCATCTTCTCAAGGTATCCATACGTTGATGTCCATGATCCTGGAAGATGAATTTTTTTCTCAAATTCGCCGAAGTGCGCTTGAACCAAAGTCAAAAGTGTCGATTTCAGAGAACCTGTAATTCCAACTAAGAATAAGGCGAAGTCGGGTTCTACGAAAGTTGCATATATCGCTAAAAAGATAGCGCCCCAAAGCGGCGCAGTGATACTGAGCGGCGCAACATCCAGCAGTGCGAGGCTCAAGCTCAATGCCTCTGTACGCTCATTTTCGTTTTGTGGAAGTTCAAGACGATAGCGCCTGAGTTCGCCGTCCAGTTCGACTTCAATTCCTTGGCCACCAATAGAACCACCATTGAAAAGATAGGCCCATTGCCCATCGTCGAGTTGCCTCCATCCTGTATGGGCAAAGATCTTCCGTTCTTTTTCGCCTCTGGAGAAAAGGAGAATTGCTTCTCGTAATTTGTCTTTGGCATTACCAGCTGAAACAACCGCTCTCTTGCTCCAATGTGTGAGCGGCCAGTTCATAGCGGCGAAATCTTTTACCGGTACGCGGATCTCAGGGAGAGCGATTCCACCTTCCGTAGTTCCGACAATCTTATAGAACCGAGTCACCTCTAAGCCGTTGTCTTTTATCACTTCTTCGGGGATGTGGGCCTCAAAGTTGCTGATGCGCTGTACCCCGCGGAGGCCTATATAGTAGGTGGCGTGATTTCTTGTAATGTAAGGCCCAGCCTGATTATCGGCATTCGCTGGTCTACTCCTGTCCAAGAAGCTGTGGGCGCTGCGGATGCAGTAGGCAAGATACTTATCATCTTCTTCCCGAAACTTCTCGCCAATTGGATAGGCTGTCAGCACAGCTCTTATTTCGTCAGCACTGTGCTTGCCTGCAAGCATGGCAGTGATGGCTGCTTGCATAGCTTCCGAACGTGATTTATATCCTTCGCCTGTCTGATATCCAATCTGAATTAAGTCCTTCATTTTTTGACTGATACGAAAGGTCTCAAACTGAATTGAAGGGGCTTGGCCTGAGAATTTGACTTCGATCGGCTGAGTTGGTGAAGAACCACTTCCTGCTGTCGGCGGTGGCACCAAATCGTCAAAATCAGCAAGTTGGTAAAGCCTGTCAGGATGAATTTCTATGATAGTTGCCGGTTTCGGATTGGTTGGGTCTTTGAAATTGATGGTGAAAGGAAGCCTCAAAACTCGTGAAACATCACTGACGTTATCGCCATGCAGGGTATCGGCTAGCGCAGCATTCACAGCCTCCACGGCCTGGACGTCCGCCGGTGAGTTTAGGACAACCGGCTCTTTAAGAAACCAGTAGGCATGATAGCCGTGTCCGGAATCAACAAGGCATGATAGCGGCATCTTCTCGCCGAATTGCTGAAGGCTCTGGAGGGCCAACTCCTTACCCTTTTCCCAATTCGCGGCATCGAAATCAACGCCGTCAAGATCAGCCCAAACCGTGTGAACTTGTAAGACATCGTCCTTCTTTTTGCCGCCGTTAAATTTTCTTCGGCCAACGCCCAGGCTAATAATACGGCCTTCGGCATTCAACTTTTCGATAGCTGGCCATTGTTGAAGCAAATCTTCTGTGAGGCGATAAAATCTGCTTTGCGTTGTTTTTGTCTTATCAGGGTGGATACAGCGAACCTCAAAGTATCCTATTCGGCTTTGCCCTCCCAAAGCATCCAGGAAGGCATGTAATTTGTCTTTGCTCTGTTGATCAAAATTCATGATTCTCTCCTTTAATTTTTCTGACGCGGAGAGGTTGAATAATTTATGGTATTCAAGCCTCCACATGACGGATTCATTCGCTGACTGTCTCTGGAATTAAATTCGGGGATAGCTGTTCGCCCGCACGTGTATTCTGTGGATGATCTCGGCCATCGAGATTGGTCCAGCCTTTTCCCATCTTAAGATCATTCTCATCAACGTGTGTTTGTGATCATCATCGGCATAAGTAAGCGCGGCCAGACCGATTTGCGCGGTTCGGTTCACATCAATCTTGGTCCAATATTTGCCGGTTCGCAATTTAGCGATCCATTGATTCATTTCCTTCTTTACCCATGGGTCCGATTTGGCAGTTTCAGCTGTTAGTGCTTCCATTTGCTTTCTCCCTTTTGTGTGAATTTAGTCGCCATAATCCGATCCGCACGCCCGGCCGCCCTCGAGGGGCAAGCCGGGCTATGCACATGAAGTTTTTAACGCGAGGTTACTGAATTACATTTATGTGGCCCATATGACGTTTCGCACCTTACGGTATCGCTCATCATTATTCCCGTCTGCCTTTTCAACTCGACTTCAACGAATTTCCTAATCTGGCTCAGAGCCGCTTTAAATTGCGGTTCCTTTTGTACGTTAACTGCTGCGACCTCTAAGCCGTCAACGATGTCACAAACGTCGCAAACATCAAGTTTTAATTTCACAGCTGGACACTTTGGCATATACTCCTCCCTTATTTTGATGAATGACCATTGCCCGCAAGGTCGGCCGCCTTTTCTGCAATTCGACCTTGCGGATAATGGATTACCATTAGAGTTTGTCTACAACCTGCTCCCACGCTTCATTGATGGCCCGAAACCAACCTTCAGAGAAGGCATCTTTATCTATTCCGAATTCGGGCGAATCAGAATCAAGACCCAAAGCAAACGCTTCAGCAGTTGTGCGAACATTGTCCGGCAAGTAACACCAAGCCCTTTCATCACAGTTGCCAAAAGCTACATCCGTACCGTAGCCCATTAGCTGTGGGTATGCTAAACCCTCCGCATCCTCCTGCCCTCTTTTGTAGCCTTCTGTAATCCAAAAGTGCCTGTGCGCGCACCGTTCATCCCTTAACCGTCTTATTGTTTGCTCCATCATTTGTAACTCCTTTCGTTTCGATGGACTGCTGCTTGTCGTCGTTTTATTATTTCAGTGACATCCGTTTGAGAACGCTTCAATTTGCTCCTGCAACTCGTATTGCTCTTCAAACCACTTATGCCAGACCGCACAATCCCGTCTGAAGTTTCTCGTCTCTCCATCAAACGACCCGCGCCGGAGCGCCTTGAGCACGACCTCTTTCCAGATTCTGTTGTCCGCTGTAAACGTCTTTGGTTGGTTCGACATGCCATCTCCTTTTTATTGCGATTATTTAATTAGCGCGTTTGCCACGCCTCCGAACTCATTTTTTGTCTCCTCCATCTATCTTTCGCGGCGCTGGAATTGCGGATCGTACAAGCGCTTCAAGAGAATCCAGACGCCCGTAGAGCATCTGGAATTCAGAAAGCGTTACGTAGCTCGTGTCGGGCGGTCTCTGATCGGGCGGCGAATCGAGCAAAATCTTCCGTAAGGTTTCCTCTATTGGTGCGCCGTAGGCCTGGGATAATTTGTGAATTGTTCTAGGTCGAACTTGAATGCATCGGCCTGCTTCTAAACGCCGGATTGATGAGCAGCACACGCCGGTCTTATTAACCGCTTTTGAGATTGAGAGCCAGCCCTTCTCGATTCGGAGCTCTTTAAGATGCTGTCCCAATTCCCATGATTGGCCCCTAGTTACATTCATTTCATCCTCCTCATAAGTGAGAAATAAAAAACCGAAACCTATTGATAGGCTTCGGTCATAGAATAGCCATGGCGGCAACGCCGCACACTTGATTAAGGTGAACTTATCGGTGGGCTTGGTTCAATTCGAGGTACGACGGAATGTCCTTCCATCCTTTGGATATGACGTGGAAATCGAGCGGCGTGCGTTCACGAAACTTCTCGATGCGGTGAATCAAATCGGACTCGGACAAACCGGATTTTCCGGCCAGTTCTAAGAGCGCAGTCGTCCACCGGTATTGTGGACGATTGGTCGTTGCCTTGAAATATTCTGTGAGAGCGATAATGGTCTCTAATTCTTTGGTTAATGGGAAAGGACCGGATGCGCGATGGCCATAAAACTTGATGATTTCTTTCCGTTTTTTGTCGTTGTCAAGACCGGCATATGTAATTTGGTCGTGGATGATTCTAAGATGTTCGGCGGTGGTCCCGATTTCCGGGCGGCCGATTTTCAACAATCGGTCAAATAATTCTGCAGATAAATCGGAACTGCCGAGCCCACTATACATAGCGTCAATTTTACGCAGGTCACTGGCGGAAAGAAGAAGTCGCCGCCTAACTGTCCGCCAATCCTTGGATCTCGTTCTTAATGCGGTTATTGCACGCCGGCGGGGTTCGCCCTCATTGTCGGTCCAAAAGTGGTACGCCATCGCACAAATGACGCCGTGCAAATTCACTTTATTTTCTTTCAATGTATCGAATATTGTTCGGTCCTTTAATTCCTGTGGGGTCAATGCCTTTATAAAGGAACCCAATTGATCTTGCACTGATTGCGTGAGCCAGGGCTTTTCCGAACAGTACTTCTGCTGCTCGGCTAAATCGAAGCTCGCTTTTATAAACTGCTCGCGCCGACTGGCAGCCCATTGTTTCTCGCGTCGCGCCCAGCCAAGGAGTTGTACAAAAAATGGAATGTCAGTTTTTGAGACGTGAGACTTTTTTCGTTGGCACGTTTCGGAAGAATTTAGTGGGGCATCAAAATAAGAGACTCCTACTTGATGTGGCATGGTTTTTGTGGGGTAAGCTCGTACAACTGTCCTCTTAATAACGAGTTTGGCCGGAGCCAGATACATTGCCCCGTTACGGATGACACAAATCCCTTCAAAGTCCGGCATGTGACTCGAGGCCGACTCCCCTGAGACAACACCCATTCTGAACGGATTTAGCTTTCGGTACTGAGTTTTGGAGGTCGTCTGCTGATTTGACGTTGGAGTCTCCTATAGGCGGCGACAATATTCTTCCTCTCTTCGCTCGATGACATGAGTAGCTGCTCGAACATCGAGGAGAGCAGTACGACGACATCCCAAGGATCAAGACTAATTGAGATAGCCCCATCTTTGTCTTCCGATGCTATAGATCCCTTGAAATAGATGGATAGAGCTGCGAGGTTCTTACCGTTGATCGCATCTTGTTGTTTGTCTTTGAGCCTGTAGATAAGGCTTTGGGAGCATCCAATCTCTTTTGAGATCTCAAGGACTGTGAGACCTGTTTTTTGAATGGACTCGCTAATGTTGTCGACTTCCTCTGGTGTAAGCCTTCTCCTAGACATGATTGCATGCTTCCCCGATATGTCTTACCCTCTCCCATTCTGCGTCGACGACGGGTCCAAAATTGCTCTTGAGCATTTTCCAAGCCGCATAACGCCATTTCTGATCTAGCAGGGTCGGGTCGTCCGTATCAATGCTCCGCATTTGAACAAGGCAGTTGACCAGTAGTTGGTCAAACGCACGATTACACCGTGCCCGCCGTTCGTCACCGCAGCTCTGTCTCACTAATTGTAGACCGAGTGAAATGTCGTCAACTTCGGGGATCGAAAAATCACCGACAAACCTGTACTTTCTTTCGGCAAAGGAAGGTTCGCCGAATCGGTAGCCGGGTCGTGGTTTATTGAAAACTGATCGAATTATTTCTGGGGAATAACCCTGACTGAAGTTTTTCAACTCGTTCCTGAGCTCCTCCTGTGATATTGAACGATTGTGGTAAAGTTTGGCGGCTTGCGTTGGCGGAACTATTCCGCACAGCGTGTGGATTTTCACTTGAACTTGCTCCATAAGACCTCCGTTGATGGAATAAAAAGGCTGTTTGATCACGTTCAACACGGTAATAGCCCTCGACACTATTTAAGCGCCTTAGTCCTAGCGGGGGGAGGGGCACAACTTGAGGAGGTGCGCCTGTGGAATTCCCCGCTAGGGCAAAGAAACTCAGCATCGTCCAGTCAACTTAAACCTTTACTCTGACAAATAGTGCTTCGTGTTGGCCTCCTGCGATCTCACATTGTTAAATATCCTCTTCCTTAGCGGGGGGCAAAAAAACCATGGGAGCGCATCATTATCGAGGACATCCCACCTGCAGCTCCTCGCTCTGCAAGCCCCGCTGAGGAACAGGACTCTCACTTTTGTCGGGGTAAGCCGCGGCGGGAGACCGACTAAGACCCCGCTTGGGAACCCCCGACAAAAGAAAGAACCCAACATACGATTCTAAGAGGCATTGCATAAATCTTCTTCTCTGTTACATCCATGTGGACAGAGCCAATAACCTGATGGCAATCTTTCATCTGAAAGAAGATATGGTGACCAAATTTGTCCGCATGTCTGACATTGGAAGCAGAAGCTGTATTCTTCGTAATACAAAGCAACCCCGACTTTCGCTAGCTGCCCCCTGGTGCACTTCAGTGGTCTTGTCATCGCGATATCGCAGATCAAGACAGTCTTTTCCTGAGCGGGAAGCAAAGCCGAGCTCTGCCGCGAGAGGCCCGGAGGTCGGGAACTCTCTTACAGATGATTGTCCCGCAGGCTCCGCCGAGACATAGGAGATTAATGGGTCAATTCCGGCGAATCACCACCTTCCTTTTCCAAATTCTTTTTCCCTTCAATGGGAAAGAGCTTCACCGTGTTTGACCCTGTCGTCTGCAACGCGGCTTTGAATAATGGAGCGTACTCATTGTCATATTCGTTGTCTTTCACCTTTTGCGTGAGATTGCCGTATAGCTGTATTGCTGCGTGTAAGTCGTGAAAATGACCATCCCACAATGCTTCACGTTTCTCCGCCGAGATATTCGTCCAATCAAGTCTTTGACCATCCCTTGTTGCAGGACCGTGAGATATCGCCATGAAAAAACACGCGCCAGCAAGTGCTAAGCAATCATTTAGAGTCCATTGCCCATTTAATGATTGAATGGGTTTCCCATGTTCAATGCATTCAAGAAGATATTCCGCCCGGCCTTTTTCAAACACTATTGGTAGCGCCATAATAATTCCTCCTTTAAAATGATCATCGGCTCGCCGCCGAATACGGTATCTCGTTACTATATGGCGCGGAAAATGTCATAGCCAAGTTCCGGAGCCAGCGATTCAACTGGTGTTCCCATAGGGAACACGATTAGTATAACAGAATCAGCGAAAAGGTCAAGGGGTGTTTTGGTGGTAGTGGTTTCTGGTAGGAAATGCGTAGCCGGATGTGCGAATGAGGCTTTGACCGCGCGCTAGATAGAGAAGAAAGGCGTTAACTTCTTACTTTTTTGAACTCTTTTCGACAAAAATCCCAAAACTGATCATCTGGGGTATTGCCCCCAAAATTGAGCCCAGCTTTTTTTAGCATAGCGATCGTTTCGTCAAGTTTCCATCCGAACTTCATAAGACGAACAGCAAAAGTAATTCGTCGAAAAT
>Ga0206939_10044_pt1 | contig 28129 bp, 30 predicted proteins | sample Alteio_BWOrgHeat_10_FD_152921 | JGI IMG/M metagenome (GOLD analysis project Ga0206939, IMG submission 152921) | Enriched cells from forest soil in Barre Woods Harvard Forest LTER site, Petersham, Massachusetts, United States -... | ecosystem: Environmental > Terrestrial > Soil > Temperate forest >... | reverse complement strand
GCTTCATTCACGAGATTAGCGAGATCGGCTCCGGAAAATCCCGGCGTGCCGCGCGCGATCACCGAGAGGTCGACGTCGTCGGAAATAGGAACCTTGCGCGTGTGGACGCGCAGGATCTCCTCGCGTCCTTTGATGTCGGGCCGAGGCACAACCACGCGCCGATCGAACCGGCCGGGACGCAAAAGCGCTGGGTCAAGCACGTCCGGACGATTCGTCGCCGCGATCAGGATCACGCCCTCGTTGGATTCGAAGCCATCCATTTCGACGAGCAGGGCGTTCAGCGTTTGCTCACGTTCGTCGTGACCGCCGCCCAAGCCCGCGCCGCGGTGTCGGCCGACCGCGTCGATTTCATCGATGAAGATGATGCAAGGCGCGTTTTTCTTTCCCTGCTCAAAAAGGTCGCGCACACGGCTGGCGCCCACACCGACGAACATCTCCACGAAGTCAGAGCCGGAGATGGAGAAAAACGGAACGTTGGCCTCGCCGGCAATGGCGCGAGCCAGCAGGGTCTTGCCCGTTCCAGGAGGTCCGACGAGCAGGACGCCTTTGGGAATGCGGCCGCCCAATTTCTGGAACTTCTGGGGGTCTTTCAGGAATTCGATAATTTCCTGTAACTCTTCCTTGGCTTCATCGATGCCGGCCACGTCTTTAAATGTGGCCTTTTTCTGCTGCGCGGTCAGTAGACGAGCGCGCGATTTGCCGAAGCTGAGCGCTTTATTCCCGCCCGCCTGCATCTGCCGCATCATGACGATCCAGAAACCAACGAGCAGAAACAGCGGCGCGGCCGTGAGCAGGAAATTGATCCAGTCTGCGCGGGTCACTTCCTTGACGTTGATCAGAACGCCTTTGTCGCGCAGTTCTTTGGTGAGATCGGGAGCCGATTCCTTGAAGACCGTGACGCGGAACTTTTTGGCCGGCTCACGCCACTCGCCTTCAATTTCGTAGCTGTTCGGCGAGAGGTAGAGGGTGACTTCCTTCACGTTCCCACGGTCCACCTGACTCATGAACTCGCTGTAACTCGGCTCTTCCTGGCGCGCAGACTGGCCGCTGGCCGATACCATCCGCCAAAGAACGACGCAGAGGAGGATGATAAACATCCAAAAAAGTATGGTTTTTGCCGTGGAGCTCGAGTTCACGCTTTACCTCTTTCTCTTGTTACGTGCTGACCGCCCGGCCAGCGCCAGGCCTCGCGCCCGGCGGGGCTGCACACCCACATAGGGCACGTTGCGATACCACCCGCGGCTTCCCGCGAGGCCGTATCCCGCCAGGTACTTAGATGCCGCAGCGAAGCAAAAGTAATCGGGCTTCAGGTCCACCCTGCGCTCCGAGGGCTTATCAAAGAGGGCAGCTAGCCTTAGAGAGCGCGGGCGGCTTTCCTGCAGCCGCTTCAACAGAAAATCTTGTGTCAACCCTGACTGAACCACGGCATCGACCACGAGCACATCGCGCTTCTCCAGGCGCGGCGGCTTGCTGAAATAGATCTCCCGGCGATCATGGCCGGCAAACTGAACGTCGCGGATTTCCGCCCACACGAAATGGCAAACCACCGGGCAGGAGATACGCCGTATCAGATCAGCAGCGAATACAAAGGCGCTATCGAGCATCACCACAACGTCGAGAGTCCGGTCACCATAATCCTTGGAGATCGCCCGCCCCATAGTGGTTACCCGCTCAGTTAGCTGCTGGGAGGAATAGACGGGCTGCAGGGCCGGTTTCAAAGCTTCTCCTCTGTGATGACTACCCCCGTGCGAGTCGCCGATTGTGGCGCGAATTGTGCTGCAACGCGCAGCCCACGCGCCCAAGCCAGCATATTTGCGCTCGTTAGAACCGGCCAGCCTTCTCGATCGCGCAAAGCGACCCGCTTCATCCGCAAGAACTGCTTGAGCTTACGGGCGCCGCGCCGCCCCTGAGGCCGGAAGGAGTCACCGGGGCGCCAATTACGCAGAACCAAAGGCGAGTCAAGCAAGTCCCTGTCTAAAGCACCCTGATCTGAATAAGTGTCGCTCCCACAGAGGTGCCAGTCAACCACTTTCAGGTGAAAGCGGCACCTGATTTCCGGCACCGCAATCACGGTAGATTCTCCAGGGTTTCCGAGCTCGACAACCCGCGAGAAGGCTGACGATAGCGGCAAATTTGTCCGCGGGCGCCGGCTCGTCTGCCCCTCTGATTCCTGTGTTGCCAAAGAAAAGCAGAGCCAATTGAAGCTCCGCTCCACGGACACCCCGGGCAGCTGTATACCGGAGCCGCTCGAGCCGGCCGTGGCCAGGCGGACCACGCGTTCCACGTGATCGGCGGTCCACTGCCTGCAATCACCGCGCAGCTCCTCGACGATCCCGCGCACTAAGCGCCGCGTAACCGCCGATCGCGCTTCCTCGGGAAATTCCGTACCTGGCGGTAGAGCGCCCATCAAGAGATCGGCGCAACGGATGCTGAGGCGGTCACCGTCGTGCCGAAGAAGCGAGCCGAGCCTCGCGCCAATCAGCGCTCCCCAGAACGCTTCATCTTGGCGCGACATGCTGGCCAACCGGCTCAGATGGCTAACGATAGCGGGCTGCATCTCGCCCTCTAGAATTGGCAGAATTCGGTGGCGGAGCCGCGATCGCAGTCGCGCCGGGTCGTGGTTGGTCGCGTCCTCGCGCCACGGTTGCCCCAGGCTTTCCAGATACTCTCGTAATTCCGCGCGCCGGGTCTCGAGCAGCGGGCGCACCACATGGCCCTTCACAGGATAAATGGCCGCAAGCCCTGAGGGGCCCGTGCCGCGGAGAAGGCGTCCCAGGACGGTTTCCGCCTGATCGTCGGCCGTGTGCGCGACAGCCACCCGGTCGATACGCCCTTCGCCTATCAGAGAAGAGAAAAAACCGTAACGCAGGCGGCGCGCGGCGTCTTCTAAATTCCAACGTTTTGCGCGCGCGACGGCCGCAACGTCTTCGCGGCCGGAAAAAAAAGGCAGACTATAGTGACCGGCCATGGCCGCTACGAAATGCTCGTCCTGTTCCGAATCTTCCCCGCGCAAACAATGATTGAAGTGCAGCACAACGAGGCGGATTCCAATCTGCTCGCTTACTTTCCGTAGAATGTGAAGCAGTGCCACGGAATCGGAGCCGCCGGAAACACCCACCCCGACACGAGCGCCGGCGTGCAGCATTTGATGGCGCTCGATCGTATTGAGAATCCGAGTGGTTAGGTCGATTGGCACGGGGAATCCCGCAAACCCAGGGCAATTACACGGAGTGGGTCTGTACAGGCCTGAATAATAGACGCCAGAGGCACAGGTTCAGTTCCCAGATATTCGAATCTGCGGGGACTTTATTGCCCGTCTTACACGCCATAGGTGACAGATTGCAGTACAGACAGGGACTAACTTGCCTTTTTGCGGTCTCGCAGGCTAAAGATGACGAGGGATATCGGAACCAGCAGAACCAGCGCGACAGGCAGGAAAGCAAGACTGGCATTCACGTCTGTACCCACACTCACGAAGCCGAAAAGAGCAAGCCCAGTCCAAAGTAGACCGAGACCCCACATGGCAATTTCCTGACGCAAATTGATTTTCATTTGCCATAGCCTCGCGACATCAGACGCTGTCGGAGACCTCATTTCCTCGATTGTTCCTTTCGAAAACGATGCGGCACAGCCTGGACCCAGACCGGGCTTGCAACGATGCCCTCGACCGCACCAGCGACCCGATGTAATACCCGAGCCAGACCCGCCTCGACCCATGTCATGACGCGCTCACTAGCGCGATCCAGAACAAAAATAATGAGTACGACCGCGGCAGCGATCACAAACAAGACCGAGAATATGATCAGGGCGGCGATCATCTCCTGGACGTAATAGACGCGTATCGCGGGCACTGCGGCGAGGCCGATCCAAATCCACTTCTTCCCGTTCGTAGCCAACTCGGACAACCGCGTGAACGAAATCATGGGCCTTGGGTCCTCGTTAATCGACTCGTGGGTTCTTAGATGCAACGGTTTGCCAGAAAGACGCAGATTACTCCCGACAAATCGCACCTGTCCCTTATGCAGGAGGGAGGCGGCTGTGCGATAGACCCGACGGGCCCTCGATTTGCGGCTGGGGCGTTGCGTTTAAGGTTGTTCACGGGCGACTTGAGACCGCGTTAGTCGATTGGCTCACTGGTGCTTGCTGACTCATGCGAAAAAGAGGAAATTAGTGGAAACACGAACATTCGTAGTCGGAAGGATTCGGGCGGCGCGATAATAGGCTGTATATTATCCCCATGAACGGCCGATCACATTCGTGTCAGGAGTCGCCATGTTGAAGTGCTTGCTCCCCTTCTTTATCTGTGTCCTCCTTCTATTCCCTGGAACGCTTGCTGCTCAGCAAGGGAACGCTTCCAAATCGGACAGTAATTCTAGCGCCGCACAGAAGAGCAGCGAAACCGCCCGGAGTTCGGCGGCTAAAGCGCAATTCATGCGCGAAAGCGGCTATAGAAATGGCAGACCCGGATACGTAGTCGCGTATAGGAAGCCGCTCGCCTGCGGTGGAATCGCCGATCCCAGCAATCTGCAGTGGCTTACAACCGCTGAGGCCAAAGCAAAAGTCAAGGCGGAGCGCAAAGGCTGCAAGTGAGATGTGGAGCAAGGTTCCGGCCAGCACCATATCTCTTCGTCCAGGAGAGAGCCCGGTGAGAACAGGACTTACTGTAATTGCGTACATCACTGCCAAGGCTGGATATGAAGACCAAGTCCGTGAAGCATTACTCGACCTGGTTGCGGAGACCCGGAAGGAGAAGGGTTGTATCAACTACGATCTGCACCAGTCCCAAGAGAATGCCACCGAGTTTGCCATGTACGAGAACTGGGACAAGGCGGCCGACCTCGATGCACACGCCAAGTCATCTCATCTTCAAGCGTTCGCTAGAATTGCTGCCCATCTCTTGGAACGCCCGGCTGAGATTAGAAAATGGAGTATGGTTTCGGAACTCAGGGACACCAGCGGGTCGCGTCCTGCCGCGTAGTTGTTTAGGAAGGCGTCTTGTCTGCCGTGCTCACTCGCCGAATTTGAAGAAATTACAGACCCGGGATTCGTTCGCGCAAGATCCGTCCTTGACGCTCACTCACCTCGATTTCAGTGCGATCACTATCGGCAACGACAAGTACGTACCTGCTGCGAAGATCCGGGCGAATTTCTTTCACACGCTTCAGATTCACCAGTGTTGAACGGTGGGCACGAAAGAAGCCAGTTTCCGATAAAGCCTCTTCCAGTTCACCCAACTGGTAAGAGACCCAGAAGGTTTCAGATGCCGTCTTGGCCCGTACGATTCCATTGTCCATCTGAAAGAAGACGACGTCGGATGGATCAACGAGCCAGTACTTGTCGAGTTTACGCGCCACTATCCGTTCCAAGCGGCGGGTGGCCTCTTTGACAAGGCTCCTGACCTTCAGGTCGTCCTGGCTCCGGTCGTCAGAGAAGGAGTGAAGCCGCCATGCGCGCTCAACCATCTCGTTGAGACGGTTCGTTTCTATGGGTTTGAGCAGGTAAGCCAGCGCCTTCGCTTCGAACGCTTTCATGGCGTGCTCGTGGAAGCCGGTGATAAAAATGACCAGCGGCATAGGAAAATCGTGCTGAAGGGCTTTCAGCACAGAAAAGCCGTCCAATCCGGGCATCTGAATGTCCAAGAAAACCAGATCAGGCCGCAGGCGCTCGATTTCGCTGACGGCGACCATGCCGTCTTCGGCCTCGCCTACAATCTCTACACACTCTTGACCTTGAAGCAGACGGCGCAAGCGTAAGCGCGCGCCCGCTTCATCGTCGATTAGGAGGCTGCGCATCGCATTTACCACGCGATTCCTCCGGCTGGAAATTGCACCGTTGCGCGACTGCCACCGAGCGCCATGTTTTGCAGCACAAGCGTGCCTTTTGCCCCGTAGATCGTGCGCAGTCTTTCCTCGACGTTGCGGAGGCCCAATCCCGTCGATGGCGTGTCGTTTTCCCGATCGACGCTCCTCAGCCCGACGCCATTGTCCTCTACCGATAGGGACAAGTAGCCCTGCGTCAAGCTGCCGCGGATGATCAGCTTATTGATTCCAAGCTTGGGAGCTAACCCATGTTTCAGCGCGTTCTCGACGAGCGGCTGAAGAATGAGGGAGGGAACAGTCGCCGCTTCAGCTGCCTCGCTCACGTCGATTTGAATGCTCAGCCTATCGCCAAAACGAACTTTTTCAATTTCCAGATACGTACGCACAAAATCGATTTCCTCCTCGACAGTGCTGAACGACCTGTCGGCGTGAGTCAGGACATGGCGAAAGACTTTGGCTAGGCGCACCGTCATGAGTTCCGCCTTTTCTGGCTCTGGAGGAATGAGCGCCGCAATCGTATTCAGGGAGTTGAACAAGAAGTGAGGGTTTACTTGGGCGCGAAGTGCTCGAAGTTCGGCGGACAACACCTGATGGGTCAGTTGTGCTTCATGACGGGCCCGCTCAACGCGATCCTTCTCGCGTTCGAGTGCCTCCAGCCGCCGACCGACCAGCATACTGACTTCCCGCAAAAAGTTGAGATCCATGCTCAGTACCGTGGACTGCGTGCCTTGCGTGGGGAAGACGAGAAAGTACGGAGCTTGATGTCCGACCGTGATGGGTATGGCCGTGTCGGCATCTCTTTGCCCGCCGCCTTCAGGTTCAGCAAACTCTTCCCCAAGTGTGTCTGCTGGCCGTGACAATGCAGCTTGCGGCAGAATGCGAATATCATCAATTTGCAGGGTGCTGCGAACAAACTCCTCAGTGGTAAGAACTATCTCAGTCGCCGTTTCGAGCAGGCCCAGTTTCTCTCGAAGTTGCGCCGCAGCTTGCCGGTAATTCGGTTTGCCAAAGACGCGAGTTTCGACGAACGCGTCTATCGCAGTCGCGAAACGCCCAGCCAACAAGATCACGAAACCAACTAGAGCGGCAAGTCCCGCAACCTTAACGGCATAAGGTTCTACCGTTTTCTGCGAAATCCTCTCTAGCGGACCGAAAGCGATATACGAGGCAGTCATCGCAAGTGTCGCAGCAATGACGACGCGTAAACTGAGCTTGACGAATACATCCAAAGCGCGAAAACGCGCGAAATAGAACACCGCTCCGATGACAGCCAGAATGATGCTTTGCTGTTCCAAAGTTACTACAACAGAATCAACTCCAAGAGGTAGCTGAAGGTAGGCATGCAACAAAGCACAGACTGTGTTGATTGTTAACCCCAGAAGAATTGAGGTCACAGCAAGCTTTTGAAACCAACCATGCACCTGACCCGGAAGTAGAATCCAAGCGCCGCCGCCGACAACGGCCAGTGCGTTGAAGTCCGAACAGTTGCGAATGAACGCGTACCTTGCGAGGCTGTCGCGAAGAACTCCCCAGTCCCAATGGAACATCTGCCAGAACCACCCGAACTGAGCCAGAAATAAGAACGTTCCTGTCGCAATTGACAAACCTAGAAGCCATTTGCCTAGTTTGCGCCGCAATGGACTGAGCGCATCGTTGTCCAACCACGCGGCGACTGCGCTGACAGGCCAGAGCTTGCCTATCCCAAACTTGGTCACATCTGCCGAATGCTCAATCCACGAACTCGCTCCCATGACATGTGCGACGTAAATGGCCAGGCCGCATGCATTCCAGACCAAGCCACAAAGAGCAAGATACCGCAGTCTTTTATTTGTCTCCGAAGACCGGGTCACCAACGCCAGGAAAAGAAAGCTGAGGATCGTTCCAACTCCATAGCCGACAAGCTGCCCAGCCAAATTGGGCTCAGCCGTTTGTTGGAAAAGACTCAGTACCTCACTTCCAAGATTCACCACGTCACCACACCTTCACGAATGTCTTAATCGAGTCCGATTGTGAACCAGTTTCAGCCGTGGTCGTTTGCAAAATAACTCCGATACAGGAGGGGCACGTATCACCCGTGCCCCTTCCCTGGATTATCGCTGTTCGGCCTCCGCCTTTACGCGGGAGACTTCCGCGATGAACGTCTTCGCCTCGCTTGGTACCGGAACTTCCCCGGTCAGTAGATCGCTGGTACTGACATCTTTCCCGTACAACGCCTTAGTCGAATCACTGTCGCGCTCGATCCATGAGCCGTCCAGATCGATCCCGGCAAAGAGTCCTTTCGACCGCGAGTAAGTCAGAATCTTCGTATCCAGTTTCCAGTCGATTCCCGCCGAAGCATGACGGCCTATTGGCCCGGCCGCGCCGGAAGCGTTCGCACCCACCTGAAACTTATTTTCGAGCAGATGCCGCGCGCCCTCATCCGCCATGATCATCATCACCAGATCGATATCTTCCACGCCAACCTGCAAACCCCAGCTTCCGCCGCTGATGGTGAAGAATGCCGGAGCGCTCCAGGTCCCGTCGGGAAGCTTGCATGTGGCTATGCCGCGGCCGTGTTTGCCGCCAAAGATGAAAGCGCCCTTGACCAGGCCGGGCACTACGGCGACGCACTTGGCGTTCTCGTAGGCCTCGTCGGGAATTCCTTTATCGGGAGTAGCGGCCAGATCGCGCACCGTGGTGGTCGCGCTGTCGAGCCGTGCTTGTACTTCCATCTTGCTCTGGTCGGCGCGCGTGGGTACTACCGCGCAAAGAGTGACCATCACTGCAGATACAATAAATTTTTTCATGTCCCAACCTCCAAAGCTTGTGATTTGGAACTTCAAGATCCACCTCCTGTGGGCCTGACTGGGGTGCACGGTTTCAGCTTGAGCTGAACGGTCGCACCATCAGTCGATTAGGCTGAAGCGAATCTAGCTGGGTTTGATGTCTGATCCGAATAACAAAAGAACGAACGCGGTTTGAGGCCACTCGAGCGACGACTAATGAGCGCGAACGCACTTTTGCGTTTTCTTAATTCCCCGTGGTAGCGCTCAGATTTCTGGCGTAGCGCTTAACTATTGGATTTACGCGCTCCCGCGATCTCTATTCTAGCCCTTCCGTCCCGCTGGCTAGCATGTGGCCCAGCCCAAAGGAGGCCACATGAAAACGAATAAGTTTGTAGCCAGAAGTGTTGTGACCGGAGGGATTCTGTTTCTTCTCATTGGACTTTGGCTGCCGGTGGAATCAGCAGGACAAGAAGGCCCCGCAAATCCGGCCAAAGCGCGCGCCGCGGCGTGGAGATGCTTGCGGGAAGGATTGAGCAATAAGGATGCCAATCATCGCATACAGGCAGTTTATGCGCTGGGCACGCTCGGCGTTCAGTCCGATACCGTTCCGCCTATCGAGTCGGAACTGGAAGACAAAGACAGCTCGGTGCGTCAGGCGGCCGCAAAAACCCTGGGCGACATGCAGGCCTCTCAGTCGATTCCGAGGCTGCAAGCGGCTCTTGACGACAGGTCTGCGGCAGTCAGCTTCGCCGCGGCGCAAGCTCTTTGGCGCATGGGCGATAAGAGCGGCACGAGCATCCTGGTGCAAGTGCTGGCGGGAGACCGCGGCGTTTCACCTGGAATGATTCAATTGCAGTCGCATGACTTTCACGAGAAGCTGCACGACCCAACCTCCATGACGGAGTTCGGCGCGACAACAGCAGCAGGTGCCTTCTTCCCCGGGGCGGGATTCGGTGTGGCAGTAGTAAAGGAACTGGCAAGCGACAAGAACGCGGGCGCGCGGGCCGTTTCGGCAGGCTTGCTCAGCAGTAGCACCGACTCGGATGATCGACAAATTTTGGAACAGGCCCTTAACGATAAGAACTGGGTCGTGCGGGCAGCGGCGGCGGAAGCTCTGGGCCATGCAGGAGACTCGAGCGACGTCGATAAGCTCATGCCTATGCTGGACAACGGCCATCCCACGGTGAAATACCAGGCTGCGGCTGCGATTGTGCGACTGACTGCTTCATCCCTATTCTGGCAACTGCGTCCGCCGGCCTATCAAAGAGACCCGAGACAGATCGGAACGTGGGACAAGCAATCCAGTGCTCTTCTTGAGCAGATCAACAATGAGATTGCGACCGCAGCGATGTCCAATGGGAGCGTTCTCGATTCCCTACAGCCCGCGGCAATCGACCCGCCGCAAACCTGAGGTGCCCCGGACGCGAGTGGATGCCGCCAAGGAGCAACGCCAATATTTTGAACTTCAGACATCGGGAAAAATGATTTGGGGGGACGAAATCGGGTTGGTGGGCGTGATTGACCGCATGGAGCCGTTGCCTCCGATACAGGCGGTATTGGTCAGGGCGCGTTCGGTGTTTGCTGCACGGAGCGCGTCCGCTTACTTTTTAACGCTTTGACTCCGGCAAATTGGTTTGGCACAACAGGGAGTCGAACCCTGGTCTACGGATTATGAGACCGCCGCTCTGCCGTTGAGCTATTGTGCCGTCGTTAAGATTTAATACCATACTTTTCGAGGGCCTTGGATAACTTCCGCAACACGACATACATGGCCAGCGGATTTTCTGCCGGCTCGGGAGCACATCGCTATTCTCCGATCACCAGTACTGAAAACGAGCCCGGGACCATTTGCGGTCTGGGCCGCGGATTTTCAGCCGTTGGGGCAGGAGCCGCGCCCATATCGGCGACTGGCAGGTACACCTTGCTCGTCTTGTGATCAAGAGCCATCGTTCTGGCTCCGGGCAGCGTCTTCACGTTTTGGACGAGCGTATATTTATCTGGGCTGTCTTCGTGGAAGATAGCGAGATTGCCCTCGCCGCCGCCGGTTGAGACGTAGATCAGTCCCTTGGCGGCGTCGAATTCCAGCGCATCTACACCCGGCCCGATCGGCTGGGTGGCCACGACCTTTCCGTTCGCGCCGTCTACAACGGCTAAGAGACTTGGAGCCGGAGGCTGCGTTTGTCCGCCTCCCCTGCACCCGACGAAAATGCGCTTGTGGGCGACGTCCATATCCATACTGCTTGGCTGAACGCAAGTGGGCGCCAGGTCCCAGGTTTCCGCGATCTTGAATGTCTGCACATCGAGTTTGTGGAGCTTGCCGACATCCTGCATGTTCAGAAAGACGTGTCCGGCTCCGTCGGCTGCCAAATGTTCGGTTCTGCCACCGAGATTCTCGATCGTGCCGGCGATCTTGCCCGTCGCGGCATCAATGGCGGTAAGGCGCTTGCTGCCGCGATCGGCGGTGAAAACCCGCTTGAGTTTGGAGTCGTAGATGATCCCGTTAGGATCGTCACCCACTCTCACCTTATCGATCACCGCGAAAGTTTTGAGATCAAAGATGGTGACCGAACCGGGATCGGTGGCATCGACGAAGCCGCGCCCAAGTTCCGGCGCGACAGCCACGCCGTGCACGCCCTTCAGGCCCGTAACTTTTCCGACGGTCGAGCCGGAATCGAGATCCAGCACCACCACTTCGATGCCATGCGGAACATACAACCGCCGGCCTGCACTGTCGGCCGTTATGTAGTCCCATCCGGTATCGCCTGGGATGGGAATCCGCTTGATCACTTGGTACCCGCCGGCTGAAATCAGCACGGGTGTAATCGCCAGGAGCAACAGGCCAATGCCCATACCTCGGGATAACGTCGCTTGCGTTTTCATGCTGACCTCCTCAGATTCGAACTACCGAGCTATTTGTGAGCCCGATACAAAATCACGCGTACCTTCTCCAGCGTGACAAGACCCCCGCCAATCATTTCATCCAGCTTCGGAAGCACTCGCTCTACACGCTCGGAATCCTCCACCACTTCGACCACCAGGGGCAGGTCCTGAGAGAGCCGCAAAATTTTGTCGCTGTGATAGCGGCTCGTCGAGCCATAGCCGGCTACTCCGCGCAACACGGTGGCGCCACTCCATCCTTCCTTCCGAAAGTATTCCACCAGCGCTTCGTGCAATGCTTTACCGTGCCACTTGTCGGATTCGCCGATATGGATGCGCATCAGCGTTCGCTCGCCCTCAAATCGCTCGTGTTCCATCGAGCCTCCTTATAACGCATTGCCAACGCGCATTCCGATCATCATGGCAATGAGTCCACCGACAACACTCGCAGCGACATAAGTGGAAGCCTTGGTCCACTCCGCTTGTTCGAGCAGGCGCACGCTTTCCCAGCCGAACGTGGAAAACGTGGTGAAGCCGCCCATCAATCCAGTGGTCAGGCCGATACGCAAATCCGGGGACATCGAAAGATGATTCAGGCCATATTGCCCTATGGCCCCCAGCAGAAGGCATCCCGTCACATTGATCGTAAGTGTGCCCACGGGGAATGCAGGCCCTACACGATACTGAATCCAGCCATCGATCCCGTAACGCGCCAAGGTTCCCGCCGCACCAAACAGAATCAGGAATAAGATTCGCACGCTCCCCCTTCATTTGTCGCCGCGACGCATTCAACAAAAAACTCCTGAGCGCCTCGCGGCACGCAGGAGTCATCAGTCCCCTACGGAGAATCCCCGGCAGGGACGGTTTAGGCGAACTCCATCGCCTATTTGGTCCGCCAAATCCTATATGTGTGCCCGCCACAGTGCAAGTCGTCTGATGAACCCTCCGGTACCGACAGACCATGCCAGCCGAGCGCAGACGATCACCCAACGGACTTCCTGCCAACAGCGACTCGCTGGAATTTCAGAAGAGAAGCACAGCGCCTCATCGCACGATTGAGTTCCACCCGCGTCTCGGTCGGGGTGAAAACTGGGCCCGAGCATTGCACTGCGAGGTGGTCAGGTGTATGTTGCCGGTCGGCCCGGAAACCAAATGAAAAAATTGCGGGGCCAAAATGAAACGAATACTGACTAGCATAGTTGTCGCTCTATTGGCAGCATCCCCTTTCTCTTTCGGGGCTCAAAGCGGCGCGCAGCCGGCCAAGATCGACTGGAACCTGAAAGCGCCCTGGGGGCCATGGCAGAGCGTCGGACCGCGCGCAGGCAAAGCTACTGAAACCACCCGCGAACCATTCCGTATCTTCGACAATGTATATTACGTCGGGCTTCATTTCGTCAGTTCGTACCTGGTCACGACGAGCAATGGTTTGGTCTTGATCGACGCGACCTTTGCCGAAACCTCGAATTCAGTCCTTGACGGCGTTCGCAAGCTGGGTTTCGATCCGTCGAATATCAAGTACATCTTCATCACTCATTCGCACCTCGATCACTTTGGCGGCGCGGGGAAAATCAAACAGGTGACTGGCGCTCGAGTCGGGATGTCGCTAGAAGATTGGCAGAGCGTGGAGAAGCAGCAAAGCGGTGCGAATGGCCAAAACCTCGCTGTTCCCCTCACACGGGATCTGATAATCAAAGACAATGACACCATCAAGGTGGGAGACGCGACATTCAAGTTCTATTTCACGCCGGGACACACCGCAGGCGCGACCTCGATTGAGTACCAAGTTCGGGACCGGGGCAAATCCTATCGCGCTATCTCGCCGGGCGGGATGGGGATCGCGTTCGGCCCGGAATGGACCCCCGTTTTTATCAAGAGTATCGAACGTCTCAAGCAGCTTGGTCCATGGGACGTGGTACTTGGTAACCATCCATTCTTGGCGCCGCGGGATCTGGAACTAAACGTCGAAAGGGATCTTGCAACACGTGGCAACGGCCCGCATCCGGCAGTCGTTGCACCCGCCGAGATCAATGAGTGGTTTGACGCGGTGTTGAAAGTTGCAAACGAGAAGCTTGCTACCGAGCAAGCCCAGTCCAAGCGCTAAAAAGCCGTCACAACGTAGTCTCGCAGCCAGCCTCCAGGCAATAACACGGCGCCAAAGAATGACCCCTAGGACAATTTTCTGGGGCTATAATGACCGCCGCATCTTGCTCGTAGGCTCGGTTCCCATTCCAAATGGAAGGAGAATTTCGAGATGGCAAAGGATTATTGGTTCCGCGGCTCGGCCTTGTTTGTCTTGGGCGCGATCCTGGGTGGTCTCTTCGTTGCGTCTTGGGAGCACTCCAGCGCTGTAGCGCAGAATAATCCGCCGCCGGTCACTCAAGCAACACTGGTGGCGGACGTCACGCACTTGAGAGACATTACGCCGCCCAATTCTCATCCCATGGTCGATGTTGCGATGTTCGCCGCCAACCTTTGGTTTGCCGGCGATAAGAAGAATTGGCCCCTGGCCAATTACTACCTGGGCGAGATGCGCAACCGCATGCGATGGGAGGTACGCGTGAATCCCTCTCCGAAAGGCGCCGACGGTAATCCCGTGGATATGGCCAATATCTTTGACGGCATTGACAAAGGCAGCTTGACCAAGGTGAAGGCAGTTATCGACATGAAAGACGGCAAGCAGTTTCCCGTGGAGTACAAACACTTGCTCGAGGATTGTTATTCTTGCCATAAAACGGCTGGCCGGCCGTATCTGCGCCCCATGGTTCCGAGTGCCGGCGCGCAACCGATCGTGAACCTCGACCCCGCAGCCACGTGGCCGCAATAAGGAGAGGCTTACCCACCTCTGCGCTCTAGTTGTTTTACTGTGAAGTTAGGACAGAACGGCTGAGGCGCCGATACCGAATGGCAGGCTCGGCGACTCTAATTCACGCTGCTCGCCGTTGTGCCCTTCTCGCAAACGAACATCACACCGTCGTGCCCATCGCGCGTCACGCCAAGCTGCCCATCGCGCGAGTTCTCCTCTACAATGTCGCTGCAACCCTGCAGTGCGGACGCGTCCGCAAAGGGAACCAGCGAGGTGACGGAGCGTAATGTTTGGAATCTTCCGCCTGGGTTATCTCTTTTACCCCTGGGGATTCATCGTGCAATTGGTGGCGCTGGTGCATTTTGTCCGCCGCAGGCCGGACGGATTCTGGCTGTGGGTTATTTTCTTCGGGGGATTTTTAGGCGCCTTGGTATACATCGTGGTGGAGATGCTGCCGGATGCCGGTTTGCTGCGGAATGTGTACCGGGGATACGGCCGGAAGTCGCGCATCGCTGTGGTGGAAACGGCTATTATCGATAATCCGTCGGCCGCGAATCTCGAGGAGCTTGGCGAGTTGTATTGGGACGAAAAGCAGTATGCGAAGGCGCAGGAGGCATTTGACCGCGCCATCGCCACCCGGAGCGATTCGCCGCATTGTTTTTATCGGCGTGGGCTGTGCCGGATGGCGCTGGGGCAGCCGGCGGCGGCTTTGCCAGATTTCGAGCGCGTTGTTCGCGGCGATGCGAAGTTCGACTCCTATCGCGCCCAGTTGATGCTCGCGGAGGCTTACGCGGCAACGGGACGGGAGCAGGAAGCGGCCCCGCTTTTCGCCGAGGTCGTGCAGCATTCAAATACTCCGGAGACGCTTTATACGTATGCGGCGTTCTTGAAATCGCAAAACCGAAGCGAGGAAGCGCACGAGTGGTTGCGCCAGCTCTTGCAGAAAAAACGCACGCTGCCACGCTACTGGCAGCGGATCGAGCGGCCATGGTTTCAAAAGGGGCAGGCGTTGCTCAAGGAGCTGTCCGCTTCTTAAATAGAGCGATTCGAGATCGGAGGCATCGCCGTCACCTCATCCATGAATAACACTGCTCTTCTCCAAGGCACTCTTCAGGCGGCGGCTAAACAAACTATGTTGGAGAAGGGCTTTGAACCGGAATTATCTCCGCAGGTTCAACAACAGCTGGATCAATTGAAAGCTCATCCGCCCCAGGTAGCCCCGGGCGCGGACATCCGTGATCTACGCAATCTACTGTGGTCTTCGATTGACAATGATACTTCGCGGGACCTTGACCAAGCCGAAGTAGCTGAGCCGTTGCCCAGCGGGGAAACGAAAGTATTGGTGGCCATTGCAGACGTGGATAGTTTTGTCCCCAAGGGCTCGCCCATCGATAAATATGCGGCGAAGGAAACGACAACGGTTTATTCGGGCGTGCGGAATTTTCCCATGCTGCCAGAGCAGCTGTCGACAGGCACCACCTCGTTGCTGGAAACGGGAGATAGATTAAGCGTCGTCATCGAGTTTGTCGTCGGCGGTGATGGGTCCATACATTCAAGCGGCGTTTACCGAGCCATCGTCCGCAATAAGGCGCAGCTTGCGTATAACGCCGTGGGGGCCTGGCTGGAGGGCAGAGGCGGAGCCCCGGTTAAGGTAGCCGCGTCCACTGAACTGCAGTCACAGTTAAAATTGCAGGACCGCACAGCACAGGCGCTCAGGAAGGAACGGTATCGGCATGGCGCTCTGAACATCGAGACCATTGAGACTCACCCTGTTTTCGCCAACGATCAGATCGTGGACGTGGAGAAACAGGAGAAGAACCGCGCCACGGAACTCATCGAAGACTTCATGATCGCTGCGAATGAGGTCGTCGCCCGCATGTTGGAAGCCCATAAGGTTTCGTCGATCCGGCGCGTGGTGAAAACTCCCGAACGCTGGGGGCGAATTGTGGAGCTGGCGGCACAGCAAGGCGAAACGCTTCCCGCCGAGCCGGACTCCCAAGCGCTCAATGTGTTTTTGATGCGGCGCAAGGCTGCCGACCCCGATCATTTTGCCGACCTTTCGCTGACGGTCATTAAGCTCATGGGGCCGGGAGAGTATGTCCTCCAGCGCCCCGGGGATCCCGCACAAGGACACTTCGGCCTCGCTGTGCAGGACTACACTCACTCCACGGCCCCCAATCGACGTTTCGCGGATCTTGTTACACAAAGGCTTATCAAGGCGGTGCTCGCGGGCCAGCCTGCGCCTTATTCGGACAATGAGCTTGCCGCCATCGCGCTCACCTGTACGTTGAAAGAAGACGCGGCGCGAAAGGTGGAGCGAGAGATGGCCAAGCGCATCGCCGCGGTCGCGATGAGCGGCAGAATAGGCGAGCAATTCGACGGCATCGTTACGGGGGTGACGCCCAAAGGAACGTTTGTTCGTGTCGTGAAGCCTGCCGTCGAAGGGTTGTTAGCACAAGGACAGCGGGGACTGGATGTGGGAGACAAGCTGCACGTAAGGTTGATCCGCACGGATATCCAGAGTGGATATATCGATTTTGCGCGTGCCTAACGCGAGTCGAAGAACCGGCAATCGCCTCGAAACCTGCTCGCGTTGATCGAATCGTAGGCGGAACGAGTTGAGCGCACAAACAATAGGCCTATTGTCCGGCGGTGTCGTCTTCCTGAGCATTGTTCCCTACGCTATTCGAACCTATCAAGGCAAGATTCGGCCGGTTCCAACGAGCTGGTCGCTCTGGTCCCTCATCGGTCTCGCCATCTTGCTCACCTACCGGAGTTCTGGCGCAGAGGCGAACGTTTGGCCAGCCGTATTCGGGTTCACAAATCCGACCCTCATCACAATTCTCAGCGTGTGGCGGCATGGAAAATGGAAGAAGCCGAACATTCCTGAACGGCTCTGCTTTCTGTTTGGCATTGTGTCGCTCGCCATGTGGCTTTTTGTGCGGCAAAACCGGGAGCTCGCTCAATATGCGCTGTGTGTTGCAATTGCCGCCGATCTTTGCGCCGCCGTCCCTACGATTATTTTTGTATGGGCAGAGCCCGATGGCGACCGACCGTTCGCGTGGGTGGTTTTCGCGATCGGTTACTTCATAGCGGTCTTTGCCATTCGGCAAAATACGCTTGCGAACTGGATTCTACCGCTATATATGACCGCGGTTGCGCTCGTTGTGGCTTTGCCCCTCGCTCTTTACCGCTTCCGGCAAGAGGTGCCGCTCAAAGAATGGGCGTGAGCCCACGGAAACCGCGTTAGAGGACATCTCGTGCGGATCGCCCCCCTCTGGAGTGCCGCCCCTACGAAACTCGAAACGATCAGCTGGCTGCGGCTTCCGCGGGTTTCTCCGTTTCCGTTGTCGTGCCGAGAGACTTGGCCGCTATTTCGAGTCCATTCTTGTTCATGTCGAATCTCTGTTTCCGGTCCAGGCCTTTGACGAACTGACGCGTGGCCTTAGCAACGGCTCCGGGAAGACTCGACGCATCCACTTTGACGCTTGATTCCAACGCTCCGTCATTTCGATCTCGATAGCGAAATCGCACCTCAAACGTTTTCATACAGCTAACCTCCTTTTTCTCCACGAATGAATAAAGAAACCGGTTCGTACGCTCCAAACCACGCGTGACTCTAGGACTGCCGGGAGCTCCGACGGCGTTTTCGAGCCGATGCTTTCGTTCCGGGCCGCTTCGTTTTCGGGGTCTTGATCTCCGCCTGAAGCGCCTGATTCTCCTTCGTCAACGCGTCTCGGGTGGCTGTCAGCGTTTCGATATTGTTGCCTAATTGGCCATTCTCTTTCTGAAGTTCCGCCACCTGAGCCTTCAATTGCTCGTTCTCCCGCAGAGTTTTTGTGTCCTTGCAGGCGGTCAAGGACAAACTCAGCACTACCGCCACGACAAGTCCCGCCAAAGTGTTCTTGCGCATCGCCCTTCCTTCAGAAGGAATTGAACTGCAACTGGAGCAACCGATAGCGGGTGAGGAGGGGAGCCACCGCTAGTAGCTTCGGCCAGCGTAATGGAGTTTCTTAGACGGCGCAAGCCTGATAAACGACGGCGCGCTATAAAGCCCGCGGCCGCAGAGACCTAGAAGGCCCGGGCAGACGGAGAAGCCGTAGCCCGCGTTGCCCAACGTCCCGTAAGCTGAATTGGCACGCAGAACAAAGGTGCTGCGGAAACGCTCAGCCACTAGGATGGCCGAGTGCGCGTCGTTTGGGAGGATGTGCCGCTATAGTAGAATAGCGCCACGTTCCTAAAGGCGATTTGTCACACTGCAATTGCTAATGCGAGCAAGCCGAAACGACCCGTGACCCCGTTGACAGCAGGTTTACGCGGTAGTAAAAAGGGCCATAAGTAGGGTTGGCGCTTCGGCTACCCAGAATGCTTCTTTGAGGCCCCATTCTAGAGTCGCGAAGAACGATGTCCTTAGATCCGGAGGATTCCATGGCGAAACGTAAGGTATGCGGTGGGGCGGCCACCATGATCACTCTTGTCTTGTTGGCGAGTCCCTTGTTCGCGCATCACGGCTTTACCGTGGAGTACGATTCCAGTAACTGCGCCACGGTGACGGGTACCCTCACCAAACTGCAATGGGAGAACCCGCACGTATATTTTTACGTCGATGCGAAGGACGCCAGCGGCAACCCGGCTTCTTGGGCTTTTGAAGCGGTATCTCTAGAGTGGCTGAAAAGGGTGGGAACCACCCGGCGGGATTTCAGCGATAACATCGGTAAGACGGTCACGGTGAGAGCCTGTATGGCCAGGAATGGCACCAAGAACCGGGGCGCTGCCGAGACGCTCAAGCTAGAGGATGGCCGCACCATAACAGTGGGGACCGATTACGAACATCCAAAAGCTGGCGGCGATAACAACTGAGGATGTTTTACACCTGGACGCGGCTCGGGCAGGTGCCATACAGGGCATGCATGGTGAGTTTCGTCTCTTGTGATGGGGATGGACGAGGAGACTCGGAATGAAACGCAGCTTCGAGTGCGCCATGGTCGTGGTCGCGGCAGTTGTGCTGGCGGGCATGGTTTCGCTGCCCGCTCCCGCTCAGGATCCTGGACAAGGTTCCTCTGGGCGAAAAGCTGAACTGAACTCGCAGCCGCTGCCGCCCGGCGGACCCGCGCCGCGTTTGGCTGACGGGCATCCGGATTTTTCTGGAGTTTGGTATCCGGGCACTACCGGAACCTTTGATTTCATCAACAGCCCACCTGCACAGAGACAATTTGATCCCAAGCTGACACCGGAGGAGAGACCTTCTTTCCAGCCTTGGGCGGCGGCAAAAATCAAGGCGATGACCCCGACAGATCTTGAGCTGGGAAAGGCGTCTGTAAATTGTATTCCGCGCGGAGTTCCTGGCATATTTGTAAACAATCCTTATCCAATACAGCTGGTTCAAACGCCGGGACAATTAGTACAGCTGGTCGAATTGCTCAACAACTTTCGTGTAATACCCACCGACGGGCGTAAGCATGAGCAAGATCCGGATCCCACGTTCAACGGTGACGCGGTTGGTCATTGGGAGAAAGATACTCTGGTCATCGACGTGATCGCTCTGGATGAGAGGAGCTGGAATAACATGACCGGGTGGTTCCACAGCGATCAGGAACACGTGATCGAGCGCATCAGCCGGCCCTCTATGAACTATCTCATCTACCAAGTCACGGTCGAGGATCCCAAGGTGCTCACGAAGCCCTGGACGTCTGTGCCTCATAAGTGGTCGCTCAATCACGGGAAGTTGGCCGAATACTACTGCACAGATAATCAAGAAGTGCCGCAATATCAACTGCTGAAACAAGAAGAAGACGGCAAGAAATCCAAATAGGATTTCCGCAATTCTCGCAAGCCCGGCGCTCGAACGCACACCGTAAGTAGCCTCTCCTTAATGTAGGAGGCTTTTTCGCATAGGCGGCCTCAACCCACCTACATCGCTAGCAGGTGACGGTTGACGCTACCGGATTTCGAGGACTACACTCCGCACCTGGCGTTGACAGCCAATTCACTTGATACGAGAGAGGTCCCATGACTAAGGATCGCGGTCTATTGGCGTTTGCCCAATTAATCGGCCTGTGCTTGCTGGTCCTTTGTGTTGGTCTCGGTTTGCAGGCGCAAACGGCGCCCAAGTATAAATTCGATTCGGACTGGCCCAAACCCCTGCCGAACAAGTGGAAGATGGGAGGCGTGACCGGGCTGGCCGTGGATAAGGATGACAACGTCTGGGTGCTGGATCGCCCGAATGACTTGAGAGAAATTGAGCTCAACGCGGAGGTCAAGCTGGCCGACTGCTGCACCCGACCTCCCTCGATGATCCATATCGACAAAGACGGGAACGTAATTGGCTACTTCGATCCGCCACAGGGACACGGCATGGCCGTGGACAGCAACGGCTTCGTCTACGTCGGGAATGCTGTCAAAGGGCTGAACACCGTTCGCAAGTACGATCCGAAAACCGGCAAACTTGTCGCCGAAGTCCCTCGCGCGCCGGAAACTCAGCCGGGCGGCGGCGGGGAGGGTGGCGGGGGTGCCCAGGCGCGAACCCCAGGCCATGGCGGGCCCGGTCCAGGCGGGACATTTCCTGCTAATCCGCCCAAGCCGCCCAATGCCGCAGCCGTTGCGGCCTTTCGCACCAAATATCCCCCGACAACGCCTATGATCGTGGGAAATATCGAAGAGGTTCGGCTTGACGAGCCGGCTCACGAACTTTACGCGGCCGATAGCTATCTGGGCGGGCGCGTGATGGTATTCGACTTGGATACCTTCAAGTTCAAGCGGGGTTGGGGTGCCTACGGACACACGCTGTCTCAAATCACCACCAATGATGCGGACCGGGCGTATACACCGGGCGGGCCGATGCCCAAGGAATTCAGGGGCCACCTCACACTGAATATCTCGAAGGACGGGATGGTCTACGCCGCTGACCGATCTGCCAACCGCATCGATGTCACCACGAAAGAAGGCAAATTCGTGAAGGAATTGATCCTGGCCCCGTCCACGGCCGTGCCGCCGCAGCCGGACCAGCCTGCCGTGAACACGGGCAAAGAGGGCTCCGCCGGGGGTGTGGGATTTTCGCCCGACAAGGAGCAACGGTTTTTGTACATTTCCGATCTCTCGAACAACTGCGTCTGGTTCCTCAATCGCGAAGACGGCAAGGTGGTGGGCAAGCTGGGCAGCATGGGCCAAAACGGCGGCCTGTTCTTCGGCCTGCATATGATCGCTGTCGACTCCAAAGGCGATATCTACACAGGCGAAGTTTTTAATGGCGAGAGGGTGCAGAAGTTCGTCCCAGCGAAGTAAGAGTGGGACTGCAGCTTGATTACTCCTCGCGGGTCCGGCTCACACCGCCGCTAAGCAACAGGCCCAGTGCGATATGCATCTTAGAGCCAAGGAAGAATACCTCTCGGGGTATGCCATTTGACTTGCCGCTACCCCAGTGGTATCACGAGACGCTTTAGCCAGGGGGACTTCCAGGTATCTTGAAATTGCATGGCACGCACAGAGGATGGCAATTTTCCCGCTTCGCTGACCCGATTGCCAAAATTAGACCGGTAACCCGCAAGAGGCGTCTCTCCCGCCTCTCTGCCGGTAGCCTCGGCCTGATGTCCGTTTTTGCCGTCGCCCTGCTGCTCGGCTGTAATACTTATAATCCCTATCTTGGCGCCTCCCCCACGGTCACTTCATCAATCACGTCGATTAGTCCCAGCGGTGCCAACTCAAACATGAATCGAGACATCAATCCTCTGACCGTGCTGGGTTCTGGATTCGTTACTGGCTCCATCGTCACTTGGAATAGCAACAACTTCAGCGGCAGCGGCAGCAGCGTGGATTTGGTCTCTAGTTTCATAAGCGCCAGCGAGATGCAAGCCACCGTTCCCGCTTCGCTCTTGTCCAACCCAGGCACGTTTTTCGTCGGCGTCAGAGGGCCCGGACCGACCAGCGGCAATAATGCCGGGAACAGCATCTCGAACTTCTTTACGTTCGTGGTCTTCCCGCCCTCAGGCTCATCGGTGGTGTCAAATGCTAATCCCAAGGCCGTGACGGCTTCGCCGGATCCTTCGCTGTCACGCCTCTCAGCTTTGATCCTTGCGGGGCCACGCTATCAGTCCATGGTGGCAGATTCCGCGGACCCGTCCGTTGAAAGCAACACCGGCATCGCCAAGATTTTCCTGCGGGACACCTGCCTCGGCGCTGCGGGAACTTGCGCGCCTCAGATTATTCCGATTTCCTTGGGATGGAACGGGGCTGAGCCCAACGGACCGAGCCGCTCGCCTTCCACGACTGTAGACGGCCGGTTTGTCGTCTTCGAGTCCGAAGCGAACAATTTGGTTAAAGGTGACAGCAACGGATGGAATGACATCTTTCTGCGAGACACCTGCATCGGCGCCTCCTCGGCTTGCGTGCCCGCGACGATGCGCCTTTCTGTCGCCGCCGACGGCGCGGAGGCCAATGGCGCCAGCTATTCGCCGGCCATCAGTCCGGATGGACGCTTCGTAGCTTTCAATTCCTTGGCTACAAATTTGGCGCGGCAGGACTTCGGAATTTCCATATCGGCAAACGCCCCGCCGTTATTCCTGCGAGACACTTGCTTCGGCGCAACTTCGGCCTGTGTGCCCGCCACCTCTCGCGTCATGCCCGCTTCCACATTGCAGCACTAGGATCTCGCGACTGGATTTATCGTTTCGCTGCTTGCTCTTGCTCGAAGGCATGATAGGAGGAACGAACCAGCGGGCCCGACTCCACGTGGCGGAAACCCATCCGCTGGCCCAGTTGCTTATACTCGGCGAATTCCTGGGGATGCACAAATCGCACCACCGGCAAATGCTCCCGCGTGGGCTGCAGGTATTGGCCGAGCGTGAGGATGTCGGTGCCCTGCGCCGCAAGTTCGCTCATCGCTTGCAGCACTTCCTCGCGACTCTCGCCGAGCCCCAGCATCATGCCGGTCTTTACCGGCATGTTCGGCGCGAGGCACTTGGCCGTACGCAACAGCTGCAGAGAGCGTGCATAGATCGCGCCCGGCCGTACCTGGCGATAGAGCCGCGGCACGGTCTCCACATTGTGGTTGAGGACGTCCGGACCCGCTGCCACCACGGTTTCAAGAGCCGCCCCATCACCGCGAAAATCGGGAATCAACACCTCGATCTTGCAGTCCGGCACGCGCGCCCTGATGGCCGCAATGGTGCGCGCGAAAATTTTCGAACCGCCGTCAGGCTGATCGTCCCGATTCACCGAAGTCACGACGGCATACTTCAAATTCATTTGCTCGATGGCCAGAGCCACGCGCTCCGGCTCCTCTTCGTCCGGAGCCCCGGCGGGCCGCCCGGAAGTCACCGCGCAGAACCCGCACGCCCGCGTGCAAATGTCTCCCAGAATCATAAAGGTCGCCGTGCGGTGTTCCCAACATTCGCCTTGGTTCGGGCACCGCGCGCTCTCGCACACCGTGTGCAGTTGCAGAGTCCGCATGATGCGTTTCAGATCTTGATAATTCTCGCCGCCGAAAAAGCGCACCTTGAGCCACGCCGGCCGCGGATGCAACTCGCCTGGCCGCATCTCTCCCGCGCAGTCTGGCGTGTTTGCCCCTTGAGCCGGATGCTCTTTGGTAGGGAGAATGTTGAATTGCGATGCCATAAGATCCGCTAGTCGATTCTACGCCGCCGCAATCGGCAGCGGCAAGGCGCAAAGCCATCCCAAAATGGCCACAAGGTCGCGCCTGCCAGAGTTCCGCAAATGAGCCACAATGAAACTGCTTGTTTGTTGCACCTTTACCACACCAGTACCTGGGTGCCTCCTTGTTGCCTTTGTAATCACATGAATATAAATACCTTGCAAATGCAACCAAAGGATAGCTAAATGCACCTTATAGGCTCATGGCTACTCAGACGACTATAGAGCGTCCCGTCGAAACGACTGGAATTGGTCTCCATACTGCCGTTCCGAGCCGGATTCGGCTGATGCCGGCACCTCCCGATACGGGAATCGTTTTTCGCCGCGTCGATCTCGATAATTTTGAAATTGAGGCTCATGGCCGCAACGTGGCCCGCGTCAGCTACGCCACCAGCCTCATGAAAAAAGGTGTGCTGCTCTCCACCACCGAGCACCTCCTTGCTGCTCTGTACGGCTGTGGCGTCGACAATGTGTATGTCGATATCGATGCCATTGAAGTCCCCATCCTCGATGGTTCTTCGCAGCCCTTCATCGACATGCTTCAGCAAGCGGGCACTCGCCGCCAGCGTCGCCAGCGGCGATATCTGAAAGTCTTGCGTCCGCTCGAGATTTCCGACGGGGATCGCCACATCGGAATCTATCCGTCCGATGAATTCTATGTCCATTGCCTGGTCGACTATTCCCATCCCATGATCGGCCGTCAGGAAATCCAGATGGTCGTCAACCGCCAGACATTCAGCGAACGCTTGGCGCGTGCGCGCACCTTCGGCTTCGTCGACGAACTGGAAAAGCTTCGCGCCGTCGACCTCATTCGCGGAGGCTCCCTCGAGAACGCTATCGTGCTGACGCGCGACGGCATCATTAATGGGGAACTGCGCTATTCCGACGAGTTTGGCCGACACAAGACGCTGGATTTGATAGGCGATCTGGCGCTGATCGGCCGCCCGTTATTGGCGCGCGTCGAAGCGCATAAGGCCGGCCACGCCCTACATACTCAACTGGTCGCGCGGTTGCTTGCCGATAAGTCCCTGTGGACCCAGACAACGGTCTCCGCACCTCGACCGGAGCCCGTCGCCGCGGGCTTCTCCGCCATACCTGCATGAAATCGGTAATGGGGCCGGCCGTTTTTGCCTGTGAGCGGAATTTCGGCCTTTGCTGCGTCCCGCTCTAGACTTCACTATCACGCTGCCTTTTTTTCTTTTTTCTGTCACATTTCTTGCCAAAAAGAATCCAAACAACGGAGAATATCGAAACCAACCATGGCCCTGTCTGATTTTGCCGTCGTTGTCTTGGCTGCCGGTAAGGGAACGCGCCTCAAGTCTTCCCTCGCCAAGGTGTTGCACCGTGCCGGCGGCCGGACCTTGATCGAACACGTCGTGCGTGCCTGTCAAGCCCTCAAGCCGCGCGCCGTGGTTGCCGTTGTCGGACATCAAGCCGCTGATGTTTCCGCAATTCTTAAGCCCGCTGGCGTGCAGGCCGTCGTCCAGCAACCGCAGCGAGGTACTGGCCACGCCATGCTGGTGGCTCGCCGCGCGGTCGGCAGCCGCGCCAAATTTGTCATCGTGCTGCCGGGTGACGCTCCTTTGGTCCGCGCTGAGACACTGGCGGAGTTGGCGCGCTTACATCGACAGAGCAACGCCGCCGCTACGATTCTCTCCGCTGAAGTCGCTCAGCCTGCCGGTTACGGCCGCATCGTCCGCCGAGAAGATGGCACAGTCGAGGCGATTGTCGAAGACGCGGCGCTCACCGACGAGCAGCGCGCCATCAACGAAATCAATTCCAGCATTTACGCCTTCACGCTCGATAAGCTTTGGCCCTGTCTCGCCCGGCTCCGGCCGAACAACGCTCACCGCGAGCTCTACCTCACCGACGCCGTTGCCCTGTTGCGCGCGCAGGGAGAGACCGTGAACGCCCTCATGGCTGCGGACGCCGACGAAGTCCTGGGCTGCAATACGCGCGCGGATTTGGCCGAGGTCGACTTGGCTTTTCGCCGTCGCAAGCGAGCGGAGTTGATGGCCGCCGGCGTGAGCATGCTGATGCCGGAGACCGTGCTGATTGACCCCGACGTCACCGTCGGTCCGGACACGGTTCTCGAGCCTGGCGTCCAATTGCTCGGCAAATCGCGCATCGGCGCCGGCTGCACCATCAGCACCGGCAGCATCCTGAGCGACGTCACGCTGGAGGACCGCGTTCTCGTCAAACCCTATTCGGTGATGTACTCCAGTTATCTCTCGGCCGAGTCGCAGGTCGGGCCGTTCGCCCATTTGCGCTTCGCCGTGCGCCTCCTCGAAGGCGCGCGTGTGGGCAATTTCGTCGAAGTCAAAAACAGCGTTCTTGGCGAGCGCGTCAAGGCCATGCACCTCACCTATCTCGGCGACGCGCGCATCGGCAGCGAAAGCAATATCGGCGCCGGGACCATCACCTGCAATTACGATGGCGTGAGCAAGCACCCCACCACCATCGGCCGTCGCGTCTTCATAGGCAGCGACACGGCCCTGGTCGCCCCGGTCAAAGTGGGAGACGGCGCCTATATCGCCGCTGGCTCTACGGTCACCCACAACATTCCGTCCGATGCGCTCGCCATTGCTCGCGGTCGTCAGGTGAATAAGCTCGGCTGGGCCGCTGCGCGCCGCCGCGAGACCGCCGCAGCCGCGAAACACAAATCGCGACCCAAACGCAAACGTGTCGCCAAACGCGTTCGCGTGACTCGTGGCAAGGCTGCTGCTGCGGCCAAACGTGCCCGCAAGCCCGGCCGTCTGCGCTAATTCGGTGCGTCGTCCGGCAAACTGCTATAATCTAGTTTCCCCAGGAGCTGCGGCACGATGAAAATTGGTTTCGTCGTATGAAAATTGGTGTCGTCGTATTCCCCGGATCAAATTGCGACCACGATGCCCTGCATGCCGTAAGCGAAGTCCTCCACGAATCGGCCGAATTCATCTGGCACCAATCGCAAGACCTTGCCGGCCTTGACGCGGTCATTTTGCCCGGCGGTTTCTCCTACGGCGATTACCTGCGCACGGGAGCCATTGCCCGCTTTTCTCCGGTGATGAACGCCATTGCGCGCTTCGCGCGTTCCGGCGGCCTTGTGCTCGGCGTTTGCAATGGCTTCCAGATTCTCTGCGAAGCCGGCCTGCTTCCCGGCGCTCTCATGCGCAATCAAGGCCTGCGCTTCATCTGCCGCCACGTGCACATTCGTGTGGAGACCACGGCGACGCCATTTACTTCCGCCGCCCGAGCCGGCCAGGTGCTGCGCCTTCCGATCGCTCATGCCGATGGCAACTACGTTTGCGACGCCGCCACTCTCGCCGATCTAAAGCAAAACGGTCAGATCGTCTTCCGCTACTGCGCGCCCGACGGCCGCCTCGACCCTGCTGCCAATCCCAACGGCTCGCTCGATGCCATAGCCGGCATCTGCAGTCGCGAGCGCAACGTTATGGGCATGATGCCGCATCCCGAACGCGCCGTCGAAGCCGCGCTCGGCTCGACGGATGGCCTGGTCGTCCTCCGTTCGCTCGTACAATCTCTTGCGCGGCAACCCGCCGCCGCGGTGAGTTGACGCTTGTCGCACGCGGCTCGCACCTCCTCCATGCTGGAAACCGAAATCAAGGTGACGCCCGAGCTCGTCGCCGAACACGGCATCACGCCCGAGGAATACGCGCGCATTCAAAAGATTCTTGGCAGCGATCCGAATTTCACCGAGCTTGGCATCTTCAGTGTGATGTGGAGCGAGCATTGCTCCTATAAGTCCAGCCGCGTTTATCTCAAACGTCTTCCCACGCGTGCGCCTCAAGTGCTGCAGGGCCCCGGCGAAAATGCCGGCGTAGTCGACGTCGGCGACGGTCTCGCCGCTGTCTTCAAAATGGAATCGCACAATCATCCCAGCTACGTCGAGCCCTTTCAGGGCGCGGCCACCGGAGTCGGCGGGATTTTGCGCGACGTCTTCACGATGGGCGCGCGGCCCATTGCCGTGCTCGATTCGCTGCGCTTCGGCGCGATCACGCAAACCAACGGCGAAGCGCCCGAAGTCATCGCCCGTAATCGGCGCCTGGTCGACGGCGTCGTTCGCGGCATCGCCTTTTACGGTAATTGCTTCGGCGTCCCCACCGTCGGCGGCGAAGTCGAATTCGAGCCCGCCTACGCCGGCAATCCGCTGGTCAATGTTCTCGCCCTCGGCATCGCGCCGAAGGACCAATTATTTTTCGCCCGCGCTCGCGGCGAGG
>Ga0206939_10079_pt1 | contig 28262 bp, 19 predicted proteins | sample Alteio_BWOrgHeat_10_FD_152921 | JGI IMG/M metagenome (GOLD analysis project Ga0206939, IMG submission 152921) | Enriched cells from forest soil in Barre Woods Harvard Forest LTER site, Petersham, Massachusetts, United States -... | ecosystem: Environmental > Terrestrial > Soil > Temperate forest >... | reverse complement strand
TCCCCATTCTCGCCGGCCGTCGTCGCGCTGTCGTGTTCGTTGAATCCGCGGCCGGCGAGAATGGGGATACGCATCGTCGCGAAGTAGCCGTTGCTGACCTGGCGAAAATTCGCGTCGTCGAATTCGCTGGGGCCGTAGCTGTGGCCATCGATGTAGAAGGCGTTGTCGTTATGTTCTCCGTTTAGAGGAAGCTCGGAAGTCGCACCGACCCCTTCGACGCCGGGTAAAGCTGTGGTGCGCGATTCGAATTCCTGCCAGAAGCGAAAGCGTTTCGCATCATCGCCGTACGTTGAGCTATTGAGACCGATTTCGGCAGTGACGATCCGGTTCGTTTGGAATCCGGGATCGACTTGAGTGAGGAACCAGAAGCTTTTGAGCAAGAGTCCCGCGCCGACCAGCAACGTAAGCGACATCGCGATTTCGCAGACGACAAGGATGCTGCCGGTGCGGCGCTGCGAACGCGAAGCGGTGTTGCGCGCGCTAGCTTTGAGCGCGTCGGTGAAGGCACGGCCGGAGGTTTGCAGAGCGGGAATCAGTCCGAAGACCAGGCCGGTGAGCAGAGAAATTCCAGCGGTGAAGAGCAGAACCGTCGTGTTGATCTGAATTTCGCCGAGGCGCGGAAGACCCGATGGGCCAATCGCGCGGAGAAGACGGACGACCCAGATAGCCCCCAGGGTGCCGAGAGCGCCGCCTGCGAGGGCGAGCACCATGCTCTCGGTGAGGGTCTGGCGAATCATCCGGCCGCGGGTTGCGCCGAGTGCTCCGCGCACGGCGAATTCGCGCTGGCGTGCGGTAGAACGCGCAAGGAGCAAGTTTGCGACGTTGCCGCACGCGATGAGGAGCAAGAGTCCGACGGCGCCGGTGATGAGCAGCATCGCGGGGCGAAGGGGACCGATGAGAACTTCAGAGAGCGGGCGCTGGCGCAGACTCCACCCTTGATTGGTGTCGGGATACTGGCGACTCAGACGATCGGCGATCGCGTCCATTTCGGCGTTGGCCTGCGCTTGCGTTACGCCGGATTTACGCAGGCCGATCACTTTCAGAAAATGTCCGCGGCGGAATTGCATGCCCTGGTTGAGCATCGGCGCCGGCTGCCAGAGCTGAGCTTCAGAGAGAAGAGGAACGTCGGTGGGAAGAACGCCGACGACGGTGACGCCCATGCCATCGACACGAATCGTTTTACCGACAATGGAGGGATCGGAGCCGAAGGAATGCATCCAGATGCTATGCCCGAGGATTGCGACCTGAGGAAGGTTGAACGGTTCGTCGGATTGGGTGAAATCTCGGCCGAGGATCGGCGTGATCCCGAGCGTCTCGAAGAAATTTGCGGTGACCGTGCTGACGAGCACTTGTTCGGAGCGGTCGCCGGAGAGATTGGATGGACTCGGGTCGTTGCTCATGGCTGCGAAGCGTTCGAAGGATTGGTTCGAGGCGCGATAGTCGATGAAGTCTGGTGGGGAAACGTCGGCCAGATCGCTGAGCGTGAATTTCCCGTTGAGCCAGACGAGACGATCGGAGTGCGCGAAGGGAAGGGGGTGGAAGATGACAGAGTCGATCACGCTGAAGACGGCGGTGTTGGCGCCGATGCCCAGAGCGAGAGTGAGGATGGCGACGACGGTGAAGCCGGGATTCTTGCGGAGCGTGCGAAAGGCGTAGCGGAGGTCTTGGGCGAGGTCGTCGAAGGTGGAGACAAAGGGGCGTTGATCGCGAGTGGTTTGTTGGATGAGTGGGATGTTGCCGAGTTCGCGATGTGCGGCTTCGGAGGCTTGTTGCGCGGAGGCGCCGTGGTCTTGATGATCGGCGGCGGACATCTGGAGATGCGATTCGAGCTCGGCGTCGAGGTCGGGGCGATTGCTGCGGCGATTCTTAAAAAGGTTCATGGGATGAAGTGCTCCTTACTGATGGGTCGTCCTCAGTCATGGCGCAACGCGCGAATCGGATCAATGTGCATGGCGCGGCGTGCGGGTGTGGCCGATGCGGCTACGGCGACCGCGATAAGAGCGACGGCGACCGTTGCGAATGTCAGCGGATCGGTGGGGCTGGTGTTGTAGAGCAGCGACGAGAGGAATCGCGTCAGCCCGAAAGACGCAATGAGACCGATTGCGACGCCTATCAGGCTGAGCTTCACGCTGCGCGCAATCACCATGCGAAGAATTTTTTGCGGGTCGGCTCCGAGGGCGATGCGGATGCCGATTTCGCGCGTTTGCTGCGTGACCAGGTAGGACATCACGCCGTAGACGCCGATGATGGCAAGCAGCAAACCCAGCCCGCCGAAGATGGCGAGAAGGAGGCTCTGGGATTTTTGGGATGCGCTGTGTTCCTCGATCTTCTGATCGATGGTCTTGATGTCAGTGATGGGACGCGTTTTGTCGAGAGCCCAGACGGTACTTTGAATCGCGCCGATCACCGCGGTGGGATTGGGCCGCGTGCGCACGGCCAAAGAAATACCATCGAGATCTTTTGCCTGAGAGAGCGGCGCGTAAAGAGTCGGTGAAGCGTTGAGGTCGCGCTCTCGCACGTCGCCGCAGATGCCGACGATCGTGCCCCAAACGAATTTTCCGTCCTTCACGTCGGTAGAAACGCGCCTGCCGAGCGCATTCGGTGTTCCAAATACCTTTCGTGCGAACGATTCACTGGCAATGAAGACTTGCGGAGAGTTCGCTGAGTCGCCGGAATTGAAATCGCGGCCGACGAGGAGAGGAATTCCGAATGTTTGCAGGAAGTCGGGTGTGACCCGATTGCTACGGACCATTTGTCCTGAATGCTGCTTGGGATCCGCGGCGGGGTCGACAGTGAATTGTGATTCGGCGATGTAATCGCTCATGGGATAGATGAGGCTGGCGGACGCGGATTCAACGCCGGGGAGCGCGCGCGCGTCGGCAATCACTTGTTCGACGAAATGAAGGCTACGGTGACTCTTCTCAGGCTTTTCGTAAAGAAACTGAGGGAAGTCGATGTGCATCGTGACAAGATGGTCGGTGCGAAAGCCAGCATTGATGTGAATCATGCGGGAGAAGCTTTGGACAGCGAGGCTTGCGCCGATGACGAGTATCAGGGCGAGCGCGACCTCAGCGACGACGAGCGATTTACGGAGGAAATTGTGTGTGCGGCCGGCGGACGCACCGCTTTCTTTAATGGTGACGTTGACATCACCGCGCACGCTGAGGAATGCAGGCGCGAGACCCGCGATCAGCGCGGCTAAAAGCGAGACGACGAGAGTAAAGATCGCGACTCTGGGCTCAACCGAAATATTTTCGAGGCGCGGAGTCTCGGGCGGGAGCAATTGACGCAAGGAGCGCACGATCCAGACAGAGAGCAACAGCGCGCTCGCGCCGCCGATTAGAGCGACGATGGTGCACTCGACCAGCTGTTGGCGAAGGAGGGCGCCGCGTGAGGCTCCGATGGCGCTGCGGATGGCAAATTCGCGGCGGCGCGCCCATCCGCGCGACAGAAAAAGATTGCTGACGTTGGCGCAGGCGATGAGAAGGACAAATCCAACGGCGCCGAAAAGAACGAGCAAAGGTTTGCTTGTGTCACCGACGAGAGCGGTTTTGAGGAGCATGGGATAGATGCTCCAACCTTTGTTGGAGTCGGGGTACGTTTCGGCGAGGCGTGTGGAAATCTGCCCGAGTTCGCGTTGCGCTTGTTCGATCGTGGTATCGGGGCGGAGAGCGGCTACGGCAATTCCGGCGGTGCGCTTGTTGCGTTCGGAGAGTTGATCCGGCGTGGGCTGGAACGGAGTCCACAAATCCGCGTCGGTGAGGAAGTCCATCTTTGGAAGTTCGGGCATCACGCCGACGATCGTGTGTTTTTCACCGTCGAGCAGCATCGTTTTGCCCACCACATTGGGGTCGGAGGCGAAGCGGTCGCGCCAGATTCTGTGATTCAAGATGACGACGTGAATACCGGGGTGCATGTCGTCGGACGTAAAAGCACGACCCAGAATTGGTCGCAGGCCGAGCAGCGAAAAGGTGTTCTCGGTGATGTTCGATCCGTCGAGAGAATCGGGCTTGCCGTCAACGACGACCTCTTTGGAGCCGTAGGAATAAATAGAGACGTCGGTGACAGTTTTGGAGGTGGAGCTGACGTCGTTCAAGTCGGGAAGCGACATGTACATGTGCGAGAAGTCGAAAGTGGTGCTGTGGCCGCCGATGTCGACGAGGCGCGAGGCGTTTTTAAACGGGAGGGGATGGAGGACGACGGCGTTGACGACGCTGAAGATGGCGGTGTTCGCGCCGATGCCGAGGGTGAGTGTGAGGATGGCGATCGTGGTGAAGCCAGGATTCTTGCGAAGCGTGCGCAGCGCGAATCGGATGTCTTGCAGGAGATTGTCGAAGAAGGCGGCGATGGAGCGCTGGTCGCGGGCGGTTTGTTGGATGAGAGGGATGTTGCCGAGTTCGCGGTGAGCGTCTTGCGCAGCTTGCTGCGCGGAGGCACCTCGATCTTGGTGGTCGGCAGCAGACATCTGGAGATGCGATTCGAGTTCGGCGTCGAGGTCGGGGCGGTTGCGATTGCGGAAGAAACTCAATTTGGTCTCCTCAAAAAACTATTCGTAACGCAAAGCAGTCAGTGGATCGACGCGCATGGCACGGCGCGCAGGGACGTAACTGGCGGCCAGCGCCACGATGGCGAAGAGTGCGGCGACGGCGGCAAAATCGAGCGGATCGGTGGCGCTGACTCCGTAGAGGAACGCGGCGAGAAAACGAGTGAGAGCGAACGCCGAGCCGAGTCCGACAAAGATACCGACAACGGTGAGCGTGAGGCCTTCGCTGACGACGAGCTTCAGAATGTCGCTCCGTTGCGCACCCATCGCGATGCGAATGCCGATTTCGCGCGTGCGCTGGCCGACGAAGAACGAAATCACTCCATAAATACCGATGATGCCGAGCACAAGAGCGAGCGCGGCGAACGCCGCGAAGAGCGACGCGATCGAGCGTGGCGCGGCCGTTTCCCCGGAGAGAATCTGAGGCATCGCAATGACTTCGCTGACGGGAGCTTCGGGATTCAGTGACGCAGCGACGCTGCGGATGGACTGTTCGAGTTGCGGAACGGCACTGTTTGAGCGCAGAACCAGCGTCATTTCGGCGGGAACGCTGCCGTCTTCCCGTGTTGCGCCGGGGCCGTACGGCACGTAGATCATTCCATCCATCCAGTCCGGCAGGTTGCGCCGAAGATCGTATGCGCGGACATCGTTGGCGACGCCGACGATGGTGCACCAGTCTTGCTGGCCGGTGAGACGGATGTGTTTGCCGACGGCGTCATGCTTGGGGAAGAAGCGATGCGCGGTTTCGGCGCTGATGATGATGGAGCGGGGATTTCCGGTGGCGTCGGCTTCGGTAAATTCGCGGCCGCTGATAATCGGAATGCGCATCGAGTTGAAATAACCGGGCGATACCGTGTTTAGCCAGAACAGAGGATCGGGTTTTTCGGCGGTCGGAACATAGTCTTCCACATTCGACGAGCGCTTTTGCAGGCGGCCGCCGAGAGGAAGCGTGTTGATCAGCGACGCTTCATTCACACCGGGAATGGCGCGGACTTCACGCAGGAGATCGCGATAGAAGGAAAAACATCGCCCTTGATCGACGCAGAAATTTTGATTGGGCGTGATGCGCGCCGTGAGAACGTTGTCGGAATGAAATCCGGGATTGACGTGCGAGAGCGCCCAGAGGCTGCGGATGAGCAGACCTGCACCGCTGACGAGGAGCACCGCCAGAGCGAGTTCACCAACGACCAGGATGGTGCGCACGCGGCGCCCTGCGGCGAACGTTGTGCCGCGACCGCCGGCTTTTAGCGATTGGGTGAGCTCGGTGCGCGAGGAGTGAAACGCCGGTGCAACTCCGGACGCGATGCCAGTGAACACGACGAGTACAGCAGTGAAGACCAGAACGCGCCAATCGATCGCGACGGAGAGCAGGCCCGGCGTGTCGGCGGGCAGCGTAGATTTCAGAAGCGTGAGGCCGATGTCGGCGAGAAACAATCCGAGCGCGCCGCCGAACGACGCGATCAGCACGCTTTCGGTGATGAGCTGGCGCATGATGCGATGCCGCGCCGCTCCCATCGATGCGCGAATCGCGATTTCTTTTTCGCGGACGGACGCGCGCGACAGCGTGAGGTTGGCGACGTTGGCGCAAGCAATGAGCAGCACGAGGACGACCGCGACAAGAAGAATCAACAGCCGTTCACGGACGTCGCCGATCAATCCGGTCTGAAGCGATACCGCCGACAGTTCGGGATTCCAGGTTTTCGGCATGGGCCACGGGAACATCGTGGCGATCTGCGATTGAAGAAAACGAATCTCGATGTCGGCTTGTTGCAGCGTCGCGCCTGGGCGCAGACGCGCGATCGTCGGCATGAAATCGCCGCCCCAGAAAGTGTGCGCGTCGCGCGGATCGATGTTCAGCGGGATCCAAAATTCGGTTCGCGGCGAAGGGAATCGGAAATCGGCGGGCATGACGCCGACGATCTGACGCTGGACGCCGTCAAGCGTGATCAGGTGGCCCATGACGTTGGGATCGGAATTGAATTGCCGCTGCCACAGACTATTGCTGAGGATGACGAAGCTGCTTTTGCCGGCAGCGTCGTCGCCAGAGCGAAAAGTGCGGCCGACGGAGGCTTTGGAGCCGAGGATGGAGAAAAGTTCGGCGGAGACGGGAGTGCCACTCAGGCGGATTGGATCGCCAAGCCCAGTGAGATTGAATTCATAACCTTCGGCATAGGCGGCAAGTTCCATCGTCTTACTGCGCTCGCGCAGAGCCACGAGTCCGCCCTTGGGAAATGTCCCGTTGATGCTGACAAGTTCGTTAGAGCGCGCGTAGGGAAGCGGTCGCAACAGGATGCCGTTCACAAGGCTGAAGATCGCCGTGTTCGCCCCGATGCCGAGCGCGAGCGTCAGCACGGCGATGATGGTGAATCCAAGATTGCGACGGAGCAACCGTATGCCGTGGTGCAGATCCTGCGAGAGATCTTCCATCCAGCGGCCGCGCCATTGATCGCGCGTAACATGTTCGACGAGCCCGACATTCCCGAACTCGCGCCGCGCAGCTTCGGCAGCTTGCTGCGGCGTTGCGCCACGCTCTTCCCGATCGCGCGCCGACATTTCGAGGTGCGACGCGATTTCCTGTTCCAGCGCGCTTTGCTTTTCTTCGTTCCGATTGTTTTCTGAGCTCATTAAACATTCCTCGAATGCTGAAAGCGGTAGCTATTCGTGCCGCAGAGCCACCATGGGATCGACTTGCATCGCGCGCCGCGCGGGGATGTAACACGCTGCAAGCGCAACCGCTGTTAACAACGCCGCCACGACGATGAACGTGAATGGGTCGCTGGCGCTGACGCCGAAGAGCATCGCTTCCATCGAGCGTGTCAGCACAAACGAAGCGCCGAGCCCGAGCATAACTCCGGCCGCGGCGAGCTTGCCGCCTTGGCTCAAGATCATGCGCATCACGGCTGGCCGGCTCGCACCGAGCGCCATGCGCAATCCGATCTCTCGAGTCTTCTGTCCGACAACGTATGAAACGACGCCATAGATTCCAATACTCGAAAGCAGCAGCGCGAGTCCTGCGAACGACGCGAGCAGGATCATTGAGAACCGCCGCGCGGCGAGGCTCTCGGTGATCACGCTGTCCATCGTCTGCACGTTATAGATGGCCTGGTCGCTGTTGATTTCGCGGCTCGTGCGTCGCAACGAATCGACCAATTGCTCGGTCGGAAGCGCGCTGCGAACAGCCAGGAACGTTCCGCCGCCTCCCGGCACGCCGACGATGTAGTCGTCGGGCATTTGCACGCACGAGAAATAAATCTGCGCCCGAAGTTCCTCTCGAAAGTCGGAATCGAGTCCCCACTGATTCACATGGCCGACGACGCCGACGATTTCAAATATTTTTCCGTTCTCGCCCATCTCCAAGTGCGACATGTGCACGCGTCTACCGATCGGGTCCTGGCCAGGGAAATATTTGCGGACGAATTCTTCATCCACAACGGCGACGGCCGGTGCATGTTCGTCGTCGTGTTCGTTGAAGAAGCGACCGCGATGAATAGGAATTTTGAGGACATTAAGGTAGTCGGGTTGCACAACATAGCTGAGCGACCATTTCATATCGTTTTCGTTCGCTGGTTTTGGCTCGCCGTCGATCCAGAAGAGTTGTTCGTCGTCGGAGCCGAACGGAAAAGCGGCCCAGGCTTGAGAGGCGGCGTCAACGCCGGGAATCGCCGCAAACCTTCGATCGAGGTCGCGAACCTGGCTGCGAATCGTGTCCGCCGAGGTACCAAGAATGGAGGGCGGCAAGGCGAGACCGAACGTGACGACATTGGCGGGCTCGAAGCCTGGATTCGTCCGCCACAAAACGACCAAGCTTCGCACCATGAGTCCTGCGCCAACCAAGAGGACAAGAGCCATGGCCATTTCAGCGACTACGAATGCGCCCTGCGCGCGGTTGCGTGAGCCGCTTCCTCCACGGCCGCCTTCTTTAAGGGTGTCGTGTAGGTGAGGATGAGAAACGCGAAACGCCGGGACGACGCCAAAGAGAATGCCGGCGAGCACCGAGATTCCCGCAGTGAAAAGCAGCACGTGACTGTCGATTCCGATTGCACCCGCACGCGGCAGTTGTACCGGCATCAATTGCATCGTGGTGTGCGTCGCGGTTTGAGCAAGGACCAGGCCAAGTGCGCCGCCGCTCAGAGCGAGGAGCAAACTTTCGGTGAGAAGCTGGCGTGCCATGCGGCTACGTCCTGCGCCCAGCGCCACGCGGATGGCAAACTCGCGGGTGCGTCCCGTGGAACGAGCTAGCAGTAGATTGGCGACGTTTGCGCAAGCGATGAGCAGGACAAATCCAACAGCGCCGAGCAGGACAAGCAGGACGGGGCGCACGTCACCAAGCATTTCCTTGCGAAAGTCAACGAGCGTGGCGCCGATGCCTTTGTCAGCGGCGGGGTAGGCTTGCGCGAGGTTGTCGGTAACGCGCTGCATGTCCGCGGTGGCTTGTTCGAGAGTGATCCCGGGTTTGAGCCGGCCGACTCCGTGGATGCCCAGTCCGGCTTCGCGCTTGTTGAGCAGCGGATTGTTCCACTGGCCGATAGGAGCGTAAATATCCGTGATAGCCGCGACGCGCTGGAATAGGTCGAAGTTCGCCGGGGCGACACCCACAATTGTGTAAGCCTTGCCATCCAGAATCAGAGTCTTCCCAATGACGTCGGCGGAGCCAGACAACTTGCGGTGCCAGAAATTTGCACTGACGAGCACGAGTGGCGCCGCGCCGATCTCGTCTTCGCCCGGTCCGAAAAATCGGCCAAGCACCGGTTGTACGCCCAGGAGCGGGAAAAAGTCCGAAGAGATGAATTGCGCGCTGAGTTCTTCTGCTTCACCCAGGCCGTTGAGCGTGAAGCTGGTACGGCGCGTGATGGCCATGGAAGAGAAAGTGTGGTTGTCGTGTCGCCAGTCGCGGAAGTTGGGATACGAGATTGAGCCGGTGCGGAAATTCGGTTTGCTCTCGTGGAGCATGACGAGCTGTTCGGGTTGCGGGTACGGAAGTGGATTGAGCAGGACGCCGTTGACTACGGAGAAGAGCGATGTGTTGGCGCCGATCCCGAGAGCGAGCGTGAGGATGGCGATCGCGGTAAAACCTAGGCTCTTACGGAGCGTGCGGACCGCGAAGCGAACGTCCTGAACGAATTCGTCGAGCCAGCGGCCGCGCCATTGGTCGCGGGTGACATGCTCGACGAGCGCGATATTGCCGAATTCACGATGAGCGGATTGCGCCGCTTGCTGCGGCGATTCGCCGCGATCTTGACGGTCTTGCTGCGACATTTGCAGATGCGAAGCGAGTTCTTCCTCGAGTTCGCGCTGTTTGTCCGGCCTGTCGTTCTTGTCTGGCTCGTCGCTGCTATGAAAGGGAGGCTTCATGCTTCGCTCTCTTTCTTGGAGGGTTCCAGCACGCCTGCGATGGCGTCGGTGAGTTGAGCCCAGCGTGAGCGTTCCGAGAGCAGCCGTTTGTTTCCGGCGGCGGTGAGCTTGTAGACGCGCACGCGCTGCTTGTTCTCGGAAGTCTTCCAGTCGGCGGAGATCCATTTCTGCCGTTCAAGGCGATGCAGCGCGGGGTAGAGCGAGCCGGTATCGACCTGCAGGATGTCACCGGAGTTGAGCTTGATGGCTTGGCTGAGGCCGTACCCGTGCTGCGGTCCCCAGCGGAGCGTTTGCAGGATCAAGAGGTCAAGCGTGCCTTGCAAGAGCTCGATGCGGTTCTGGTAGCGATTCGGCGCCAAGTCTTTTTCCTCCGAGGGGTAGAGAGCCTACATCCCTGCATGTAGGACGTCTACACCCCCGGAATGGTCTGCATGGCGCTTGCCGATTTCTAGAAAAATGGGAAACGGTTGGAGGGAAAGCGGTTAGCCGATGGTCGCAGCACTGCGCTGAAATGGATGATCGCGCGGAACTGACCGGTTGTGGGACGACTCGCCCGGAAGCGGACAGTGAGAGTGCGTCTGAGTCGTGTCGTGAGCCCCTCACGGCAAGCGATGCGGGGGAAAGTTCTAAAGCGCAGCATCGGTGGTTCGGAGAGTCGGGAAGCGCCTCGAGGGCACATAAACGCACCCGTCGAACAAAACACTCCCGATCGACACGAACAGCCGTACGCGGTTGTTCGGCGCTCCGCCATCGCCTCTGCCGCCGCATCCGTGGATCTCGAGTTGTTCACCGGGCATCAGACTCCTGCCTGTCGACATATTGTCAGGTGATGCCCCGTATCCACCCAGCACAGGAACGGCTGCGTTGCCCCCGGCCAAACCGCTGATGGTTTCAAAGCTGCGAACGGCGCGATCGCTTTGATTTTGTACCCTTAGAGTGCAGTTCAGTTGCTCGGTAAACCGTTCATTAGAGACTGTGATGAAGGAGTTTTTGAAATCCGCGGCGACAATTTTGATCGGTGAATCCGGCTGATCGACCACATGCGTTATCGCGACGATTTCGTCCGGTCCGGTAATGTTCGGCGTGACTTGAGCTCCCGACAGATTGAAGTCGCAACCGTTCTCGGATCTTTGCTGGCCGGAAAGAGCGGCGCAAAGAGCTAGAAGGAGAACTGTTGCGACACCGACGATCGAAGGTTTCATGGGGACTCCTTTGCTGCGGACTTTTCAGGAAGGGTTTACGAGGACCTACAGCCATTGTACTACCGCGGTACCGTTCCCTGCTCCTAACCATGGTCAAAGATCTGCTTTCCGGTGATCGTCACGTTACGATGGAATGTGATCGAGAAGGGAACTGAGGCTGGAATGATTGGGAAGACGATCCTGTGAAAAGACTTCAGGCCATCGCCACGTCGCTAACGCTGATCGTCGCCATCGCATTTGTCGCGCGGGTGGGATTCGCCGTCAGCCAGGCGCGAAAGATCCCCGACGCCGCGCTCGCGCACGTGCCGTTCGAAAACGAAACCGGCAGCGTCGCGCAGGCGATCGCTACCGGCCAGGGCTACAGCAATCCGTTCGCACGAAACACCGGCCCGACGGCTTGGCTGACTCCGATTTATCCGTGGCTCGCTGTGGCGGCGTTCAAAATTTTCGGCGTTTTCACGATCCGCGCGTTTTATTTTCTCGTCTTTCTCAACATCGTTTTTTCTTCGGTCGCATGTGTGCCGCTTTACGCTGTCGGCAAACGCATCGCGGGCATCGGTGTCGGTGCCATCGCCGCGTGGTTGTGGGCTGTCTATCCGAACGCAGTGATGACCCCGTTCGAATGGATTTGGGATACGTCCCTGGCAACCCTGCTCTCGGTGGTGTTGCTTTGGGCGACGATGCTACTGGCGGAATCGCGGCGCATGCGCGACTGGTGCCTCTACGGTTTGCTCTGGGGATTCGTGCTGATGACGAATCCCTCCCTTGGGTCATTGTTGCCGTTCTTGCTGGGATGGGCGGCGTACCGTGCGTGGTGGAAGGCGTCGCGCGTAGAAAACAACTCTCGCTTGCTGCAGCCCGCGGCAGCGCTAGCCATCGCAATTCTTTGCTGTGTGCCGTGGACAATTCGAAACTACACCGTCTTCCATCGCTTCGTCCCGCTACGTTCGAATTTTCCGCTCGAGCTCTACATCGGCAACAACGAAAACTACGACGACCAGCACCCGCACTACCCTGGAATGGTCACGAAAGACCGTGAGACCTGGCGTTACATCAAGATGGGCGAGACACCATTCATGGACGAGGAGATGCGCAAGGCGAAGAAATTCATTTTTTCCCACCCGCGCGTCGAGGGGATTTTGTTTTACGAACGATTCATCGCCTTCTGGGGAGGCATTCCGAATCCGATCGACAAACTTATGCAGACCGATTCGTTGCTGGTGCGCAGCTTGATTTTGTGCGCGATGCTTTCGGGCGTCGGAGCTCTTGCCGGTGTCGTCGTATTGATATGGAAGCAGAGTGATTACGCATTTCCATTGGCGATCTATCCCGTCATCTTCCCGTTGCTCTATTACATCACGCATACATCGTTGCGCTATCGACATCCGATCGAGCCGGAGATTCTGCTGCTGACGGCGATCGCGTGCGCCGCGGTTTTTGGTGCACGGCCGACTGGGGAAGTCGTAACAAGCGGCGGCACAGCGCGCTAAAGGACGGGCACGGCATGCTGAACCCCTATAAAATTCGAGATTCGAATGAGTGCGCTGGAATCTGTTTAGGCGGGAATCACAGGCCCGGCAGTTCGCCGGGCCTTTATACAAAAGACATGGTATTACGGAAGGTACGGTCTGTCAAGACCGATTTCGCCTCCGTCACGCAACGCAGCAGCTTCGGTTCGTACGGCCACGGCGCATCGTGCCCTCCTCCGCCATGCAAGTCGTATCCGGTCTCGAGCATCCGCCACAGGTATAATGCCGAACCATGATCGCATCCGCTGCTCTCGCCAAGCGCGCCTTCGGCGTGTTTGGGCGCGTCTTCCCGCGAACCAGCATGGTCGCGCAAGCGGTCGCCTATAACCTCTTTCTCGCCTTCTTTCCGGCGTTGCTGATCCTTGTCGGTGTCGCCACCAGCCCCATCGGCCGGCGCACCAACATGTTCGATCTGATCATCGACCTCACGGACCTGCTGCCGCCAGGCAGCCAGCAAATCGTTTCGGAATTTCTCGTCAACCGCGGACCTGACGCATGGAAATGGGCGCTCGTAGGATTAATCGGAACGTTGATCGCCGGAACGCAAGTGATGCGCCTACTGATGGAGGGCATCCACCTGATTTATAACGACCACGACCGTCCTGGATACTGGACACGCCAGCTGAAAAGTGTCCTCTTGCTTTTGATCACGATCGCGCCCTTAATCCTCGCCGCGTTTCTCGGAGTGTTCGGCCGCCCTATACGCCGGTGGTTCGCCTATGAGCTGGGAAAGAACCACACGATCGAGACACTATGGGGAGTCTTCTTCCACGGCACTGCGATTTTTCTGGCGACCATCGCCCTCACAATTATTTATCGAGTGGCTCGGCCGAGGGAGTCTAGCCTCCGTAGCGTCCTGCCAGGCGCATTCGTGGCTACCGCGTTATGGTGGATTTCCGACATAAGTTTTGGATTCTACGTCCGGCGTGTCCCGTATAACGTTGTATATGGCGGCTTGGCTGCCGTGATTGGTCTGCTGATCTGGATGCAGATCTCGACGGTGATTATTTTTCTGGGCGCCGCCTGGAATGCCGAAACAGCGGAAATGAAGCGGCGGCTGACGCACGAGCATGTCGGACCGAGTTGAAAAGCGCGTGCAGGTCGAAACGTACTCGGGATACAAGGCGGACGAGCGGCCGTTGCGGCTCACGATTGACGACCAGGCGCACGAGGTGGCCGAAGTCGAGGATCGCTGGTATTCGCCGGGAGCTACTTTCTTTCGCGTGCGGTTGGCGGGCGGCGAGCGTTACGTGCTGCGGCGAATCGAGGCGCAAGAGGTCTGGGTAATCGAGGCGTACCGTTCTTCAAGTCGTTCTGCGTCACATTGACAATCGGTCGACTCGGAGTATAGTCAAGTCAACGATCGGTATCCCCTGCATTTTGATGGCATTGGCCGAGGCGCACCGCCGGGGGCGGATGAGGGATTATGCTGCGACTGGCAAGGCACCGATTGCGCAATCGTTCGTTCTGGTCGATTTTTACCTTAAGCGCATGCCTTCTGGCCGCCACGGCTTCGCTGGCGCAGAACCCGCCGCCACCTGCACCTCCTCCCGCCGCCAGCGCGCCCGCTTCGTCAACTTCCGGTAGCGATTCTTCGCAAACACCCGCTCCGTCCGCTGCTTCAGAAACAAAACGGTCCGGCGACGCGAACTCCGCGGAAGTCACCACGCACGACACCGCGCCCACATTTAAAGTACGCGTCAACGAAGTGCTCGTGAGGGTCGTCGTGCGCGGCTCTGACGGCAAGATAATCCCCAACCTTAAAAAAGAAGACTTCCAGCTTTTCGATAACAAAAAGCCGCAAACAATTAGTTCGTTTCGGATCGAGACTCCGGAGTTGAACGCCGCGACGACGCATGCGATTACGACTGATAATCTCGACGGCGGCCCGCCGACCGTGACTGCAGTCCCGATATTGCCGCAACGATTCGTCTCAGTTGTTTTCGACGACACCAACTTGCTCGTGCAAGACGCGGCGACGGTCCGCGCCGCCGCCCAAAAGCTATTCGACGCGCTTCCGCCATCCGATCGCGTCGGTATTTTCACCTCATCCGGCCAGGTCACCGTCGATTTCACATCCGAGCGCCTGCAGCTAAAGGATGCGCTCTTACGCATCGTCCCGCGTCCTTTGGCGGGTCCCGGCGCCGGCGCCAACGACTGCCCGTCGATGAGCTTTTATCAGGCTCGCCAGATCATCGAGTATCAGGACCAAGTCGCCGACAACATTGCCGCCTCGGATTACATCAAGTGCAGTGCGGCTGCGACTCCGCCCCCGGCCGGCCAGGTTGAATCCGTCGTTCGCGGACAGGCCGATGCCGTCTTGAGGGCCGGCGAAGCCCAGACCGAGATGGTATATCGCCATCTCGAAGACGCGATGCGGCGGCTCTCGATTATGCCCGGACAACGGGTGATGGTTCTTGTTTCACCGGGCTTCGTTCAAGACATGCAAACTCAGCAACAGGGCGATTTGATCGAACGTGCAAACCGCGCCGGCATTGTGCTCAACACCATCGACGCAAGGGGTTTGTACACTCCTGACGTTCTGGGTGACATCAGCCGGCCATCGACGGACGCGCCGCAAACCGCCGGTATCAGCTCGTCGTGGCGTCTGTCGGAGCAATCGGAACAGGGGCTGATCCTTGGCGAATTGGCCGACGGGACCGGCGGCACATACTTTCACAATCGCAATGACCTCGGCGAAGGCATGGTTCTCGCCGTCGCGGCGCCGGATGTTTCCTACTTGCTCGGGTTTTCCCCGCAGAATCTGAAGTACGACGGAAAGATGCACCTGCTGAAAGTTTCGCTCACGAGCAAGTCAAAATTTACGGTTCAGGCGCGGCACAGCTACTACGCGCCTCGTACCGTGAAAGACCCCGCACAAGAGGCGAAGGAAGAGATTCAGGAAGCTGTCTTCTCGCAGGAAGAAATGCACGATGTTCCGATCGAGTTGCAGACACAATTTTTCAAGAGTAGCGACACGCAGGCAAAACTCGCCGTCCTGACGCGCGTCGATGTGAACGCGATTCGCTTCCGCAAAGATGCGGGCCGCAGCAAAGACAACCTTACTTTTGCGACCGCCATCTTCGATCAAAACGGCAACTTCATCACCGGCGGAGAAAAAATCATCGAAATGCAACTCCTCGACCCGACGCTCGCTCGCCTCGATTGTTCGGGACTCACGGTCAGGTCGAGCTTCGACATCAAGCCGGGCACCTATCTCGTGCGAATGGTGGTTCGCGACGGTGAAGGCGAGCAAATGGCCGCAAAAAATGGAGCGGTCACGATACCGTACTGAGTTTCTCGGTTCGTTTGAGATGTTGGTTTGGTTTGAGCTCGGTGCTCTTGGGGGAGCATATGATGACGCAAATGACGAAGACGATTTCCCGCGTCGTACCTCTGTTGGTCATAACCGTATTTATGGTCGGCCTCACTTGGGCCGTCACGGCGCAAGATCCGCCGCCTGCGACTTCGGCCCCCGCACAAACTCCCGCAACTCTCAGCGCGCAGACACCTGCCCAAGCGCCTGCCAGCACTCCGCCGCCGACTGCCTTGCCGCAAGGCGCCGTGATCAAGTCCGAATCGAAACTCGTCATCGTCGATGCCGTCGTCACCGACAAAAAAGGCAACTACGTCCACGACTTGAAGCAGGGCGACTTCAAAGTCTACGAAGACAACAAAGAGCAGTCAGTCTCCCAGTTTTCCAGCGGCACAGATGCAGCCGCTCAGGCCAACACAACGATCCGTCGTTACATGATCTTGTTCTTCGACAATTCCTCGATGGCGCTGCCCGATCAGATTCAAGCCCGCGCCGCCGCGGGAAAATTTATCGACGCGAACGCCGGGCCCGAACGTCAAATGGCCGTGGCTGAATACACCGGCACATTGCGCGTCACACAAAATTTCACAACGAACGCCGAGGTGCTCCACGCAGCCGTCAGCCACGCGAAGACTTCCGCTGTTGCCTCCAACACGACCGACACGGGCAGCGTAACCACGCTTGGTGGGCCGAGTCTGTTGGGCGAAGGGATCACCAGCGCCGAAGCCAGTTTCGGCGCTCGCACGATGTTGCTGGCGCTGCGCAACATGGCGAAAAATCTCCAAAGTGTCCCGGGCCGCAAGATGCTCGTGTTGTTTTCGGCGGGCTTTCCGCTCGATCCGACATTGCGCGCTCAGTTGATCGCCACGGTCGACGCATGCAACAAATCAAACGTCGCGGTGTACTCGCTCGATGTGCGAGGTTTGATGGCGGGCGCGCCTGGCGGTATGGCACGCAACAATGCCCCGACCGCGTCGCCATTCCCATCGTATGAGCGGGTGCCGCAGCATGTCGACGCGCAGCCACGGCTCGTTCTTGCCTCGTATTCACCCTCCTCGTTCGAACCGCAGCATCCGGGAGGCGGCGGAGGCGGCCCCAGTAGTGGAGGTGGCGCTGGCGGCGGAGCAGGTGGAGGCGGCGGAAAAACCGGCGGAGGTGGTTCCCCGGGCGGCACCGGCGGCACGGGCACGACCGGCTCCGGCGGTAAAACCGGCGGCACCGGCACAACCACCAACCCGGGCGGCGGAACCCGTACCGGCGGCGGCACCACTCCTACCAACTACAATCCCTACAACAACAATTACAACAACCCGAACAACCCGTTCAATCAGGCGCAAAACATCCTTCCGATGATTTCCTCGACGGTCACCACAAATCAGCAGGTCCTCGCGATGCTCGCCGATGGCACCGGCGGTTTCACGATTTTCAATACCAACGACCTCGCCGGCGGGCTCGATCGCATCTCAAAAGAGGGCAACGAGTTTTACATTCTCGGCTACGTTCCGCGCGATTCGCCTGAAGGCAGCTGCCACACGCTCAAGGTGAAAGCGAACCAAGGTGGGCTCAACGTCCGTTCGCGCACCGGTTACTGCAATTCACGGCCGGAAGATATGCTGGCAGGCAAGCCGGTGGAAAAACAGCTCGAAGCACGCGCCGCCGCGGCAGGGAGCGCCGGCTCGATTCACGGAAATTTCGAATCGCCCTACTTCTATACGGGGCCGAACGTTGCGCGCGTGAACCTGGCGATGGAGATTCCGGCCGATTCACTGAAATTCGACAAAGACAAAGGTAAGTTCCACTCGACCGTCAACGTTCTTGGCATCGCCTACAAGCCCGACGGAACTGTCGGCGCAAAATTCAGCGACACCATCGATCTCAATCTCGAAAAGGATCAGCTCAAGGAATTCCAGAAGGAGTCGTATCACTATCAGAATCAATTCGACGCGGCGCCCGGCGATTACAAGCTCACCGTCGTCTTAAGCGGTGGCGGCGACTCGTTCGGCAAATTCGAGTCTCCTCTGCACATCGACACATACGATGGCAAAACGCTGTCTCTCAGCGGCGTCGCCATGACCAACAACGCCACGCGCATCTCTGACACGCCGACCGGCCTCGACTCCGCTCTCCTCGAAGATCACACACCGCTCATCGTCAAGGGCTTGCAGATCGTTCCGTCGGCCACGAACCGCTTCAAGAAAACCGACAACGTCATCATGTACGCCGAAATCTACGAGCCGCTGCTGACCACCGACAATCCGCCCAAAGTCGCCTTCGCGTACCACATCCTCGAACGCGTGACGAACAAAGACGTCCTGTTCACCGGCGCAATGCCAGCCGACGATTTCATTCAAAAGGGAAGCCCCGTAATTCCCACGGGACTCAAAGTAAACGTGAAGGATCTGCCCGTGGGCAGCTACAAGCTCTTGGTGCAAGCCGTGGACGGCGCAAAACACAACGCGCCCAATCGCACCGTCGATTTCGACGTCGTCGACTGATGCGAACACATCTTGTGATTTAACGAAATCCGCCCCCCGCTGAACATTCGGCCTTGGCCGCGTTTAGCCCTAACTAAAGGCTTGTCCTTACCTAAACGCTCGTCCTTGGCTAAACGCTTATCATCCTGAGCACCGTCCGAAGGACGGTCGAAGGATCTCAACTAATCGCCGGCGCAAATGTGTCTGTCGTCGCGAATCGTCCTAACTCGAAGACTCCGCCACCAAACTCCGCAACACGAACCAACAATTCGCCGGCCTCTCCGACAGCCTCCGCATAAAATACGGACACCAATCCGTCCCGAACGGTACATACACCTGCAAAATATTCCCCGCATCGCGCGCCTGCTGCTGCAAATCGCGCCGGATGCCATAAATCATCTGCAATTCGTACTTATCCTTCGGCAATCCAAGCCGCGCCGCCTCGCTCTGCGCATGCGTCACCATGAAAGGATCGTGCGAAGCGATCGCCGGAAAATACAAGCCGCGTGTCGCGCCCTCCAGCAGCAACGTCGTCAGCTTCCGATAATTTGCGTCCACCGCCGGCTTCCCCTGCACTGCAATATTCGCCGGCTCGCGATACGCGCCCTTCACCAATCGAATCTTCGGCCGCAGCGGCGCCAGCCGCTGAATATCTTTCTCCGTGCGATGCAGATACGCCTGAATCGCCAGCCCGCAGTTGCCCGTCTCCCGCTGGGTGCTCTCAAAAATATCCAGCGTCGCGTCCGTATAAACGCTGCCTTCCATATCCATCTCGATCGTGCGCCCCAATTCAGCCGCCCGCTTCGCGATCGACAATGTCAGCGCGCCACACAACTCCTTGCCTAGATCGAGCCCTAACTGCGTCAGCTTGATCGAAATATTCCCCGCCAGATTCTTCGCATGCATCTGCTCGGTCATCTCGAGATAGCTCGCGCAAACCTCGCGCGCCGCCGCCTCGGTCGTCACATTCTCGCCAAGATGATTCAGGCTGACATGCCGCCCCGCCCGGCATAATTCATCGCTCGCGGTCAACGCCTCGGCCAGCGTCTCTCCCGCCACAAACCGCCGCGCAAACCCATACTTCATCCCGCGCCGCGCGATCGCATTCGTCACCCCGCGCTTGCTCGACAGCCAAAAAATAAAATTTCGAATCAACATATCGTGTCCGAACCACCTGTTCGCGCCAAATCCAACGCCACAGAGGAGTGCCGCAGCCGTAAGAGAATAGGTGGCGCTCTCAGCGCCGTCAATCCTGACTTGCTTCTCCTTCACCGAACGGAACTCGCACATTCCCCTGACCTTTCGGCCCGGTCACCCTTCGACACTCCCCCACTTTCGAGCGCAACTTCTTCTTATGTGGCGGGTTATTCTGACATCAGCCGGATTTCCACGCCCAATGCCGGCCCAAGACTCCGTCCGCAGCGTCAACGCTGCCTTAGCAATTGAACCGGTGGAGAATTGCTCCATGAAGTCGCATCAACATCGACCGGCGTTCTCAATCGCTGTGAACGCCTCCGCCAAGTCGCTTCTGGCCATCGTGCTATCGGGCGCCTGCGTCTTCACGTTGGGAATCGATTTTCCCACGCAAGCGGCAGAAGCAGCATCCACGAGCTCCATTCCCTCCAAAGACAAAAAGCCAAAACAAGATCCAGTTCTCAAAGGCCTGCCGATCACCGAGCTTTCCGCCGACGAAGCCATTCTTCACGCCCTGAATCGACTCGCGTACGGGCCGCGCCCCGGCGACATCGAGCGCGTCCGTCAATTGGGCCTCGCCAAATGGATCGATCAACAGCTCAATCCCAATTCGATGGACGACAAAGCCGTCGGAGCACGGCTCGAAGCCTATCCGACGTTGAGGATGTCATCGAAGCAGCTTCTCGCCGACTATCCGCAACCCAAGCAAGCCGAGAAACAAGCCCAAACAAAAACCGCCGCAACGCAAACGCGCGGAGACGCAGCCGCTGCCGTCGTAGCGCAAGACATGAGCGCGAACCAGACAAACGCCGGCGCATCTGATTCAGCGTCCGACGCTCCCAACTCCGTTTCACCGATGAAGCAGCCCGAAGCCAACCCGTTCACACCGGGCGCAGGCGGCGGAGGCAAGCGTGGCTCGCTGAGCGTCGATCCCAACACCGTCCCGCGCGCTCTCGCCGACGACAGCCGCAAGCCGCAACGCGTCGTCGAAGAACTCGCGATGGCTAAAGTTACGCGCGCCGTCTACAGTGATCGCCAGCTCCAGCAGATCATGGACGATTTCTGGTTCAATCATTTCAACGTCTTCGCCGGAAAAGGCGACGTGAAGTGGCTCATTACTTCGTACGAGCGCGACGTCATCCAGCCGCACACGCTAGGCAAATTCAAAGACTTGCTCAACGCCACCGCGAAAAGCGCCGCGATGCTTTTCTATCTCGACAATTATCTGAGCGTCGATCCCAACGCCGCCGCCCGCGCAGCCGCGGAGCGCGCCGCGCGTCAGCGGGGTCGATTCGGTATGCCGCCGCGCCCGCAGCAGGCCAAAAAAGGCGCCCGCGGCCTCAATGAAAATTACGGCCGCGAGCTGATGGAACTCCACACGCTCGGCGTCGACGGCGGCTACACGCAGAAAGATGTCACCGAAGTCGCCCGCTGCTTCACCGGCTGGACCATCGAAAAGCCAAAACAGGAAGCCACTTTCAAATTCGACGAAAAGCAGCACGACCCCGATCCGAAAATCGTCCTCGGCAAAAAGATTCACGCCGGCGGAATGAAAGACGGCGAGCGAGTCATCGAGTTGCTCTCGAAAAATCCGAACACAGCGAAATTCATCTCCACCAAGCTAGCCCGCCGTTTCGTCTCCGACACCCCGCCGCCAACGCTCGTCGCGCGCATGGCGAAAGAATTTCAGTCCAGTGATGGCGACATCCGGGCCGTGATGAAGACGATGATTTACTCTCCCGAATTTTGGTCGCGCGACGCTTACCGCTCCAAGGTGAAGACGCCATTCGAATTCGTCGTCTCCACAGCGCGCGCCCTCGGCACCGACGTCGACACACCAATGCCACTCGTGCAATGGGCCGGCCGCATCGGTGAGCCTCTCTATCAATGCCAGCCGCCGACCGGCTACTCCGACAAAGCCGACGCCTGGGTCAATACCGGCGCACTGCTCAATCGCCTGAATTATTCGCTCGCCCTCGCCAGCAACAAAGTCCGCGGCTCGCGGAGCGACACCGCGTCGTTGCTCGGCGTCGATGACACGGGCGGTGACGCCAAAGCCGCCCTCGATCGCGCCGTACAAGTTTTCCTCGGCGGACAAACGTCCCCGACTACTGTCGAAACACTGCAAAAGCAGCTCGACAGCCCCCAAATTTTGCAAGCCAAACTCGACGACCCAATCAAGCGCGTCGATCTCGGCGTAGTTGCAGGCCTGGTCTTAGGCGCACCCGAATTCCAGCGGAGATAACTTTCTCCGCCGCGCACGATTCTTCGCGCCGCAAGGTTGTGTAGGGGCGCAGCATTGCTGCGCCCCATCTCGGCAAGATCTGATTTGTAGCATCGAGCTTCGAATTTTCTTTCGCTCCAAGGAGTTTCGGCCATGTCAAACCACTCAAACGAATGCTGCGAAGGCGCCCGCCCCCTAAAATTCTCCCGCCGCTATTTCCTGAAACAAGGCGGCATCGCCATGGTCGGCCTCAGCGCCATGCCTGCTTTCCTGCAACGCGCCGTCGCCGCATCTCCATCCGTCACCGGCAAAAAGCAACTCGTCGTCCTCTTCCAGCGCGGCGCCGCCGACGGCCTCAACATCGTCGTCCCATTCTCCGAACCAAATTACTATCGCCTCCGCCCAACAATCGCCATCCCGCAGCCTCGCCGTGGCGGCGTCGATGCCGCCGTCGATCTCGACGGCTACTTCGGCCTGCACCCAAGCCTCGCCCCGCTCGAGCCGCTCTTCCACAAAGACCAACTCGCCATCGTTCACGCCGCCGGCTCCCCCGATCCCACGCGCTCGCATTTCGACGCACAAGACTTCATGGAGTCCGGCACACCCGGCGTCAAAGCCACCGAAGACGGTTGGCTCAACCGCGCCGTCAGCGCCGTCCCCGAAGAAAACGCCTCGCCCTTCCGCGCCGTCGCTATGGGACCAAATCTCCCGCGCATGCTCCACGGCAGCGCCTCCGCAATCGCTCTCCCCGATCTCAAACAATTCAAGGTGATGCCGCAAAATGCCGCGATGGGCGCCGCAGTCCAGGGCGGATTTGAAGCGATGTACGCGCAAAGCGTCGATCACGCGCTCCATGGCACCGGCACCGAAACGTTCGAAGCGATCGACATGCTCCGCAAAGTCGATCCCGCGAAATATCCGCCTGAAAACGGCGCCCAGTATCCGACCAGCCGCCTCGGCCAGAGCCTCCAGCAAATCGGGCAGCTCATCAAAGCCAACATCGGCGTCGAAGTCTTGTTCGTCGACTGCGGCGGCTGGGACAATCACGTCAACGAAGGCGGCGTCAACGGCCAGCTCTCCAATCTCCTGAAAGACCTCGGCCAAGGCCTCGCCGCATTCCACCAAGACATGGGCGACCGCATGCAAAACGTCGTCGTCGTTACCATGAGCGAATTCGGCCGCACCGCAAAAGAAAACGGCAATCGCGGCACCGACCACGGCCACGCCAACTGTATGTTCGTCATGGGCGGCGACGTCCGCGGCGGCCGCGTCTACGGCCGCTGGCCCGGCCTCGCCGACCACCAACTCAACGACGGCCGCGACCTCGCCCTAACCACCGATTTCCGCTCCGTCCTAGCCGAAATCCTAGTCCGCCACAATAATCTCCCCAATCTCAACACCGTCTTCCCCGGCTTCGACACCGCCCCCCACACCTTCACCAACCTCATCAAAACCTAGCAGCATTCGGGTGCCGCACCCTCACCTCTTAGAGGGTGCGGGTTTAGATCAAACCTCGCCCATCCCGTGACGACGACTACGGCGCATAGTCGAATTTGTTTAGAGCAGCTCGCTTGACCCTACGCAACGTGCGATGCATCCTTAATTTCTCAACCAGGCAGCCAATAAATCCACGCGCATCTCCGTTTTAAAAGGAGCCACGTTGTCTATCGACACCATCAAGACCGTCGCAGTCCTCGGCTCAGGCACCATGGGCAACGGCATCGCTCACGTCTTCGCCCGCGCCGGTTACAAAGTCCTCCTCCGCGACGTCGAACAGCGCTACCTCGACCGCGCCCTCGACACCATCTCCAAAAATCTCGATCGCGAAATCAAAAAAGGCAAACTCCCCGAAGGTGAAAAGGGAAGCGTCCTCGCCCGCATCGTCCCCGTCACCGACATGTCCACCATCGCCAACGCCGACTTCCTCGTCGAAGCCGTCCCCGAAAAGCTCGACATCAAGCGCCACGCACTCACCGAAGCCGACCGCCTCCTCCGCGACGACGTCATCATCGGAAGCAACACCTCATCGATCGCCATGACCGCCCTCGCCGCCATGACCAAACGCCCCGACCGCTTCGTCGGCATGCACTTCATGAATCCGGTCCCGATGATGGCGCTCGTCGAAGTCATCCGCGCCCTGCAAACCAGCGACGCCACCTTCAACCTCACGATGGAGCTCTCCAAAAAACTCGGCAAGACTCCCGTCGCCGTCAACGACGCCCCCGGTTTCGTCTCCAACCGCGTCCTCATGCCCCTCATCAACGAAGCCGCCTACACCGTCATGGAAGGCGTCGCTACACCCGAAGCCGTCGACACCGTCATGAAGCTCGGCATGAACCACCCCATGGGCCCGCTCGAACTCGCCGACTTCATCGGCCTCGATGTCTGCGTGGACATCATGCACGTCCTCCACGAAGGCCTCGGCGACCCCAAATACCGCGCCTGCCCCCTCCTGAAAAAATACGTAGCCGCCGGCTACCTCGGCCGCAAGTCCAACCGCGGCTTCTACACTTATGGTGGCTAGAAAGATCTTTCACGTCTGGGTCGGTTTTTTCTGCGGCGGCCTGGCTTTCACCTTCACCTATTTTGCTGGTTCCTTTATCCACTCGTTGATTCGGGGCGCCGCCGGCGATTCCCCCGCTTCCTTGTTTCAGTATCTTCCTGAGTACGCAATGTTCACGAGCGTCGCGCTGCCCTTGGCTTTGGCGATTTTCGTCTGGCGAAGTAGGAAGTACATCGCGGTTGGCCTTTTGTTATTCTCGCTTTCCTCTCTCGTGTTCTGTCTGACTTGGGGAAGCCCTAGTCCGCCGACGCGGAAGCAGGCCACTCACCACGAGGCGAAACAAAAGCAAAAATAGTATTTGCTTTTTGTTCGCCATATGCTATTTTCCCCTCAGGCGTTTTCAACAGGAGTCGGCCCCGGCCACTTGCTGCCACCGCAAAACCTGTCATCCTGAGCGTATCGATGACGCGCACTGGATCTCAGCTCAATCCGTGGCAATCAGGCAGCCGGAGCAGCGGCTACAGCAGCCGAGCCGCAAATAAAGATGGCGCCGCAGTAAACCGAATGGTAAACTCCGCCATTCGTTACGAACCAGTGACTCAAGCAACGTTTTGCAATCGCGCTCTCCCGGGCGCGGGTCGGTCGGCAGTGACCCAATTTCTCTACTGAGGTGTGAAATGTCTGAAGACAAAGCCAAATTAATTGAAGCAGCGATTTCGCAGATCGAAAAGGACTACGGCAAGGGTTCGATCATGCGCCTGGGCAACCGCGACGTGCTGGTGCCGGTCAGCGTCATTCCGACCGGCTGCCTGTCGCTCGACCTCGCGCTGGGTGTCGGCGGTTTCCCCCGCGGCCGCGTCATCGAAGTCTACGGCCCGGAATCCGGCGGTAAAACCACGCTCACCCTGCAAGTCGTAGCCGAAGCTCAGAAGCTCGGCGGCATCGCCGCCTTCATCGACGCCGAACACGCGCTCGACCCCATCTACGCCCGCAAACTCGGCGTAGACGTGGACAATCTTCTCGTCTCGCAGCCCGACAACGGCGAACAAGCTCTCGAAATCGCGCAAACCCTGATCCGCTCCAACAGCGTCGACATCATCGTCGTCGACTCGGTCGCCGCTCTCGTTCCCAAAGCGGAACTCGAAGGCGACATGGGCGATCCCTCGATGGGTCTCCAGGCGCGGCTCATGTCTCAAGCGCTTCGCAAACTCACCGGCATCGTCTCCAAGTCGCGTACCTGCCTCATCTTCATCAACCAGATCCGCGAAAAAATCGGTGTAATGTTCGGCAATCCCGAAACCACCACCGGTGGCCGCGCGCTCAAGTTCTACTCGTCGATCCGTGTCGACATTCGCCGCATTCAGGCCATCAAGGACGGCGATCGCGTCGTCGGTTCCCGCACGCGTGGCAAAGTCGTGAAGAACAAAGTCGCCGCGCCGTTCCGCGAAGCCGAATTCGACATTCTCTACGGTGAAGGCATTTCGCGCGAAGGCGACCTCATCGACCTCGGCGTCGACAAGGGCGTGCTCGAAAAGTCTGGCACATGGCTCAGCTACAACGGTGAGCGCATCGGCCAGGGCCGCGAAAATGGACGCCTCTTCCTCAAGGAAAATAAAGACATCCGCGAGAAGCTCGAATCCGCTCTGCGCAAAAAGCTCGGCATCGGCCCAGCCAACAACGCGAATGCCGCCAACGCTCCAAACGGCGCAAATGGTGCAGCAGCCGGGACAGCCCACGGCCCCAACGGCCACGCAGCTCCGGCCAACGAGAAGCCGCCGGTCAAAGCCGCCGCTGCCTCCGCCTCTTCATCCGACGCCGGCAAACGCCCCAGCCGCTAACCGTCACCACAAAACGAACCGCCGCGACCGACATGTAGGGCGCAGCATGCTGCGCCCCATGTCGGCAACGTTCTGCGTCTTGGGCTCTGCCGCGCGCACACAAATCTGACGCACCATCCAGCATCTGTCGCCAAACGGGCGCAGCACCGCTGCGCCCCATGTCCCCAAGGTCACAACCGCACCTACAACTGGGCTCTTCTTCTTTTCTGTTCCTTTCGACTTTAAACTGTCGACAGTCGACCCCTTCCTCCGCGTTCCACACCGGCACACCAGTCAGCCCCCCCCGTCCCACTCGCGCACGCCCCCAATCACCCCTGCCCCATTTCCCAATTCCACCACCGTCCCATCGGCCATCAGCTTTAGCACACCCGGTCAGCTTTCAAAACAAAGCACATATTTCGTACCAGCCCCACTAGCCTATTGCCTCCCTACACTCAACTCCCTACAATTCATTACACCTGCAACGTGTTCGTGTTTCAGTCAGGTGCTGCGGCAAATGTCGCTCCGTCGCTAACTTGTTTGAAATCAGTCTTCTCACGCTGGCCAGGCAAATGCTCCCTAGCAGTGCAGGCCTGACCTTCGGGGGAAGCAAGACGCGAAGGAACGCGACGCCGAAAGAGGTTGACCTAAGTAGTCACTTAGGTTAGAAACTCACAACCTCTGACGGTTCGGCGATCGGGTACACCAAGATTGAGGTATGACGTTGAAGCAAGTTGCCAAAGTTCTTCTCGCCGCTGTGACCGCCGTAACCGTGGCTGCTCCAATTCCTGCCGCTCCGCCGGCGGGTGCCGCTGCAGGCAAAGCGCCCGTTCACCACTCCACGTCGCGTGTCCGCGGTGTCCCGACTTTCGCCAATTCCACGCTCGCTGACATCGGCACGTTCGACGATCCGATCGTCCGTGAAGCCGCCGTTGAAGGCCTCGGCCGCTACAACGGCGCCGTCGTCGCTGTGAACCCCAACACCGGCCGCGTCCTCACCGTCGTGAATCAGAAAGTCGCATTCGGCGATGGCTTCATCCCGTGCTCCACGATCAAACCGACCATCGCAGTCGCCGCCCTCGAAGAAAATGTCATCACGCGCGACACCATGCTCCGCGTTCACGATCGCCATGCTCGTTACATGAATCTCACCGAAGCGCTCGCTCACTCCAACAACGATTTCTTCGAGCAGCTCGGCGTTCGCATGGGTTTCGACACCGTTTCGAAGTACGCCCGCCTCCTCGGCCTCGGTGAACTCGCCGGCTACAACCTGCCGGAAGAGCACCCGGGCTCGTTCCCGATGGCGCCCCCGGCCAAGGGTGGCGTCGCTCGCATGTCCAGCTTCGGCGAAGGCATCCAGATCACGCCGTTCCAGCTCGTTTCGCTCGCATCCGCGTTCGCCAACGGCGGCACGCTCTACTACCTGCAATACCCGCGCACTCCTGAAGATATCCAGAATTTTCAGCCAAAAGTGAAGCGCGACCTCAACATCGCTCCGGTTCTTCCTGAAATTCGCGAAGGCATGCTTGCCGCTGTTCTCTACGGCACCGCCAAGCGCAGCTTCGATGCCGGCGGCGATGAAACCCCGCTCGGCAAGACCGGCACCTGCAACGACCCGACTTCCAAGGTGGGATGGTTCGTCACCTACGCCGACGAGCAGCACCCGAAAATCGCGCTCGCCGTTCTCCTCCGTGGCCAGTCGCACCAGGTCGAAGGCCCAACTGCCGCCCTCGTAGCCGGCCGCATCTACAAACGCCTCCGCGAACAAAACTACTTCGCCAGCTCGACCGCTTCGAACAACACCGTCAAGCCCGTCACCATAGTCGGCACTGAAGTCGCCACCGACGCCGGCAACTAGCACCCCGAACCATTTCTGCAGAAAAAAGAGCGCGCCTACTCAACCGGCGCGCTCTTTTTATTTCTACCGCCCAATTTTAAAAGCGTTGTCATCCTGAGCCGCCCGAAAGGCGGCGAAGGATCTCAGCCGTTAACCAATCGCAAACTCATCCGCCGTGGCAATCACGTAGGGACGCAGCACGATGCCCCAATCTCCGCAAGCTCACAACTTCAAGTCTCCGCCGCTTTTCACTTTTGACTTTTAACTGTCG
>Ga0206939_10081_pt1 | contig 28778 bp, 26 predicted proteins | sample Alteio_BWOrgHeat_10_FD_152921 | JGI IMG/M metagenome (GOLD analysis project Ga0206939, IMG submission 152921) | Enriched cells from forest soil in Barre Woods Harvard Forest LTER site, Petersham, Massachusetts, United States -... | ecosystem: Environmental > Terrestrial > Soil > Temperate forest >... | reverse complement strand
TTGCCGAGAAAGATATCGGCAACGGCAGGACCGGTGAGACGAAGATCGCCGGAGATATTGGGTAAGTTGTAGACGACCACGATGCCGATGAGCACCGAGGGAAGCTGAAGGATCGGGGCGCCGGCTTTGAGCTGCCTGTCGGGGATCGGCGCGTCGCCGCCCCCGAGATCGCCGCTGCCGGAGAGGATGTCTTGCGCGCTCTCGCCCGTGCCTTGGGGCAGATAACGAATCACTACGAGCGGATTTTGTTTGTGATAGTCATCGGCCCAGCCGACGTAGAGCGGTTCGGGCAAGGATGAGCCGGTGGCGACGAGCGTGAGACGATCCTGACCGATGGTGCTCGGAACTTCGAGGGCGAGTTCGCTAGCTCCCACGGCGAGTGTGACTGAGAGCGATGCGGCGAGCGTCCACCAGAGACGGCGCGAGAGTCTGGGCACAGTAGCAATCCTTCGAGGAGATAACGAATCCAACGTTCGTACGATGGCTCTACGGTATCGTGTGCAGGACTGAACCCAGCGAAAGTTCAGTAAGAAAGTGCCGAAACAGTTGAGGGTAATGTGCCTCGGCTAATGTTGAGGAACAGCTAACAACGCGGGTACGAGGGAGACGATTCGAGATGCGGACGATTCTCTTGCTGACGGTGTCGAATATTTTTATGACGTTTGCGTGGTATGGGCATTTGAAGTACCGGAGCGAGGCGCTCTGGAAGGTGATTTTTGTGAGCTGGGGGATTGCGTTTTTCGAGTATTGCTTTCAGGTTCCGGCGAACCGGATCGGGTCGTATGAGTTTTCGGCGGCGCAGTTGAAGACGATTCAGGAAGTGATTACGTTGACGGTGTTTGCGGTTTTCTCGGTATTTTATTTGGGTGAAAAGTTTAAGTGGAATTATCTGGCGGGGTTTGGGTTCATGGTGGCAGGGGTGTTTTTTGTGTTTCACAAGTGGTGAGGAAAGAAAGAATTCACCACAGAATTCGCAGAGAGCGCGAAGTGAGGAAGGAGAAAAGATAGGTTACTGAAAATTGAGTAGCTGTCGATTCAGATTGGTTGCGGGTGCCAGACGACTACGTCTTGGCGATGAGAGAAGTGGAGTAGCGGCTCGTTAGGGTTTCGCGGCCCGTTGGTCAAAAGCGGCACGGGAGTTCCGCTCTCCAAAGTGGCCTGAATCATTGTGTTTTCGCTGAATTCGGCTTGGGCTGATTGCAGATTCCAAGGAGCGTGCTGGATGTCGCCTCGCGTGATTCGGCCTTTTGAGTCGGCGGCGTAGAGACAGTAACGCTCGGTCAGGAAATGTTCGAGCGTGCCGGGTTGCGCGCGAAAAATTTCTCCGATAGGGCGATACCGAGTGCGCAGCTTCGCTTTCGGCGCGCGACGATGGGTGCGCTCACTGCTGTATTCGATCCAGCCGTTGCGATTTTCGCAGCGCATGCGCGCGTTGAAATAAGGGAGATGGAACCAAGCACGCGCCACCGACACTGCGATCGGATTTGCCGCGTCGAGGCTGAAGAACCAGACTCCCGGCTTGCCGCCGTGCCTGACGTAGGTGCGGACGTTGAGCTCGGGAAATGCGGAGAGTGTCGGCAGCGCCGGAGTGGCGCGCAGACGGACACCCGACATGCGAAACGGCACGACGCCGATCCAGGCTTGGCCTTGGAATGTGTCGATATCGAGGGCATCAGGAATCTGCGGTCGCAGAGTTGTTCGCAGTTGCGCAACGTCGATGCGCCAGTGGGCGAAGAGGAGGTCGTGCCAGGTTTGCGCCATGATCCACGGGCCGGAGGGCAGCGGCCATGGGCGATGTGCGATTTCGGTTAGGGTGCGGTGCATCGGGTCGTTTCAAGTGGATGGGGCTTGTGCGATTGGTGAGCGTTTGGGTGGTGTGGGCCGCGGCGCAAAAGCGGCGGCGAGACGCCGCACTCCAAAGTGATCGCGGTGCGGGCGACAGTGTGGCGAACGGCCAGTGCGTGACGAGGGGCGCGGCTCGACAGGTTCATTGGTTCAATATACCCTTCGGTGTGGCGCGAGAATCGAATTCTCTGCATTCAAAACGGATGAAGGAATCCTCGAATCAGGCGCGGCAGAAACCTTCAACAAGCCGGTGAATCTGATAAGCCGGTATCAACGAACGACGAATCGGAATTTCGTCAAAATATTCCAATCGAAAGAAGGAGCGAACGATGCAACGCAAGGCGAGCGCAGTGTGGCAGGGCGATCTGAAGAGCGGCAAGGGATCGATTTCGACCGATAGCGGGACGCTGAAGCAGACGCAGTATTCCTTCAGCACGCGATTTGAAAATGGCGTGGGAACGAATCCGGAAGAGCTGTTGGCGGCGGCGCACGCAGGCTGCTTCACGATGGCGCTTTCGGGGCAGCTTGGAGCGGTGGGGTTGAAGGCGGACAAGCTGGAGACGACGGCGACGATTTCGCTGGAAAAAGTTGGCGAGGGTTTCAGCATTACGAAGAGCCATCTGGATTTAGTGGCAAAAGTTCCAGGCGCGGATCAGGCGAAGTTCGATCAGGCGGTGAAGAACGCGGAGACGGGCTGCCCGGTGTCGAAACTTTTTAAGGCGGAGATTACGGTGAATGCGCGGTTGGAGTCGTAGGTCAGACGATCGCTGAAGATCGGTGCCTTCGCGCAAGATCGTTCGGGCGCTGCGGCTAAAGAAAGCAGATCCCTCGCTTCGCTCGGGATGACAAAGTGTTGCTGAGTGCGAGTGAGGCAGCCAAGCATTCGCGGGAAAAACCCCACCCTCGCAAACCGAGGGTGGGGCACCCAAGTGCCGCCTAGTATTTCCAACGTTTACCAAGCACTGAGGTGCTACCTCAAAATATGCAGCAAGTGATTCCAGTTCCGGGGGCGTTTGTTGCCGGCATCGTGATCTTTTTGATCGTGGTGTGGGATGCGTTCGAATCGATTATTTTGCCGCGGCGCGTGACGCGGAAGTTTCGGCTGACGCGATTGTTTTATAAAGTGACGTGGAATATCGCAAAGTTTATGGCGAACCTCTTCCCCTCGCGTAAGACGCGCGAGACGCTGCTGGGATTTTTCGGGCCGAGTTCGCTGTTGTTGCTGCTGGCGGTATGGGCGATCGGGCTCGTGCTGGGATTCGGATTGATGCAGTATGGCGCGGGTTCGGCGGTGGTGGTGACCGGCGGCCAGCCTAGCTTTTCGAACGATTTCTATCTGAGCGGGACGACATTTTTCACGCTAGGACTGGGCGATGTGGTCCCGCGGTCGCAGTTGGCGCGAGGGTTGGTGGTGGCCGAGGCAGGATTTGGATTCGGATTCCTGGCGGCGATCATCGGGTATCTGCCTTTTATTTATGGATCGTTCTCGAACCGAGAGACCGAGATTACGCTGCTCGATTCACGCGCGGGAACGCCGCCAACAGCGGGCGAACTTTTGCGGCGGCACAGTTATCCGGGCGGGCGCGAGGCGCTGCGCGAACTGCTGAAGGATTGGGAGCACTGGTCGGCGGAACTGATGGAGAGTCACCTGTCGTATCCGGTGCTCGCGTATTTCCGGTCGCAACACGACAACCAATCCTGGATCGCGGCGCTGACGGCGATTCTGGATACTTGCGCGCTGCTGAAGGTGGGAATCGAGGGGGCGTGCGAGAGGCAGGCGCAGCTCACGTTTGCGATTTCGCGGCATGCGGTTGCGGATTTGTCGCAGGTCTTTGGGACACCGCCAAAGACGATGCCGTACGAAAGACTTCCAGCGGAAGTTTGGGCGAAAATGCGCGACACGCTGGCGCAGGACGGTCTGCAACTAACGGACACGGGCGAGGCGCGCGAAAAGCTGGCAGCGGTGCGGAAGACTTATGAACCTTATATCTATGCGCTGGCGTCGTATCTGAACCAGCCGTTGCCGCCGTGGATTCCGGAAGGCAAGGGCAAGGACAACTGGCAGACGACGGCGTGGGGGGAAACGTCGGGGCTCGTGGAGAAAAAACCGGAAACGGTCGGGGTGGATGAGCACTTCTGAATTGCAGAAGCGAAGTAATGAGGTGCGGGTAGGTTTTTAGCAAGACGCGGCGGCCGGGCGGAGCAAGCCCCTGGAAGGGCGGCGAGTTTAATTCTTTAAATTGTCGGGAGAAAAAATATGAAGGCGATTCAGGTGCATGAGTTTGGCGGGCCGGAAGTTTTGAAGCTGGAGGAGATTCCCACGCCGAAGCCGGGCGCCGGACAGGTGCTGGTGAAGGTACATGCGGCGGGAGTGAATCCGTATGACACCTATATGCGGTCGGGAACGTATGCGATCAAGCCGCCGCTGCCGTACACGCCGGGGTCGGATGCGGCGGGCTTGGTGGATTCGGTTGGTACGGGCGTTACAAAAGTGAAGGCGGGCGATCGCGTTTATACGGCGAAGACGATTTCGGGCGCGTATGCGGAGTACACGCTGGCAGAAGAGAGCCAGGTGGAGAAATTGCCGGCGAATATTACGTTCGATCAGGGAGCGGCGATCTGGGTGCCGTATGGCACGGCGTACCACGCGCTAAACCAGGAGGCGAAGGCGCTGGCGGGCGAAACGGTGCTGGTGCATGGCGCTAGCGGCGGCGTTGGGTCGGCGGCGGTGCAGATTGCGCGGGCGAAGGGGCTGACGGTGTTCGGGACGGCAGGAACAGACAAGGGTCTTGGGCTGGTGAAAAAGGAAGGCGCGCACGAGGCGTTCAATCACACCAAACCGGGTTATACCGACGAGATCATGAAGGCGACTGGCGGCAAGGGCGTGAACATTATTTTGGAAATGCTGGCCAACGTGAATTTGTCCAACGACCTGAAGCTGCTGGCGCAGTATGGGCGCGCGGTGATCATCGGGAATCGCGGGGAGATTACGATCAATCCGAGAGATTTGATGGCGCGGCGGTCGTCGGTGCGCGGATTTACGCTGTGGGCGGTGACCGATGCGGAGGCCAGGGAAATTCACGCCGGGCTGAATGCGGGATTTGAGAATGGGTCGCTGCGGCCGATCATTGGGCGCGAAATTCCGCTGGCGGAGGCGTCGCGGGCGCATAAGGAAATTCTGGAGCTGGGCTCGCACGGAAAGATTATTTTGGTGCCGTGAAGCAGAGTTGGCGCGATGCCATGGATTGAAGACGAGCACGACGGTGCCGTGCCCCTACGAAGTTGCTATCGGTAGGTAGTGGTTCGTTGACTGAGGCTGTGGCGACCGTATAATCGAAGCGGCGCTTTCCCACAGCGTTTTCGCGGACTCGAGGCCCAGACTTTGTCTTCGCATTTCCCGATTTCTGTGCTGCTTGCGGCGCACACCGCTTCCCTCGGCCAATACTGGCACAAATTAACAGACAAAACGTTCACCGGGATTTATCACGCCAATTTTTTCGATCTGGCGATGATGATTCCGTATTTCATCGTACTGTTCGTGCTGGCGCTCTATGGGATGCACCGGTATTGGCTGGTGTACGACTACTACAAATATTCGCGGAATGTGCCGGGGCCGACGCCGGAAGTGAAAGGAGCGTGGCCTCGCGTTACGGTGCAGCTGCCGATTTTTAATGAGCGGTATGTCATCGAGCGGCTGGTCGAGGCGGTTTCGCGGTTCGATTATCCGCGTGAACTCCTCGACGTGCAGGTGCTGGACGACTCGACGGACGAGACGCGGCAGGTGGCGAGCGACGTGGTGGATCGATTCGCAGCGCAGGGATTGGATATCACCTACATTCATCGGTCGAACCGGTCGGGATACAAAGCGGGCGCGCTGGAGAATGGGCTGAAGACTTCGCGCGGCGAGTTTGTGGCGATTTTTGACGCAGATTTTATTCCTGAGGCGGATTTCTTACGTCGGACGATTCCCTATTTTCAGGATAAGGGAATCGGGATGGTGCAGACGCGATGGACGTATCTGAATCGCGATTATTCGCTGCTGACGCAGGTCGAGACGATTTTGCTCGATGGGCATTTTGTGGTGGAGCACGGAGCGAGGTCGCGGCGCGGGGCGTTCTTCAATTTCAACGGTACCGCGGGCGTATGGCGGCGGAGTGCGATCGATGAAGCGGGCGGGTGGCAGCACGACACGTTGACCGAGGATACAGATCTTTCGTATCGCGCACAGCTTCGCGGCTGGAAATTTTTGTATTTGCCAGATATCGAGTGTGCGTCGGAATTGCCGATCGATATGAACGGCTTCAAGGCGCAGCAGGCGCGCTGGGCCAAAGGGCTGATGCAGACGGCGAAGAAGATTTTACCGAGGGTGTTTGCGTCGGATGCGCCCTGGTTTGTGAAGGCGGAGGCGTTTTTTCACCTGACGGCGAACATCAGTTATCCGCTGATGGTGCTGCTGTCGACGATGCTGCTGCCGGCGATGATCGTGCGGTTTTATCAGGGCTGGTTGCAGATGATTTTGATCGATTTGCCGCTGTTTCTGGCTTCGACGTGCTCGATTTCGAGTTTTTATCTTGTGGCGCAAAGAGAATTGCGGCCGAAGACCTGGTGGCGGACATTTTTGTACATGCCGTTTGTGATGGCGATTGGAATTGGAATTTCAGTGCGCAATGCGCAAGCGGTGATCGAGGCGATCATCGGCAAGAAAAGCGAGTTCGCGAGAACGCCGAAGTTCAGGATCGAAGGGAAGAGAGATACGTTTGTCGCGAAGAAATACCGGAATAAGTCGGGTTGGCTGCCGTATGCGGAAGTGGCGCTCGGGCTTTATTTTGCGCTGACGGTGGTTTACGCGGCGGCAAATGAAAACTACGCGACGATTCCCTTTTTGCTGCTGTTTGTGTGGGGGTACCTCTACACGGGATTTATGTCGCTGGGGCAGAGCTATTTGTCACGACTGAAGTTTGACGTGAATGCGCCAGAGATGCGACCGGCGGCTTCGGGGGCTCCAGGCTTCTAAAGCAGGCTACCGAACAGTCAGTTCAACTAAGAAATTTCAATCGAATCAAACCTTGCCGAGATGGAGCGCGGCAGTGCTGCGCCCTACATAGAACCCACAAAAACAAAAAGAGCTTCGGGATTTTGGGAGGGGTGTCCTAAAAATCCCGAAGCTCACATGACGAGGCGGCGCTGGTCTTAGCGAGCCGCTACGCCAGAGTCCGGAGTGTACGCGCCAGCCCGCAGGGTCGGCTGCAGGTAGCGCTCGCGTCGACGGGTCGCTGCCACGACGTAGACGACGATTAGTCCGGTCCCACTCATTAAAATCGCCGCCATCAGGGCGCCGATTAGAGCTTGACGAGATCCTTCGGCCTGGGCGGTTGCCCCGGGGGTGAAGAGCGCGACCGTCGCAAACGACTCTCCCGTCGTGGCAACGTCCGCGCCTTCATTCATGTCGCTCGTCGAAACCGCCTCCGCCGCCTTTGGCTGCGATGCACTGACCTGGGTCACTTGAGCCTGCTGCCGAGCCGTGACCGGGCCCGCCAGTGAGACCATTCCCAATGCAATCGCGACCGCGGGAATCCAAAGGATGTTTTGCAGTTTCATGGCGACTTCCCCCTCATCTCTTCTTTTCAACGACGCATTAGAGGATTGCAATGCCCGTGCCAACCTATTTTGCGAGGCCGAGCACATCTCGATATTCTGCAACTTATTCAAATTACGCCGTTTATGTGATCGAGGTCCAAGAGACCGGACGTCCTCGGACCCACGAAAAGCTAACCGTGCGGATAGCTCTCTATCTGATGAGATAGTGTCTGGCGTTTTATTTCGAGGGTGAAGGCGGTGAGTCGCGTACGAAACGGGATTGGTGGGCTTCAGGGGCTCAAGCCCCGCTGAAACCGCGGCCTACAAAGCTCGAGCAAAGTCAGTCGTAGAAGGTCACTCGAACTCGAAGAGTACGATTTCGGGTTGCGTGCCGACGCGGAGCGGGGGGCCCCAGGTGCCGGCGCCGCTTGAAGTATAGACCAGCATCTTGCCGATGCGGTTGAGTCCGTAGACGAACTGGCGGTAAATCCTCGAGGCAATCCAGGTATAGGGGATCATCTGGCCGAGATGGGTGTGGCCGGAGACCTGGAGGCCGATACCGGCGGCTTCGGCGACGGCGACGTGATCGGGAGCGTGGGTCAGAAGGACGCTGGCCCGGTCGCGGTCGATGCCGATCTTGTCGAGGACGGAGCCGAAGTGCTGGGCATGGGTCGCGTGGCGATAAGGCACGCCGACAATCTGGAGCCCATCAATCTCGGCTTTCTCGTTCTCTAACACGCGGACGCCCGTAGCGCGGACGGCTTCGAGATACTTGCCTGGGTCGCGGAACTCCTCGTGGTTTCCTTCGACAAAAAACGTGCCGAATTGCGGCTCAAGCTTATTCAGGGGCGATGCGGCGTGCTTCGCGTCGACGGCGGTGCCGTCATATAGGTCACCGGCGATCCAGACGATGTCGGGCTTGAGGCGATTGATGGCGCGCGTGATGCGGCGGGCGAAGCCGATGTTTGCGACGTGGCCGAGGTGCATGTCGCTGACGAGCGCGGCTTTACGCCCACGCCAGGAAGCTGGGAGGTTCGGCAACGCGATGCGGATGCGGCGTACGCGGGGCCAGGCGGCATTGATTACGCCATAAAGGCTGACGGCAGCGGCTGCACCGAAGAAAATCTTATCGAGCAGGCGCCCGTCAACGTGGACTCCGGCAAGCAGCAACCCGCCATAGACGACCCAGCAAGCGATGGCCGCAAAGAAGAAAAAACTCAGCGCGCCAAGCCAGACTGCCGACAGTGTATAAAACCAGCGCAAAACAGGGTTGGTGTAGCGGAATGCGAGCAGCGACGCCGCGACGAAGCTAACCGAAAGGATAGCCAGCGTGATTTGCAGCGGCGAGAAGCCAGCCTTGATCTCCGGCTGCCAGAAGTAGTTCCAGGTTTCGTAAAGGAAAACGTGGCCCAAAAGCACGACGGACTGGAAGACGGCGATAAAGATCGCGATTCGAGCTTTCATTCTTTATTGGATGTTTCCGAATTGAATCTGTGTACAAACCGCCTGCGTCGTATAGAATCCGGGCGCTCTGGGGTGGACGGGTACGTCTGAGTGGGTGGCCTCGAAAAGACGCCCCGTATTTTGTTTGACTTACGGTGACCTGTGGCCTTCCGGGAAGGCGCAGCGCACCGCATTTCGCGGGGGTGAGTCGACATGGGTAGTCGTGCGAGTGGGGTCAATCGGGGTGGCTGTCGGGCTGTTCTCTTTCGGGTCTTGGTGGCAGCGGCTTGCGGCATCGTTGCGTTCGCGACGATTGGGTCGAGTACCTCGGCGCAGCAACGGCGAGAGCGCGAGCCGAACAGCGTCTATGCCGCACGGCGCGCCAAGCTGGCGGCCGAGGTCGACGCTCCCATCGTGTTGTGGGGCTACACCGGGCGCGAGGAATATTCGGAAGCCGCCATCTTCGCGCAGGAAGAAAATTTCTATTATTTGACCGGCCACAACGAGGAAGACGCGGCGGTCGTGATTTTCCCGGCGTCGAAATCGGCGACGGGAGGCAGCGCCGGTTCGGATGGCAAGAGCGAGATTCTGTTTCTCCCGCCGAAAGATACCGCCAAAGAAAAATGGAACGGCCTGCGGATGTCGCCAACCGATCCGGGCATCGAAGCGCGAACCGGCTTCGCATCGGTGCAGCCGATCTCCGAACTCATCCCCACCCTCCAGAAAATCGCGACCACTTATCCAGAAATTTACACGGTCCTGCCCTATGAAACGGAGATGGGCGGGTACCCTCACGAAAAAGACGAGATGGACTGGCTCGACAAGAGCGTGCCGGGGCTCAAGCGCGCAGACATCCGCGAGAAGATCGCCGCGTTGCGACAGATCAAGTCGCCGGGCGAACTGCTGTTTCTGAAGCGCGCCGTCGAACTCTCCGACGACGCGCATCTCGAAGCGATGAAAATGATGCGGCCGGGACTATACGAGTATCAGATCGCCGCGAAGATGGTCGAAGTGCACTTGATGGGCGGTTCGGAAGCGGAAGGATACTCGCCGATCGTTGGCGCGGGACCAAATTCGACGGCGCTGCACTACGACAAGCTTTCACGCAAGATCGAAGACGGCGACATTGTCGTGCTCGACGTCGGCGCGCAGTATTCGGGCTATTCCGCGGACATTACGCGCACGCTTCCCGCAAATGGAAAGTTCACTCCGCGCCAGCGCGAAATCTACGAAATCGTACTTGGAGCGCAGAACGCGGCGATCGCGGCCGCGAAACCCGGCTCGCAGCTTTGCCGCGCCGGCAAAAACAGCCTGTTCAAGATCGCCTACGACTACATCAACACACACGGCAAAGACAAACAAGGAAGGCCGCTCGGCCAATACTTCATTCATGGGCTGAGCCATCACATCGGCCTCAACGTGCATGACGTCGGCGATTCCTGCCGGCCGCTGGAGCCAGGCATGGTGTTTACGATCGAGCCGGGAATCTACATTCCCGACGAGAACCTCGGCGTGCGTATCGAGGACGACGCGGTCGTAACCGAGACCGGCATTAAATTGCTGAGCGAAAAGCTGCCCCGCAATCCCGACGAGATCGAGAAGATCATGGCTGAAGCGGCAAAAAAGCGCGCCGAAGGCAAGAAGGGCGACGATTGATCCGGCAGGCCGGACAGCTGCCTGAAGATTGACCGCCTCAAATGCAGGCCGCTATACTGTTAGCCCGCGCTGGTTGAGTTTCGCGCCATCGTGCCTCCAGTCATTCCGCGTGCTGCCGTCGGCAGGTCCACGGCAGGCCTGTAGGAATCTCTGAAATTAGCAGGATTTTGATAGGAGCCATCGAGCCCGGCGCTCCGGGTTCGCGAAAATCATGAGCAACGTGAAAGCCACACAACTCCGGCCCGGCATGGTGATCCAGCACGAGGGCCAGCTTTATACCGTGTTCAGCACGGACCATCGCACGCCTGGCAACAAGCGCGGTTCGATGCAGACGCGCCTGAAGAACCTGAAGAACGGAACGATGATCGATTACCGGTTCCGCGCGGAAGAATTCGTCGATCGCGCGATTCTTGATTCGGTCGAGTACGAGTATCTGTACAGCGAAGGCGACGATTTCCACTTCATGAACACCGAGACGTACGAGCAGATGCACCTGACGCGCGAAATGCTCGGTGAAACGGTGTACTACCTGATTCCAAACACCGTGTTGAGCGTGGAATTTTTTGAAGAGAAACCAATCGGCGTCGATCTGCCGGACACAATGGATCTGAAAGTGATCGCGACCGAGCCGACGTTGCAAAAGGCAACGGCGAGCGCGGTAGGCAAGCCGGCGACGCTGGAGACGGGCTTAGTCGTAACGGTACCGCCATTCGTCAACGAAGGCGATAAAATCCGCGTCGATACTTCGGAAGCGCGATACGTGCAGCGCGTCGAGTAAAATTTTTTTTGTCGATTTGTTGCGGCCAATTTCGATTTGTGGGGTAAACTTTAACTTCCGCCTCCGCAGCTGAGCGCGGCGCAAGCCGAATTCAGAAGAGGCAAAAAGGCGCGACCGAGGAAACTCGATCGCGCCTTTTGTTTTTGTCGATCGTGAAAGTTTTTGGTAGCGCCGGCATCTTGCCGGCGGGGTTCCGCGAATTCGTCTCGCTGCTCGGTCGCAAGAGAAAATGCCGGCAAGATGCCGGCGCTACCGAACCCTACCGGCCGGCGGATTTCTCATGGGCGGTTTCGCCGGCACGATGCGCGCCGAAAACGCGATCGAAGATCGCATCGACGTAGCGAAGCTGGCGATTCAAATCGAACGTGTGCGCCAGCGCGGCCGGGTCGAGATACTTCGTAATGCGCGCGTCAGCGGCGACTCGATCGCGGAAGCTCGTGTCGCTCTCGAATGCCGCCATCGCGTTTTCCTGCACGGCTTTGTACGCCTCATCGCGCGGCATTCCCTTTTCGACGACGTCCTGCAAAAGCTGACCGGAGTAGACGAGGCCGTGCGTCGATTCGAGATTCTTCATCATGCGCTGCGGGAAGACGCGCATCTCGCCGATGATCGTGGTCATCTTGCTGAGCATGTAGTCGACGAGGATCGTCGAATCGGGCAGGATGACCCGCTCGACGGAACTGTGTGAGATGTCTCGCTCGTGCCACAGCGCGACGTTTTCGTAGGCCGCGACCATGTTGGAGCGCACCACGCGCGCCAGGCCGCTGATTTGTTCGCAGCTAACGGGGTTGCGCTTGTGCGGCATCGCGGAACTGCCGCGCTGTTCGCCTCCGAACGGCTCTTCGACTTCGCGCACTTCGGTGCGCTGGAGATGGCGAATTTCCGTCGAAATTTTCTCGAGAGTAGCCGCGATCAGCGCAAGCGTGCTGACGAACTGCGCGTGGCGATCGCGCTGAATCACCTGAGACGCAACCGGCGCGACGTTGAGGCCGAGCCGCTGGCAGATGCGCGCCTCGATGTCGGGACCAAGATGCGACGCGTTGCCGACAGCGCCGGAAATTTTGCCGATGGCCATTTGCGCCGCGGCATCGCGCAGGCGGCCGATGTTGCGCTGATTTTCCGCGAACCAGTTCGCAATTTTGAGGCCGAACGTGATCGGCTCGGCATGAATTCCGTGCGTGCGGCCGATTTGCGGCGTCTGGCGGAATTCGTGAGCGCGCAGGTCGAGCACTTCGCCAAAGATCACGAGATCGCGCTCGATAATTTGCGCGGCGTCGCGAATTTGCAGCGCCTGCGCGGTGTCGACGACGTCGTTGGATGTCAAGCCGTAGTGCAGCCAGCGCGCGGCGAGCGGATCGCCGACAGATTCGCCGACGGCCATCGTGAACGCAATGACGTCGTGCTTCACACGCGATTCAATGTCGTTGATGCGAGCGGCGTCGGCTTTGGCGTTGGCTCGCAGCTTTGCGGCGACATCCTTCGGCACGACGCCGGCTTCGGCGAGCGTTTCGGTCGCGGCGAGCTCGACGTCGAGCCATTTGGCGTATTTGTTCGCGTCGCTCCAGACGCGGCCCATTTCCGACCGGGTATAACGTGGAATCACAACACTTCTCCTGCGCCGTTTCGTCTTCCATCCAGGGCGCTTTTTGATCTCGGTATAGACATCATACCGTAGCGCGGGAATCTGGGCGAAGCGGCTCGCATCGTCCAAGCGTCATCAAGTTTAAGGAAACCATCCTCGTAATCCGAGGTAAGGACTGATTACGGATTGCGGCGATACGCGTCTGGAGTAGAGTGAAACCGTCATTGGGCGGCGTTATCAGGCTCGAGGTGGAAGATGGCCAAAACAAGCTGGCTCAGCGATCTCGCCGACGATTTGCGATTCGGGTTTCGCACGCTGCGCAAGACGCCCGGATTCACCGCGATTGCCGTCATCACGCTGGCGCTGGGCATCGGCGCAAACACCGCGATCTTTAGCGTCATCGAAACGGTGCTGCTACGGCCGCTGCCTTATACCAATCCTTCGTCGCTCGTCGAAATCTGGAACACCTATCCGGGGTTTGAGCCCGTTGGTTTGTCTGCCGGCGATTATTTGGACTTTCATCGCGGAGCGAAAAGTTTTTCCGCGATGGGCTCCTACTTTCAGGTTCCGCAGGGTTTCAACATGACCGGAGCCGGCGAACCAGAGCGCGTCCAAACGAGTACCGCCAGTTTCGACCTATTTCCAATGCTAGGCGTTCGCGCGATGTTGGGCCGAACATTTTTGCCCGAGGAAGATCAGGTCAACGGGCCTGCAGTCGTCTTGTTGAGCCACGCGTTCTGGCAACGACGTTTTGGAGCTGATCCGGCTGCGGTGGGACGAGATGTTCTGCTCGACGGGCAAAAGTATCGAATCGTCGGCATCTTGCCGCAGACGTTCGAGATCGGGCGCGACGTCGACATGTGGCGGCCGCTGAGTCACGACGGCGACATGGAAGACCACGTCCATCACGGAACGGTTGCTGTTGCCCGTCTGAAGCCTGGAGCAACTCTCGATCAGGCACGTGCTGAGATGCAGATGCTGCTGCGGCAGGAGAGCGTAGCGTTCCCTGACTCGCATCAGAGTTGGGGCACGATGGTGCGCCCTATGGAGGATCCCTCGGCCTCGAAAATGCGCGCGACGCTGCTGGTGCTTTTCTCCGCGGTTGGACTGGTGCTCTTAATCGCTTGCGCGAACATCGCGAACCTGCTGTTGGCGCGAAACGCCGCTCGGGAACGCGAGATGGCTCTGCGAACCGCGCTCGGCGCCGCGCCGGGACGGCTGGTTCGACAACTTTTGACAGAGAGCGTGCTGCTGTCTCTGTGCGGTGGCGCCGCCGGCCTGTTGCTGGCTGCGGCGGCAATTCGGGCACTGAGTGCGTTCGCGCCGCCCGAACTTTCGACTGTCAGCCAAACAGGCATCGATCTTCGTGTGCTTGGCTTCACGGTCGTCGTTTGTCTTGCGGCGGGAATACTTTGTGGTTTGTTGCCGGCGCTGCGCGCCCGCATGCGCGATCTCAACGGCGTTTTGAAACAAGGAGGCAAAGGCTCCGCCGCACCTGGCAGCCACCGTGTTCACAACACGTTGGTCGTCGCCGAAATTGCGCTCGCTCTAATTCCGCTGATCGGCGCGGGGCTTTTACTGCAAAGCTTCCGGCACTTGCTGGATGTCGCGCCCGGATTTCAGACCGATCACATCCTGAGCCTGCAATTAACCCAAGCGAACCTTCTTCCGGAGGTAGCAAACAATCTCACCGATCAGCAGCAACTGGAACTTGGCAAAAAGCAGGCGCTGCAGTTCGATCAGATCGTGCAGCGGGTGAATGCTTTGCCCGGCGTGAAGTCGACAGCAGGCATTTCTACGTTGCCGCTCGGCTCCGCGATGCGCCAGGCTTCGCGATTTCTCATCGAGGGCCAGCCGATCCTGGATGCTGGAATTCGGCCGGTGGCGCAGACGCGAGTCGTCAGCCCAGAATATTTCGCAACCGTTGGCGTTCCTCTGCTAAGAGGGCGCCTCCTGACACAAGACGATTGGGCTTTGCAGGACAAAATCGTAATCAACGAAACGATCGCGAAAAGATTCTTTGCGAACGAGAATCCCATCGGCCACCGTCTGAATTTCTGCTCACTCGATCCGAAGCCTTGTTGGTTTTCGATCGTGGGCGTTGTGGGTAACGTGCACCAGTTTGGCTTGGACGCAGGCCCTACGTATGACGCTTACTTCGCCGGCGGCTGGCCCGCGCACCTTCTCATTCGAACAGCATCCGATCCAGGTGCGATTGCCAACGCAGTGACCGCGATCGTGCATGAGGTCGATCCCAGCGTTCCGGTCAATGAAGTCACGACGCTGGATGGATTGTTGTCGCGCTCTCTTTCGCCGCGCCGCTTTGCGATGGTGCTCATCGGCGTTCTCGCTGGGCTTGCGCTCGTGTTATCGGCGGTCGGCATCTACGGCGTGATGAGTTACACCGTCGGCCAGCGCACGCAGGAAATCGGCGTGCGCATGGCGCTCGGCGCCCAACCGAAAAATATGCTCGCGCTCGTGCTGGGGCGCGGAGCGGGCTTGGCTCTCGTGGGTATCCTCGCAGGCACGCTGGGTGCGTTGGCGCTAACGCGATTTTTATCGAGCTTGCTGTTCGGTGTCGCTCCGAAGGATCCGCTCACGTTTGCTGGAGTCGCACTATTGCTGTTTGGGGTTGCGCTGGCTGCCTGCTACGTTCCAGCACGCCGTGCGATGCGGGTCGATCCGATGGTCGCTCTGCGATACGAATGAGCGGCGAATAACCGGCGGCTCGATCATAAAAGCCATAAATCACTGTAAATACGGGCGTTAGCCTCACAAGCGCCTGCAAATCACAGCTCCGAAAACAAACCTAACCGCGAACCCGAAATCCTGTCTAATGAACCGGATGAGGCCCAGCGTGGAAGCCACTGGTGACAGTGACGCCATCGCCGTCGAGCGAACGCTCGCAGGCGATCGCGATGCCTTTCGCGTTCTGGTCGAGCGCCACAGCCCCAACGTCTTCCGGCTTGCGTTTCGCATGACCGGCAATCAACACGATGCGGAGGAAGTGGTGCAGGAGGCGTTTTTGCGCGCTTACCAAAAATTGAGCCAGTTCGCCGCGCGCGCCAATTTTGGTACGTGGGTTTATCGCATCGCCGCGAATTACGCGATCGATCGCATGCGCCAGCGCAAAAGTGAAGATGCGAATCGCGAGCCCGCGCCGCGCGCCAATGACGACGGAATCGAAGTGGACGCGATGAGCTTCGTGCCCGACTCCGCGCCGAATCCCGAGCGGCTCGCGCAGAGCGAACAGCTCGCCGAGCACATGCGCCGCGCGATGCAAGAGCTCACTCCCGCGGAACGCACTGCGTTCGTGATGCGCCACTGGGGCGGCTCGGGCATCGAGGAAATCGCCGAAGCGCTCAGGTCGAGTTCGAGCGCCGCGAAGAACACGATTTTTCGATCAGTACAAAAATTGCGCCGCGCGCTCGAGCCGTTTGTCGAGCCGCGCGGCCAGGCACGCAGCGTGGGGACGGAATCATGAATCACCCGAATGAGGAAGAATTGATCGCGTATCACGGCGGCGATCCGGCAAAGCGCGAGGCCATCGCAACGCACGTCGCGGGTTGCGCCGAATGCCGCGCGGAGCTTGCACGCATCGATGCAGTGCTGGCGGCGCTGAGTTCAATGCCAGTACCCGATCCCGGCGCCGACTACGGCGCGCGTGTATGGCAGAAGATCGCGCCACGCTTGCCCGAACGTCCGTCAGTGCGGTGGTGGCAGTTCGATTCAAGCAGCCTCGCAGCGGGCTGGCGCGCATGGCTTGAGCCGCGCCGACTCACCGCACTCGGCGCCGTCGCAGCGATCGCCATTGTCGCGTTCCTCGCAGGCCGCGTCACGAAACAGCCGGCACCAGTTGCGGTCGCGGCCGACGCCTCAAAGATTCGCGAGCGCGTGCTCGTCATGGCCGTCGGCGAACATCTTGGCCGCTCGGAAATGATGCTGATCGAACTCGGCAACGCCGAGCCGGAGAACAGCAAGCAGAAAGAAGTCAACATCTCGACGGAGAGACGCCGCGCCGAAGATCTCGTCCAAGAGAATCGGCTGTATCGCCAAACGGCGTTGGAACAAGGCGACACAGCGCTCGCCGGCGTGCTCGACGAACTCGAGCGTGTGTTGCTCGACGTCGCGCACAGCCCAGGCGAAGTCACACCCGCGCAACTCGACGAAATGCAGCAGCGCATCGCCGCGCGAGGAATTTTGTTCAAGGTTCGAGTGATCGGCAAGGAATTGCAGCAGCGCGAGGGGTCTGCCGCACCTGCCACAGTGCAGAACGGCTCGAGAACTGGAGAGAGGAACAAGATATGAGTGCAGTCGAAAAAGAATCTTTGCGCAGGTCGATTCTCAGAGGCTTTGGTTACGCCTCGCTGGGAGTCGCACTGATCGCAACGCCCGCCACACGCGTCGCGGCACATGAACGCATGGCTCCCGCTTGGCAAGAGCAGGCGCAAGCGCCAGACCAGGAACAAGCCGACGATTCCGCGCAGGATTCCCAATCACAGGCGGATCAAGATCAAGCCAAGCGCGATCGCGAACAGGAACAACGTGACCGTGAGCAAGAAAAGCGCGACCGCGAACAGGAAAATCGTGATCGCGAGCAGGAAGAGCGCGAACGCCAGCAGGAACTCTACCAACGCGGCCGCGAAGCACTCGACGAAGACCGCTACGATCGCGCCGCATCTGCTTTTGACGAACTCGCGAAACGCAACGGACCGCAGACCGATGCCGCCCTTTATTGGAAGGCTTACGCCGAGAATCGCCAAGGCAAACGCGACGCCGCACTCGCGACTCTCGCCGATTTAAAACATCGCTTCCCGCAAAGCCGCTGGCAGAAAGACGCCAGCGCGCTTGAAATCGAGGTTCGCCAGCGCTCAGGCCAGGCCCCTCGCCCGGACACACAAAACGATGAAGATCTGAAAATGCTCGCGATCCAGGGACTAATGAACAGCGATCCTGAGCGCGCCCTCCCGCTTCTCGAGAAAGTTTTGAACGGAACCGGCACGCCGAAAGAAAAATCGAAAGCATTGTTTGTGATTGCCCAGAGTGGCTCACCGGAAGCGCGCCAGATTCTAGGCCGTATCGCGAGCGGCCAGAGCAATCCCGAGCTGCAACAGAAAGCCGTCGAATACTTGGGAACGTTTGGCGGTCCAGATTCGCACAAGATCCTCGCAGACGTTTATTCCAAGACGACCGACGAATCGATCAAGCACGCGATTCTCCGCAGCTACATGATCGCGGGCGACAAAGACGATCTCTTCGCTGCTGCAAAGGCTGAGAAAAACGAATCGCTTCGCGGCGAAGCCATTCGCCAGCTCGGTCTCGTCCACGGAGTCGATGAACTCCAACAGCTTTATCAAAAAGAACCCTCAAGCGCGGTAAAGCGCGAAATCCTCCAGGCGTTCTTTCTCGCAGGCGACTCCAATCGCCTGGTGCAAGCGGCGACGAGCGAGAAGGATCCCGAGTTGCGCCGCACCGCCGTCCGCAATCTGGGCCTGATCAATTCGCCCGATTCCGCGCAAGCGTTGAAGACGATCTACTCCAAAGATTCCGACGAAAGCGTGCGTCGCGAAGTTTTGAACGCCTACTTCATCCAGAACAACGCCACAGGACTCGTCGCCATCGCCCGCACCGAGAAAAATCCTGATCTCAAGCGAGAAGCTGTCTCGAAACTCTCGATCATGCACAGCAAAGAAGCCACCGACTACCTGATGGAGATTCTGCAAAAGTGAGGTGCGTCATGCGAATTTCGACGCTGGCAGTGCGATTGGGTCTCACGGCGTTGCTCATTGCGGGAGTTCTACTCACAACGATGGCAGGTCGGGCGCAACAAAACGCCGTGCCCGGGCCCCACTCGTCGGCTAACTCGCCGAACATCCAGAACTCGCGTGTGAATCAGCAGCCCGCTGCCGGTTCGCTCGCAACGCAGCTCAAAGACTGGACCGCTCAAGTCTCCACGCCGCAATGGCTCGGCTACACCGTTCTTCAAGTCGCTGGCAACCGTAGCATGTGCTGCGGCGGTGGTGACTGGAACGGCGACTGCGGCACCTGCCGCCTCGAAAAAGGCGACCACGGCGTCAACATTATCGGCAACAACGCAGACGCGACAGTAATGCTCGAAGGCCCGCGCGAAATCGCAGTTCTCTTCCGCGCTGAAAATCACCAGATCACAAATATCCGGATCGCATCCACCGAATGCACGCTCGATGCCGGCGGCTTGCCGTTCGTTTGGCTAACAAACGTGAAGCCGTCCGAAAGCGTCGCTGTACTGACAACGTTCGTGCGCAACGAAGGTTCCAACTACCGCGACAGCGACGATCGCCACGGCCATCAGGCGCTCAGCGCCATCGCCTTACACGCCGACGACTCCGCCGAAGCCGCACTCGAGTCCTTCATCCGCCCCGACTCTCCCGACGAATTGCGCAAGCAAACCGCATTCTGGCTCGGCGAAGCCCGCGGCAAAGCCGGCTTCCTCGCCCTGCAAAAAATGGCGAAGTCCGATCCCAGCACCGACGTTCGCGCTCACGTCACGTTCGCGCTCTCCGTCAGCAAGGAACCCGGCGCCGTCGACGAAATGATTCGCATGGCCCACGACGACGAAAGCACTCACGTCCGCGGCCAAGCCCTCTTCTGGCTCGCGCAAAAAGCCGGCAAAAAAGAAGCCGCCGCCATCACCAACGCCATCGAAAACGATCCCGACACTGAAGTGAAAAAGAAAGCCGTCTTCGCGCTCAGCCAGATGCCGAAAGACGAAGGCGTCCCCAAACTGATCGAGGTCGCCCAAAACAATCGCAACCCTGTCGTCCGCAAACAAGCCATGTTCTGGCTCGGCCAATCAAACGACCCGCGAGCGCTCGCCTTCTTCGAAAAAGTCTTGGCGCAGTAATCACCGCTCAGCAAATGTAGGGGCGCAGGACACTGCGCCCACCTCGGCAAGAGGTTAAGTGTTAGCGCAGCAACGCCTACCGCAGCAAATCTTCCAGCCGCGCGCGCGAATCCGTCTTCCCATCGCGATACTTCACAATTACCGCCGCTTGTAGCGACAACCCATGCTTCTTTCCAACTTCGAGCGTGATCGCACGAGACCCCGGCACAACAATCGCCTCTTCCGGAATAATCAGCGGCTCGTCCCCACTCGCCGTGTACACCGCATCCTTCACCAGGTCATACACCGGAATCGACCGGTTCAAAATCGTCCCGCTTCCCAACACCGCGCGCGCTTTCACCACCGTTCCTTCATATACTCCCGAATTCCCGCCAACCATCACGTGGTCTTCGATAATCACCGGCATCGCGCCGACCGGCTCCAGCACCCCACCCAACTGCGCCGCCGCTGAAATATGGCAATTCTTCCCAACTTGCGCGCAACTCCCCACCAGCGCATGCGAATCGATCATCGTGTTCTCTCCCACGTACGCGCCGACATTCACAAACATCGGCGGCATGCAGATCACCCCGCGCCCGATGTGGCTCCCATCGCGCACGCTCGATCCGCCAGGCACAATGCGAACTCCATCGCCCACGTCAAACTTCCGCAGCGGATACGTCGACTTGTCGATGAACGCCTGCCGCGCCTGATGCGGCAAATCTCCCGCCGCTTCCGCAGCGGACACCGACATATCCACCGTCGCGCCCATCCGGAAACCCAGCAAGATTCCCTTCTTCACCCAGGCATTCGCGCGCCATCCGCTTTTCGACGACGCATCCGGCTCCGCCGCGCGCACTTCGCCGCTGTTCAACGCCGCTTTGAAGCGATCGAACAACTCAAAGTGTTCCTCTTCGTATTCCGCGGGCGGATGATCGAACAGCTTTTCAATTTGCGACGGCAGCGGCAACATGCACCCTTTCGACGAGCCCAAGCGAATTCAACACACCGACAATTCGCTCGCGATTCTCGCGCTTCGGCGCCACCAATGGCAAGCGCCACACCGGCTCGAGCAATCCCATCTCTGCCAGCGCCGTTTTCACCGGCCCCGGATTCGACTCCACAAAATTCACTTCCATGAGCGGATGGAATCGCCGGTGAATCTCCCGCGCGCCCCAGATGTTTCCGCGCAGCGCGAGCCGCACCATCTCCGTCATCTCCGTGGGAATTTCGTTCGACACCACCGAAATCACTCCGCGCCCGCCCAGCGCGATCAGCGCCAGCGTGATCGCATCGTCGCCCGACAGCACCACAAAATCCTCCGGCACGCAATTCAAAATCGCCGCCATCTGCGCGATGCTGCCCGACGCTTCCTTGATCCCCACGATGTTCTTGATCCCCGCGAGCCGCGCCACCGTCGCCGGCTCGATGTTGATCCCCGTCCGGCCCTGCACGCTGTACAAAATAATCGGCAGCTCCACCGCATCCGCAATCGCCCGATAATGCTGAAACAAGCCTTCCTGCGTCGGCTTGTTGTAATACGGCGTCACCGACAAAATCCCATCAACGCCGATCGCCGCCAATTCCCGCGCCATTGCGATCACTTCCGCGGTGTTGTATCCGCCCGCGCCCGCAACCACCGGCACGCGCCCCTTCGCTATCTCTACTGTGATCTCGACCACGCGCACGTGCTCTTCGTGCGTCAGCGTCGGGCTTTCTCCCGTCGTTCCGCACGGCACAAGAAAATCGATCCCCGCCTCAATCTGCCGCGCAATCAACTTCCGCAGCGTCGCCTCATCCAGCGCCCCATCGCCGCGAAATGGAGTCACCATCGCCGTCCCGCATCCCGTAAACATTTCTGCCTCCTTCTTATTCAAACTTCGAAACTCGTAATTCTTCGCTCCGCAAAATTGGCCGCCACTTGCTCCTGGGTGCCGCACCCTCAGCTTTCAGAGGGTGCGGGTTTTCCGCCCCCTATCGCGATTCCATCCGCATCAGCGCGATTCGCTCCATCCCGTTCCTCATGTCCAAACTCATCGCCACCCAACTCCCCCACAATCTCTCGAAACTCAAAAAATCCCCGCTTCCCCACAACCCACCGCGCCGCCTGCAACGCCCCGCGCGCAAACCCTTCCCGGCTCCGCGCCGTATGCCGCAGCGTAACCGTGTCCCCCAGCGCATCGAACCCAATCTCATGCGTCCCCGGCACCGCTCCTGCGCGGCTCGCGCTTAAATCAATCCGCCGGTCATATCCATGCGCCCGCATCACTTCCGCCAATTTCTTCAGCGTCCCCGACGGCGCATCTTTCTTTGCCGAGTGGTGAATCTCCCATCCCCACGCCTCATACTCGCGCTGCTTCGCAAACAATTCCGCCGCGCACCCCGCAATCTGCAAAAACAAATTCACCCCCACCGAAAAATTCGCAGCCCACACCAGCCCCGTTTCACTCTGTGTCACTGCCTCGCGAGCCGCCGCCAACTCCCCATTCCATCCTGTCGTCCCCACCGCCGCACAGACTCCCGCAGCCGCTAGCGCCCGAATATTCCCCACCGCCGCGCCCGGCTCCGAAAACTCGACCGCCGCATCAATTCCACGCAACGTCTCGCGCGTCAGCCCAATTCCATTCGCGTTATTCGCCCCACCAAATCTCGCCCGCACCTCAAACCCATACTCCGGCGCCAGCGCCTCACACATCCGCCCCATCTTCCCGCACCCAACAATCGCCAACCCCAAACTCACTTATGATCTCCTCGCGGCAGTTGGGTGCCGCACCCTTTAGGTTTTAAAGGGTGCGGGTTTAGACTCAGCCCACCCCAAAACGCGCCATCAACTTCAGCGCCATCCTCTTCGTCCGTTCTCTTCGTCGTTACTTCGTTACCTCATTGCTTCTTTACTTCGCCTTTCGCCTTCTCCAGCAACGCCGTCGTCATCCGCGCATAAATCTCCACCGCCTCCACCAACTCCCTCTTCGGCACCCGCTCCTCCGCCGTATGCGCCAGATGAATGCTCCCTGGCCCGATCAAAAACGGCTCGCCCCAGGCGCCCATCAGCGACGGAACATCCGTCGTAAACGCCACTGTCGTCGGCGGCAGCCCATCAAACCCTCCCATCATCAGCGCCGGAGTGTGGTGTACCTCATGTGCCTCCGCCCGCCCCGCCACGGCATTCGCTACGCCCTCACGGAGCGACGTCGGATCACCCACCGTGCGAAACATGATTTCCGCCCGCGCTTCATCCGCTACAACGTTCGGCGCGCGCCCACCCGCAATCGTGCCCACATTCAACGTCGACGCCCCCAGCACGCGATCCTGCGGCAGCGCCACCTTCCGCACATCGTTCAGCACATCCAACAGAGTATGAATCGCCGAATGCCCCAGCTCCGGATACGCCGAGTGCGCCAACTTTCCTCGAGCCGTGATCTCATATCGCAGCGCGCCTTTCGCGCCCAGCGCCACGCGATTCTCAGTCGGCTCGCCATTGATCAAAAATCTCGTCCGCCCCGCGAGCGGCGACTGCGCCGCAGCCAGTGCTCCCGCCGAATTCCTCTCTTCCCCCACCACAAACAGCAATCCAAAATTCCGTGTTCCTGTCGCCAGCAACTTCTCCGCCGCAAAAATCATCGACGCGATGATTCCCTTCGCATCGCACGACCCGCGCCCCCAAACAAACTCTTCATCCTCGTTCGAACCAAAAAACGGCGGCACCGTATCCATGTGCGTCGAGAGCACCACCGTCGGCTCGCCCCATTCTGCAAACACGTTGTCGCGCCCCGGCGCCACCGCAATCCGCTCCACCTTCCCGCCCGTCCGCCCTGCCATCTCCGACAAATGCGCGAACAGAAAATCCCCCACCCGCTTTTCGTTCTCGGTCACCGATTCGATATCCACCATCGCTCGCGTCAACTCAAAAAGATCCATCGCCACTCCGCATCCACCTTTCGTCATCGGCCCACGCCGCAATTTGGGTTTGTAGGGGCGCAGCTTTACCCTGAGGGCTTTGCCCGAAGGGACGCTGCGCACCAGGTCCGCAAGATTGACACATCTGCGCGGTCTGGTTTGTCCGCGCAATCGCGCCAAATCTCATCTTAAATTTTCAGGGAAGCACAAAACGAAAGGAAGGAACCACGAATAACACAAACAGCTCGGGATCGCCGCCTCTCGATAGCGCTTCACCCAAGCACCCAAACTGCCGGTACCAGATGACAGTGGACAGGTCTTAGCCCTGCCCCCCAACCATCGCCTTCAGCCTGCGATGATTTCGGCGGAGAAACCGCAATCCCCTTTCACCTGAGTTTCCGATGCTGCTCGGAACATCAACTCAAGCTACTAATGGTCTCCGCACCTCTACCAAGAACATCCCGAGTCTAGAGAACCTCACATCGTCCTGTCAACGTCGTTGGTAGCGCCGGCTTCCAGCCGGCGTTTTTTCACGGCCACCGCTGCACCACTCGCTACGCCGTAACCCGATGTCATCCTGAGGTGCGCGAAGCGCGCCGAAGGATCTCAACGCTTACACGACCATAAACGCAAACGCCGAAGCGCTTTTCGACAACGCCTAGTGAAATGTTCCGGGATTCAACTCTGGAAGGAAAAACTCTACAACTCAATCGTCTGCAACGGCTCCGCCTGCGACGCAATCAGCAATTCCCCGCCAAACACACTCTCCGCCGGCCTTCGCCCCAGCGCCTCTTCCGCAGAAATCCGCGCCACGTCCGGATTGTTGTTCTCCGCCGAGATGTGCCCCAGCACCAGATACCGCGCCAGCCCGTCAAATCCATCCGCGTCCGCCAGATATTCGCTCACCGCGTGATTCGACAAATGCCCCGTGCGGCTCAGCACCCGCTGCTTCACCACCCACGGATACGGCCCCACCTTCAGCATCTCCAGATCGTGATTCGATTCCAGCATCAAACAATCCGACCCGCGCAAATGCACCTTCACCAGTTCAGGCATGAATCCCAGATCCGTCACGATCGAAAACTTCACTCCGTTCGCGCGAAACGAAAATCCCACTGGGTCCGCCGAATCATGCGGAATCCGGAACGGATGCACCTCGATATCCCCAATCGAAAATCTCTGCCCCGCGTGAATCGCCTCCACTCCGCGCAACCGCTTCTCCAGCCGCTCCGGCAGCGCCCGATGCAATTCTTGCAACGTCGCTTCTGTCACATACAGCGGCGCCTTCCACATGCCCAGCATCTGTGGCAATCCGCCGCAATGATCCGCATGTTCGTGGGTAATCAGGATTCCGTCGATGTGCTCGACGTCCTTGCCAACCGCCGCCAGCCGCGCCAGCGTCTCCCGCTTGCCGAGTCCCGCGTCCACCAGCAGTCGGGTCTTCTCCGTCTCGAGCAACGTGATGTTCCCCGAGCTTCCCGACGCCAAAATCGAGATCCGCAAACCGATCGCCGCCCCCTCAGGCTGCTCAAACCGTCCGATGCGCGCCAGCGCATTGCGCCCAGCACATTACGAAGCCGCTCACAGCACCGAACTTCCCGCATCATCGCATCGCCACCAACCGCGGTCAACGAAGAAACAGCGAAAATGTGGAAATCGTCACGCCTTGTGACCTCTGCGAACTCTGTGGTGAATATTCTTTGGTGGATCTGTAGGTAGGACTTCTTAGCAGGCCAACCGCGACCGATCGAGGGAAAACCCGTTCAACGGCCCCAGCGCCGTCACCGCAGTCTGCTCCGGCCGGAAAAACTCCCGCGCAATCGCCTGAATCTCTTCGCGCGTGACCGTTTCAATCCCCGCCAGAATCTCGTCCAGCGAATAAAATCTTCGAAAATAAAGTTCCTGCCGCGCCAGATTCGACATCCGCGAACTCGTCGATTCCAGCGACAGCATCAGCGACCCCTTCAAATGATTCTTCGCCCGCCGCAACTCTTCTTCCGTCACCAGCGTTTCTTTCAAATCGCGAAATTCCTTCACGATCAGATCGATCACCTGATCTACCGTTTCCTTCGCCGTTCCCGCGTACACCGTCATCATCCCCGCATCCGAATATGGCGTCAGCTCGCTGAACACCGCATACGCCAGCCCTTGCTTCTCGCGGATATTCTGAAACAGCCGCGACGACATCCCGCCGCCCAGCAAATTGTTCATCACCGCGACCGAAAATCGCCGCTCATCCGCCAGCGGCACCGACGGCACTCCGATGCACACATGGCACTGCTCCAGCTCCTTCTTCGATTCAATGTGTATCGGCGCCTCGGTAGCCGGCGCAACATCCTCGTCGGTCTCGCCCGAAGCCTGCAACCCGCCAAATTCGCGCTCTACCAATTCCATCACCGCTTCGTGGCTGACATTCCCCGCCGCCGATAGCACCAGATGATCCGGCGCGAACCACCGCTGAAACCGGTTCCGCAGCGCCTCGCGATTGAATTTCTTCACCGTCTCCGGCGTTCCGAGAATCGGCCGCCCTAGCGGATGCTCCGGCCAGAATCCGCGCGTAAAAATCTCATGCAGCATGTATTCCGGATTATCAAGATCCATCTTGATCTCTTCCAGAACCACCTGCCGCTCTTTCTTCACGTCTTCCGAATCGAACTTCGGCCGCAGCACCAGATCCGCGATCACGTCGAACGCGATCGGCAAATGATCGTCCAGCACCTTGGCATTAAAACAAATCTGCTCTTTCGACGTGAACGCATCGAGCATCCCGCCGATCGAATCCATCTCGCGCGCAATCGCTTCCGCCGACCGCCGCTCCGTGCCCTTGAACACCATGTGTTCCATGAAGTGCGCTAGCCCATTCTCTTCGCGCACTTCGCGCCGCGACCCGTTGCGTACCCACACGCCCACGCTCACCGAGCGCACATGCGTCATCGTCTCGGTCAGCACGACCAAGCCGTTCGGCAACACTCTCTTCTGTATGTCGCGCGCTTCCGTAGTCATCACAAGTAGTGTGGCACAGCCCGCAATAAAGCGAAAACCGTACGGCGTTCGCTTCTTCGGTAGCGCCGGCATCTTGCCGGCGTTGTTGCCCTTGCCTTAGCCTAGAACTGTCTTCGAACTTCCCTATCGAACGAACTCGCGGCCTCAGCGGGGATCGGTGCCGCGAACCTTGGTCTGCTTTGCCAGTTTCTACTTTCCAATTTCCAATTTCTAAATCAATTTTTCTTCCAGATTCAACTTCCCATACTCGCTCGTGTAATGCAGCGGCACATCCCGATACGTCCCCTTCTCCTGCTGATACACCTCGCACGTATCAAACGGCTTCGAGTACACGTGAATGCTCACCGCGCGCTGATTGAACTCCGGTAAATTCAGCACCTGATGCACCGGCTCCAGCGGATCGACATGCACCGGATGCGCCGCATCCATCTCGTAAATATCCGTCGGCAGAATGTGGCACGTCCCCAGCGCCGCGTCCTGATCGGTCACGCGAAAATTCTGCACCTTCAACCTTCCAATAGGCGCCGACATCCAGCAATTCTGGTCCCGATGATTGTGCACCCGGCTCGACTGCCCGATTTCCCAGCAAATCGCCATACACTCAAAGATGTCATTCTTAAAAATCAGGTTGCGCGTGTAGTTGCCCTTCGAGAAATACAGATACTTGTCCAGCGTTTCCGGCTTCACGGCGTGCGCGACGATATACTCCTGCACATTTTTCAGCGTGAACTCGCGTTCCGACATCGCCGCAAGCCCCGCCACCCAATCCGAAATCCCAATCTGCGCAACGCTGATCTGCTTTTCCATTTGTAAAAGCCTCCGCAGGGCACTCCCGGAGTTTTCCCACCATTACCCACCAATTATAGCGCCGTTCCCAACCAAGCGGCGTAAGCGTGCCCTTTGCGTTTCCTGCTAAAATAGCCTCAGCGATACCACGCGCATGCCCATCGAACTTCTCGGCAAATCAAAAACCGAACTCACAGACCTCGCCACCTCCCTCGGCGAGCCCTCCTACCGCGGCGCGCAGCTCTACCAATCCCTCTACATCGAACGCCTCTTCGACCTCTCCCAAATGTCCACGCTCCCCGCCACATTCCGCGAACGCCTCGCCAACGAAACAAAAATCACGCTTCCGGTAATCCGTCAGCGTTACAAATCGCACGACGGCTCCGTCCGCTACCTCTTCTCCCTCCCGCCCGGCGACGACCGCGCCACCTCCCGCCCCGCTAGCGTCGAGGCCGTCTTCATGCCCAGCGACGGCCGCCAGACCATCTGCATCTCCACGCAAGCCGGCTGCGCTGTCGACTGCCAGTTCTGCCTCACCGCGCAACTCGGACTCATCCGCAATCTCACGCCCGGCGAAATCGTCGCGCAAGTTCTCATCCCGCTCGAAGAACACAAACACGCGCTTCAGCCCAACACCAACATCGTTCTCATGGGCCAGGGCGAACCGCTCCTCAATTTCGACAACGTCACCGCCGCTCTTCGCCTCCTCCTCGATCCCAAAGGCATCGCCATCTCGCCCAAGCACACCACGCTCTCCACCAGCGGCATCGTCCCCGGCATCGAAAAACTCGCCAAAGAAGAAGTCCGCCCCGGCCTCGCCATCTCTCTCAACGCCTCCAACGATGAACAGCGCGACGCGCTCATGCCCATCAACAAAAAATATCCCCTCGCCGCCTTGATGAAGGCCTGCCGCGAATACCCGCTCCGCTCCTGGGAATATCTGATGTTCGAATACGTCATGCTCGGCGGCGTCAACGACTCCCTCGCCGACGCCAAGCGCGTCGTCAAACTCCTCGCCCCGCTCAAAGCCTGCAAGGTAAATCTCATCCCGTGGAATCCCGGCTCGCTCCCCTTCCACGAATCCTCGCCCGAAGTCATCGACATCTTCCAAAAACACCTCATCGAGCGCGACATCCCCACCTTCGTCCGCCACTCCCGCGGCCGCGACGTCATGGCCGCCTGCGGCCAACTCGCCCTCAACGAACTAACCTCCGCGCCAAACCCTAACTCCCCGCTCCCCGTCCTCCCCTAACGCGCGCCCAGCTTCCCACTCATCCGTCTCCGCAAAACTGCTCCTGGGTGCCGAACCCTCAGTTTTTAGAGGGTGCGGTTTTTGACTTTCTCCTCCT
>Ga0206939_10043_pt1 | contig 29130 bp, 19 predicted proteins | sample Alteio_BWOrgHeat_10_FD_152921 | JGI IMG/M metagenome (GOLD analysis project Ga0206939, IMG submission 152921) | Enriched cells from forest soil in Barre Woods Harvard Forest LTER site, Petersham, Massachusetts, United States -... | ecosystem: Environmental > Terrestrial > Soil > Temperate forest >... | reverse complement strand
AACATTTTTCGCGGATGGAAATTCGATTTCGTATTGGGGACGGGTCGATCGGTCGCTGCTGCGATTGCCGGAGCATCGCTTCAAGATCGATGGATCCGGCGAAGGACGCGTCGGGCGCGAGTTCGCGACTGGGCTTGGCTCGTATGGCGTGGTGCGTGGATCGCTGACGGCGCACTGGCTGCCGCAGGCGACCGGTGATGATTACGAGATGCTGGCTCGCGTGAGGGCGGGCGAAGCGTTTGGCGACATTCCTTTCGACGAGCTGTATCAGCTCGGGATCGAACGCGATAACGATTTGTGGCTGCGCGGGCACGCCGGGACCGATGACGGGCGGAAGGGCGCGGCGCCGCTAGGGAGGCGATATTTTCTGGCGAACTGGGAAGTGGATAAGCGCGTTTACTCGAATGGGATTTTTACGGTGAAGCTGGGGCCGTTTGTCGATAACGGGGCGATTGCGGATTCGTCGGGATTGTTTGGGTCGCAGAAGTGGCTTTGGGATACGGGAGCGCAGTGCAAGATCCATGTTTTGAGCAGCGTGACCGTGGTGCTGATTTATGGGCGCGATCTGCGCGGGGGCAAGAATGTGTTTTATGGGACGGCGCTGCATTAGAGATGAGAGGGGAAAAATCTAGCGCAGAGGCGTAGAGAGCGCTGAGTCGCGCAGAGTTGAAGAGCTAAGCTACCCCCACCCTTTTTGCGCAAGAGTGTGAAAAGAAACGGGTTACGGCGCAAGATCGCACAAGATTGTGATTCTACGGGAGTTAGCTGTGCCGGAAACGAAAAGCGCCGGCGGCAAGCCGGCGCTACGAAGCCGCAGTTAGCTACAAGTGAACAGTATCATGGATGGCAACAGATGTCAAGGTGCTTGAGTCGGATTTTCGTTGTCCTTTCGAATTGGTGATGAAGGCGAGGGGGCTGCCGGATCAGGCGTTCGAATCCATATTGAATGTGGGAATTTGTGTGGGTGAGCCGGTGCGGCGGCGGGGTGCGTCTATATTTTGCGAGTCGCCGCCGTGGAATGACGGCGGGCCGACACGAGGCGAGTTGGGTGCTGGTTGGGTTGAGTTATCGGAGCTTCTAAATCCCGCGGTTTAAGAGACGACCGCGGCTACAGGGTGGTGAATGTGAATGCTCGGAGATTGATGGCCGTGGCGGGAGTTTTTGGTTTGATTTTGGCGGGGACGGTGGCGGCGATGGCTCGGCCGCGGGATGGCGGGAGCGATGCGGCGGCGGGAGTTGCGGCTGATACGCCGGGATATTGGGGATTCGATACGAAGAATCTGGATCGGAGCTGTAAGCCCTGCGACGATTTTTTTGAGTTCGCGATGGGCGGGTGGATGAAGGCGAATCCGATCCCGCCGCAGTATCCGCGGTGGGGTTCGTTTACGGTGTTGCTGGACAAGAACCAGCAGAATTTGCGGACGATCCTAGAAGCCGAAGAGAAGACGACGTCCACCCCCGGTTCGAACGGGCAGAAGATCGGCGATTTTTATGCGAGCTGCATGGACACGACGGCGATCGACGCGGCGGGCGCGAAAGCGATCGAGCCGGAGCTGGCGAAGATCGCGGCGGTGAAGAACACGAGAGAGTTGCAGGTAGAGGCGGCGCGATTGCAGGAGAACGGAATCGGCGTGATGTTTCGATTCGGATCGCGACAAGATGCGAAAGACAGTTCGCAAGTGATCGCGACGGCGAACCAAGGCGGACTGGGATTGCCGGAGCGCGACTATTATTTGCGGGACGACGAAAAGTCGAAAAAGCTGCGCGATGACTATGTGAAGCACGCGACGAAATTATTTGAACTACTCGGCGACCCGGCAGACAAGGCAACGGCCGAAGCGGGCGCGGTGATGGCGCTTGAGACGTCGCTGGCGAAGGCGTCGATGTCGAACGTGGAAGTACGCGATCCACACAAAACGTATAACCGGATGACGGCAGAGGAAGTGCAGAAGCTGACGCCGGACTTTTCGTGGACTGCTTACTTCGCGGAAGTGGGGCAGCCGGGGCTTAAGGAGTTGAACGTCGGGCAGCCGGAGTTTTTCAAGGCGCTGAACGCACAACTGACGGCGACTTCGTTGGACGATTGGAAGACGTATTTGCGGTGGAGGCTTGTGGATGTGACGGCGCCGGGACTGTCGGAGCCGTTTGTAACGGAGGATTTCGATTTCCACGACAAGGATCTGCGCGGGGCGAAGGAAATTTTGCCGCGGTGGAAGCGGTGCGTGACGGCGACGGACCGCAACCTGGGCGAAGCGCTTGGGCAAGTCTATGTGGAGAAATATTTTCCGCCGGAGGCGAAGGCGCACGCGCTGGAAATGGTGCACAACCTGGTATCGGCACTGCATGACGATCTGCAGACGCTACCCTGGATGAGCGCGGATACCAGGGCGCAGGCGACGGCGAAGCTGCAGGCGTTTGGCGTGAAGATCGGTTATCCGGACAAGTGGCGCGATTATTCGGCGCTGAAGATCGATCGCAAATCGTACATGCAGAACGAATTGAGAAGCGCGGCGTTTGAATTTCACCGGCAGGTGGAGAAGATCGGGAAGCCTGTGGATCGCACGGAGTGGGGGATGACGCCGCCGACGGTGAATGCGTACAACCGCAGCAGCATGAATGAGATCGTTTTTCCGGCGGGAATTTTGCAGCCGCCTTTTTATGATCCGAAGGCGGACGACGCGGTGAATTATGGGGGAATGGGCGCGGTGATCGGGCATGAGATCACGCACGGGTTTGACGATCAGGGAAGCAAGTTTGACGGGAAAGGAAATTTGCGGGATTGGTGGACGGCGGACGATCAGAAAAATTTCAAGGAGCGGGCGGCGTGCGTGTCGGATCAGTTCGACGGGTATGTGGTCGATGGCGATTTGCATGAGAACGGGAAGCTGGTGCTGGGGGAAAGTATTGCGGACCTTGGCGGGCTGACGATTGCGTATGCGGCGTATGAGAAATCGCTGGAGGGAAAGCCTCGGCCGCCGGAGAAGGATGGATTTACGGCGGAGCAGCGATTCTTTTTGGGGTGGGCGCAGGTGTGGGGCGCGAACGAGCGGATTGAGTATGCGCGGCTACAGACGAATACGGATCCGCATCCGCTGGCGCGATTCCGAGGGAATGGGCCGTTATCGAATATGGCGGATTTCGCGAAGGCGTTTGGGTGCAAGAAGGGGGATGCGATGGTGAGGGAGAAGGCTTGCAAGATTTGGTGAGAGGAAGTTGCGGAGGCGATGAGATCGTGGGGATGTGGTGAATCCCATCGATTCTTGTTTTGTTAACTTCTTGCCAGGGTTCCTCCACTGCGCGAGCCGACACATTCGCAGGAGCGAATGCGACGAAAAGGCGTCGGCTTGGCTCGGTCGGAATAACAGTGTTTTTTGAGTTTTGTAGTTGGTGGACGGGTGATTGGTTGCTATCGAGCGGAAAAACCGCACCCTCTAAAGGCTGAGGGTGCGGCACCCGGCAAGAGCGAATGCGAAGAAAAGGCATCGGCTTGGCTCGGGCGGAATGACAGTGTTTTTTGAGTTTTGTAGTTGGTGGACGGGTGATTGGTGCTATCGAGCGGAAAAACCGCACCCTCTAAGGGCTGAGGGTGCGGCACCCGGCAACCTCCTAAAACGGGGAAGGTCGTCCTGTTTGCCGGGGTGAGGTAAATGCGGGCGACTGCACGGTGATCTTGCGGGTCACGGCACCCGCGGCACTCAACCGACCGGCGAACCGAGGGAACCCAGGAACAATTTGGCGAGGACTTCCGTTTTGCGTAGAGTGGCGTCTAAGCGGGGCAGGATTTGTGTGACTATTCCGTTTGCGAAAATTGGCGGAGCAATTCAGGGGAGAGCGATGATTTTACGGCGTGTGTGGGCGGTGATGGGGCTCGGGGTGGCGATTCTGGCGGGGACGACGCTGGCGTTCGCGGGCGGCGGGCAAGGGGCGGACAGCCAGGCGAAGCTTGGGTTTGACGTCGCGAATATGAATAAGACGTGCAAGCCATGCGACGACTTCTATAAGTATGTGAACGGCGGGTGGATGAAGAACAATCCGATTCCGGCGCAGTATCCGGCGTGGGGACCGGGTCAGATCATGTTTGAGCGGACGGAGGCGCGGCTGCACGACATCCTGGAAGCGGCGGCGAAAACGTCAGCGGCGGCGGGTTCGAACGAACAGAAAGTCGGCGACTACTACGCGAGCTGCATGGATACGAAGGCGATCGATGCGAAGGGACTGAAGCCAATCGATGGAGATTTGCAGAGCATTGCGGCGATGCATGACGGAGCGTCGCTGCTGGAGACCGCGGCGCGATTGCAGGTGAACGGCACCGGCGTTTTGTTTGCATATGGGTCGGATCAGGATTTCGCCGATAGCACGCAGGTGATCGGCGAGGTGCGGCAGGGCGGGCTGGGATTGCCGGATCGCGATTACTACACGCGGGACGACGACAAGTCGAAAGAGATTCGGAAGCAGTACATCGAGCACATGACGAAAATGTTTGTGCTGATGGGCGACGCGCAGGACAAGGCGGCGGCCGAAGCGCAGACCGTGCTGGGAATCGAGACGTCGCTGGCAAAGGCGTCGCTGAACAACGTCGAGCTGCGCGATCCGCAGAAGATTTATCACATGATGAGCGTGGCGGACGCGCAGAAGCTCACGCCGAAGTGGAATTGGGACACGTATTTCCGCGCGATCGGGAGCGCGGAGCTCAGCAAGATGAACGTGGCACAGCCGGAATTTTTCAAGGCGATGGACGGGTTGCTGACGAGCGTGCCGATGGAGGACTGGAAGACGTATTACCGGTGGCAGTTGATTCACCGGTCGGCGCGGCTGCTGTCGGATCCGTTTGTGCAGGAGAATTTCAATTTCACTGGGCGCGTGCTGGAAGGCACGACGGAAATGCGGCCGCGATGGCGGCGGTGCTCGGCAGCGGTGGATGACGGATTGCCGGAGGCGCTGGGGCAGATGTATGTGGCGAAGTATTTTCCGCCGGCGGCGAAGGCGCGCGTGCTGGAGATGGTCCACAACTTGTTGGCGGCGCTGCATGAGGACTTGAAGGGGCTGGAGTGGATGAGCCCGGAGACGCGGAAGGCGGCGGAAGAAAAGCTCCAGGCGTTTGCGCTGAAGATCGGGTATCCGGACAAGTGGCGCGATTATTCGAAATTGAAAATCGATCGCGATTCGTATGCGGGGAATGTGTTTCGCGCGACGGAGTTCGAGACGGCGCGCGACCTGGCGAAGATCGGCAAGGCGGTGGATCACGCGGAATGGGGAATGTCGCCACCGACGATCAATGCTTACTACAATCCGCAGCTGAATGAGATCGTGTTTCCGGCGGGAATTTTGCAAGGGGTGTTTTTCGATCCGGATCGCAGCGATTCGTATAACTATGGGGCGATCGGGTCGGTCATCGGACACGAGATTACGCACGGGTTCGACGATGAGGGAGCGCAGTTTGATCCAAAGGGAAACTTGAAGAATTGGTGGACTGAGAAGGATCTGAAGAACTTCGGGGAGCGTGGGGAATGCATTGTGAAGCAGTTTGATGGGTTTGAAGTCGAGAAGGGGCTGCATGAGAACGGGAAGCTCGTGGAAGGCGAGAGCATCGCGGATTTGGGCGGGCTGACGATTTCGTTCGCGGCGTTCCAGAAGTCGATTGAGGGGAAGCCGCTCGGCGGGAAGGATGCAAATGGGTTTACGCCGGACCAGCAATTTTTTGTGGGGTATGCGGCGATGGCGGCGATGAATTTGCGGCCGGAGTATGCGCGACTGCTGGCGAATACTGATCCGCATCCGTTGCCGGAGTTTCGGGTGAATGGGCCGATGTCGAATATGGAGGCGTTTCGGAAGGCGTTTGGGTGTAAGAGCGGGGATGCGATGGTGAGGGAGGGGGCTTGCAAGATTTGGTGAGGCGGTAAGAAAAAACGGCGAGGCTTCGAGCGGCAATCGAAGAGAGATTTCTCCACTACGCAAGCCGACGCATTCGCAGGGGCGAACGCGAAGAAAAAGCGTCGGCTTGCTCCGGTCGAAATGACAGGCTCGGGTAATTGCTCGCCGAATCCTCAGCAACTCATAAAGAGAGGGCGCGACTGTTGAGGTCGCGCCCTTTGTTGTTTTTGCGAGTCGCTGAAGAGACGCCGATGGCTCCGCGACCAAGTTGGAGCAAGATGCGGTGGTCAGGCGGGGCAAGCCCCGCCCCTACAAATGCCTACGTATCGAACTCGGCGAGATGCTAGAAGATGAGCTTCAGGCCGAGTTGGATGTGGCGGGAGCCGCCGCTGCCGATGACGGGGTTGGAGGCTTCGACGTCGGGCGTGGCGCGTGCGAGGCCGAGGTTGCTGCCCGACAGATCTTTGCGGATCGAACCGAGCGCGAAGATCGGGTGGTTGAGAACGTTGAAGATTTCGCCACGGAATTGCAGCTTGAAGCGTTCGCCGAGATTCCAGGATTTACCGAGCGAGCCGTCCCAATCGGCAAAGCCGGGGCCGCGGAAGATGTTGCGGCCCATATTGCCGAACGTTCCGATGGCGTTGGGATAGAGGACGGTGCCGTTCTGCACGTAGCAACCGCCTTCCTGACTCAGACTGTTCTGGAGCGCCGGCGTGTTGGCGGCCGAAAGGCATGACGAGTAGGCCGCATCGCCCGGTTCGACGAACGGGATCGGATTGGTCTGCGACCACTTGATGTGGTTTGGGTCGCCGATGATATTCCAGCGATCATTGCCATCGTTGTTGAAGCCTTCGCCGGTGCCGGTGAAGTCGGAATCGGCGTCGTAGAACGCCATCGGGTAGCCGCCCTGGACGGTGACGAGGCTGGTGATCTGCCAGCCCTTGCCCATTTGGAGCGGCGCTCTGACGCCGGGGATTTCATACGTCGCGGAGAAAGTGAAACGGTGACGCAGGTCGTAGTCGCTGCTGGCGCGTTCGGCCGCGAAATCGTTGCTGTTTTGCGGCACGTCGGCGAGGTTGCTGGTTTCGGCAGCGGTGTCGATGGCGTGAGCGTAGGTGTAGCCGGCGAGGAGGTAGAGGCCCTTGGAGTAGCGCTTGGTCAGCGTGACCTGGAGGCCGTGATAGATGGAGCTGGATTGATTGCCGAGCGTGTTGACGAAGCCGAGGTACGGGAAGCACGGGCCGCCGGTGCCGAGTCCGCCGAGCGCGACCGGGCAATTGGTGGAGAAAGGACGCGCGGGTTGGTAGCACGCGGTGTTGTCGGAGAAAGATGAGTAGCAACCGGTCGCGGGATCGGTGGCGATCGCGGGATTCGGCTGGTTCTGGTCAACAGTGCTGTAGAGCTTGACGCCGCGATTGCCGACGTAGGCGACCTGCAACATCATCGTCGGCGTGAGCTGCTGCTGGACGTTGAGGTTCCAGTTGAGCGTGTAGGGCGTGTGAAGATGTGGGTCGACGGCAAAAACGGTGCAAGGAACCTCGGTGCTGCACGAGTTTGCGGACGTGCCGGTGACGGGGAAGATTGGGCCAGCCTCGCTCCAGTTGACGAGGTTCGGATCGGCGCCACCGACAAAGAAGGTGGTGAGATTGCCGGTGCCGGGGATGGTCGTGCCGTCGGGCAGAACCTTGGGCAATCCGCTGGGATTGAGATTGAGGCCGCCGCCGCTGAACATGAACGTTCGAATGGAAGGCTGAATGAAGATCATGCCGGCGCCCGAGCGGACGACGGTTTTACCGGTGCCGAAGACGTCCCACGCGATGCCCAGGCGCGGCGAGACGTTGTTGTAGTTCGTCGGATAGGGCTGGCTGATTCCGTGGCCGACCTGCACGAGTCCTTGCGTCGGATCGAAGTTGGCGAGCAGGTCGTTCTTTTCTTTGATCGGAAAAGAGACGTCGTAGCGCAAGCCGAGGTTGATCGTGACGCGGGGAGTGATGCGGAAATCGTCCTGCGCGAAGAGACCGAACGATTTCATCGAGACGTTGCGCGCGGGTTCGCCGAACTGGAGGCTCCAGTCCTCGACACTGCCGGTGAGGAAATCGGTGAGGCTGTTGAAGTCGACGCGGCCGCGGCCCTCGGTGGCGCGCAGATAATCGACGCCGCCATTGCTGAAGACGCCGCCGAAACGCAACGTGTGCTTGCCGTGAATCCACGAGACAGTGTCGGAATAATTTTCGGTGTGGCTGGGATTGGTCCAGAGCGGCCAACTTGAGTTGCCGCCGAGGTAGTCAAAATCTTCGGGGCTGGCGTTGATGCGCGGCAGGCCGAAGAGGCGCGGGTCGTTGATGCCGGTGTTCAGGCCGTACTGCGAAGGATTGACGTTGGAATCGACGGGGACGATTTTTTCGTAGAAGCGGTTGTAGCTGAAGCGCGCATCGTTGGTCCACTGCGAGCCGGGGGTATAGGTCCAGTCGAGGCCAAAGACTTGCGTCGTCGGGCTGGCGGTGGTGAGCCACTGCGGACTGAGCGCGTCGGTGTCTTCTTCGACTTCGGTGGTGTTGGCGTAGATGAAGCGCGCGGAGATCGTGTTTTTGTCGTTGAGGTGATAGTCGGTCTTGACGACGAGATTGTCTTCGCGGTTGGTGTTGTTGAGGTCGTAGTTGATCGCCGATGGATCGTTGGGATCGGCGGTGAAGCCGGGGTTTTTCGGGAAGAGACTGAGCAGCTTCAGGCTAAGCGGATTGCACGCGGCGGGGCACCCGGCGGCGGCTTCTGCGTCGGGGATGCTGTACTCGGTCGGATCGATGCCGCTGGAAGCGGTGAGCGGATTTCCGATGAGCGACGAAGTGGCCGGCGTGAAAACGATGAACGGGTTGCCGACCTTGTCGCGGACGCCTTCGTAGCTGCCGAAGTAGAACCACTTTTGCTTCTTGATCGGGCCACCGATGGACGCGCCGAATTGATGCATCAAGAGCGCGGAGAAGGGCTCGGGGCTCGGATTGAAATAGTTGCGCGCGTCGAACGCGGAATTGCGATGAAAGTAGTAGGCGGTGCCGTGGACGTCGTCGGTGCCGGACTTGATGCCGATGTTGACGAGCACGCCGGGCTTCGCGCCGTAGTCGGCACCGGGCTGCTCGGTGGTGTTGAACTCCTGAATGGCGTCGAGCGGGAGCGTGCTGGCGGGCGTGCCGGAGATGCCGGCGTCATTCATGACGGTTTCGCCGTAGTAGGCGTCGTTGTCGTTGGCGCCGTCGATGATGAAGTTGTTGTCGTCGGGCCGATTGCCGTTGGAAGTGAGCGTGTGGAAGCCGCCGCCGGGATCACGTTGCACGCCGGGGTGAAGCGGGAGCAAGTTCTGAAAATCGCGGCCCTGGAGCGGGAGCTCATTGATGGCCTTGTTGGAGAGGACGCCGCTCAGGACGGCGTTGCTCGCTTCGGTCAGCGGCGCTTCGTCTTTCACCTCGACGGTTTCGTTGATCGAGCCGATTTTGAGGTGGAAGTCGATCTTGAGATCGTTGCCGACTTCGATCTGCACGCGCTCGCGCACAAGTTTGGTGAAGCCGGGAGCTTCGACGGTAATCGCGTAGACGCCGGGGTCGATGCTCGGCGCGGAGTAGTCGCCGGTCGAGTTGGTTTGTAGAGAGCGGCTGACGTGCGTGGCGATGTTTTCGATGTTGACGGTGGCGTTGGGTACGACAGCTCCCGTTGAATCAGTGACCTGTCCGCTGATGCGGCCTTGCGCGGTCTGCGCAAACGCGCCGGGTGCAGCGAGAATTAAAACCGCGAACAACATTGCGAGAAACGAACAAACAGACCTGCATTCCTGAGTCATCGTGGACTCCCCCGTAAGAAGAAGACTTCGAGATAGTTATTTGACTGCTTCACACCCCGACGTGTGAGCAGTAGTCCGCCACAAAACTGAAACATTTGTTGAAAGGAGGTCTTACAAGCCGGATTCGAGTGTTCCGGCGGCGACCAAGACGCTGACCTGCGTCAAGGCGATGTTACGGAGATCCCTGGACACTGCGCCCTCCCTCTCGGGCAACCTGGCACCAAACTACATTGGCGCGAGTATGAGAGACGCGATTTGAGGTGTCAATCGTGAAAAGTCGGGCTCGTCATTGGAAGGGTACGGCCTCCGTCTACAGCGAGTGACTTGACGGCTTGACCGCTGCGGCAAAAACGTTTACGACTCTTTGCGCGTCTTTGCGCGAGAAATTTCTTCGGGAGAAATCGAATGCATCGGTTCGCGGTGGCACGAATGTTGATGGTTGGCGCGATTCTCTTGGGTCTGACCGCGATGGTCGCACCGGGCGCGGCAGCGAAATGGCGGTATACGCGAACCGGCAGCCCGACGGATGTCGCTGTTGTTCCGCGAACCGGATACGCGCTGATGGGAGGTGGCGCGAAACAGGATCCCGCGTTTCATTTTTTATGCGAGCGGACGAACGGCGGCGATTTCCTGATTTTGCGGGCGAACACGGACGACGAGTATGCGCAGAGCGTGAACAAGGAAATTTTTGCGATGTGCCCGCTGAATTCGGCGGCGACGATTGTGTTTGAGGAGCGGGAAGACTCGGATGATCCAACCGTTGCGCAAATCATCGATCACGCCGAGGGAATTTTTATCGCGGGCGGGGATCAATCGAATTATCTGCGGTTCTGGCAGGACACGCCGGTGCAGGCGGCGCTGAATCGGCACATCGCGGCGGGGAAACCGATCGGCGGCTCGAGCGCCGGCCTTGCGGTGCTGGGTGAGTTTTCGTTTGCGTCGATAATCGACACGGTTCATTCGCCGGAGGCGCTTGCCGATCCGTTTGGAAACAAAATCACGATCTCGCGCGAGTTTCTGACGATTCCACTGTTGAAGGGGGTCATCACCGACACGCATTTCGCCAAGCGCGATCGCATGGGGCGGCTGCTGGTGTTCATGGCGCGGATTTTGCAAGACGATTGGGCGAAACAGGTGCGCGCGATTGCCGTGGAAGAAAACGTGGCGTTCCTGCTGGAGCCCGACGGCAGCGGCAAAGTCGTCGGCGAGGGATCGGCATATTTTCTGGAGGCGAAGCATCCGCCGGAAGTCTGCAAACACAATGAGCCGCTGAAATTCGACGGGGTATCGGTGCGACGCGTCGGAGACAAGGGAACTTTTAACGTGAAGACGTGGAGCGGGAGCGACGGCGACGCGTATTCGCTTTCGACGCAGGGCGGCAAGGTCACGCCGACTGGTTCGAATCACGGAATCTATTGATTTCGATGGCTTGATGGCCGACTGGCGTGCGCGATCAGAAGCGGAACGAAAAGCCTGCAACGACCTGCGCGCTGCTCTGCCACTGGCCGAACATGTGCGTGCCGAGATAATCGACGCCGGCCTTTGTGGAAATCACATCGTTGATGACGTAGTTGACGCCGCCGCCCATCGTGAATTCGAATCCATTCCTCCCGCTAGCCGCTGTTTGTGGAATCAGATGCACGCCGCCAGCGAGCGCGTGAGCCCACGGTTCGAGTCGGCCGTGACCGAATGAAAACTTCGGGCCGGCGCCATAGCCGAGATATCGAAAATGCTCGTTCTCGAAAACCGGCGGCGCGAACGCGGTTGTGACCGATCCTTCGATCGCGACCCATTCCTTCCACCAATACGCGAGCGATGTGTTGAAGCCCGGCGCGCTGGCGTAGTAGACGGACGAGCGGAATCGCACGAGCGCGAATGCGATGCCGAGCTGCCACTGGTTTGGATTTTCGCTGTAGTAGGGGCGCGGAGGCGGCTCTGGTGCAGGTCGCGGCAGCGGCGCGCTCGCCGGCCATGAGGGATTTGCGTCGGATGAGAATGTGGCGAGCGGGGAGTATGCAGCTAGATCTCCGGGATTTGCCGTGACAGTCGAACTGAACAAATCATACGCGGGCGACTTATCCGCGATGAGCGAAGCATCCGTCGCCGGAAACTGTGCGGCAACTAAGCTCGGCGTCGCGAGAGACAAGACAGATTCGGTATCGCGAACCAAGGGAGCAGCTGGACTTTGCGCGCGCGCCAGTCCGCACACCACGCACGACGGCACGAACAGCGCGACGGCAAAAGACAACCGCAAGACGAGCTTGTTCACAGATGTATAAGCCTCAGCGGCTCTGGGCTAGCCTTGCACTACGGTAAACACACCCTTGCGGTGAGCGCTTAATTTCTTTCGTATGTGCTGCGACACCGGCAACAGAGCAGCGCGGAAGCGAGGCGGCCGCGCTATGCTTTTAGCTGGCGTGCGGATTCGTGCGGCTAGCGGCCGTGACGAAGGTAAGCGTCGGTCTTGTTCAGCCAGTCTTCACGCGGCGGATTGAACACGTCGAGATCGATCGTCTCTTCGAGCGCCCACGCTTCATGCGGCATATTGGGTGGAATGCAGAGAACTTCGCCGGCGCGCACGACAACTTCTTTTCCGTCGAGCGCAAATTTCAGCGCACCTTCCAGAATGTACGTGACCTGTTCGTTGTGATGATGGTGCAGGGGCACGTGCGCGCCCTTTTTCATGATCACGCGTGCGAGCATCACCTGATCGCCGACGAGCATTTCGCGGTCGATCAGCGGATTCAATTTTTCGCGCTCGACGTCTTTCCACGGAATATATTTGAAAGTCTCTGGCGTGCTCATTTCAGCCCCCCATACAGTTTTACGGCGTTGTCGTGCAGATACATGTGCGCAAGTTCCATTGCTTTCGGCTCGGTGTAGGCTCCTTCGGAGACGAGCTCCGCGAGCGCGGCGGCCAACGCGGTGCGCGTGCTGCGCGCTGAGAGCCAAAAGCTTTCTTCGGCGCCGAGCGCGTCGTTGAACGGGAATGCGTCGGAGGCGTACATCATTTTGTCCGGGAAGAGCGTGAGCAGTTGCTTGAGCACTTCCTTGAATTGCGATGGATAGAGAAATTCGGACTGGAAGGAAGTGTCGAGGTAGACGTTTTTCACCGCGGTGAGCAGCGCGGCTTCTTTGTAGTACGGCCAACCACCGTGGAGCAGGACGAAGGTCTGTCCTTTGTAACGCTGATCGCGCAGAACGTTTTCGAGATTCAGCACGTTGCCGTTGTGCAGGCTGAAGTAATCGCCAATGCCGACGGCGCTGTGAATGTGCGTGGCGATATGCAGCTTTCCCGCCTGATTGATCAGCACGCGGAAGATGTAGTCCTGGAAGGTGACGTATTCCTCGGGCGTTGGAACGCCGCCTGCGTGATACTTCGCGTAAATCGCTTCGGCTGCGGAACGCGGCGGATCGGTGAAATAGAGCGAACGGAAATAGGCGGCTTCGAACTTCATCGCCACGGCGCCGCGCTTTTCGACGTTGTCGGCCATCGTGCGGCGAATGAAATCTTCGTAGCCGGCGAGATCGGCGGGGAGGCCCTCGACGCCTTCGAATTTCTTGTAGCGCGCGAGCATTTTTTCCTGGAGCGGGATGTAAACGCCCATGTCGGGCGTGCTCGCCGTGCGTTCGCTGTTGTCGAACGGAAAGAAGAAGGAGTCGACGAAGAAAACCCAATGGAAACGCTTCGGGTCGAGATACGGCGCCATCAGCGCGCGATTGGCGAGGACGGTTTCTGTGTTGAGCTTGTCGAGGATCGAATCGAAATATTTCGTGTCGCCCGCCGCTTCGGCCGCTTTCGATTTGTCGGCCAGCCACTTCATGTGTTCCGGTGAAAAATCGTTGTAGGGATAGCCGAGCATCTGCTTTGCGGCGGTGATGAATTCAGGATTGTCGGCGCGGGTGCGCATGAAGTCGGTCTCGCCCGGAGGCGCGGCCATCGCATCGACGTCACTGTCGTCGCCGAAGCCGGGATGCGCGTGATTGTCGAAGAGCGGGATTTTTTCGACCTGCGGGAGCAGGCGATCGTAGATTTTTTGTACGTCGGGACCGTCCAAAGGACGAGCTTGGGCGCCGGAGGTTGCGGCGACGATCAGGCAGGCGGCGAGCACCAGGGTGAAATGAAGCAAATGTTTCATTCGAGTCGGCTCCGGGCTGGATTGACCTGCGAATTCGGAACTTGATGAACTCCGACTGCGACTTGGCCGAGCGATTATCGCGCGACCGCCGCGCGCCAGCGTGTCGAGACGCGCTCAATTCGCTCGAGCGCTTCTTCTAACAGGTTGCGCGCGCTGACGAGCGAGAAGCGCAGATAATTTTTCCCAGCCGGACCGAATGCCGCGCCTGCAATTCCTGCGACGCCGGCCTCTTCCAGTAAAAGTCGCTGGACTTCTTCGGCGGGTAGCCCGGTATCTTCAATATTCACCCAGGCGTAGAACGCGCCGTCGGGCGAAAGGCAGCGGAATCCCGGAATCTGGTTGAGCCTGTTGACGAAGAGATCGCGGCGCTTGCGGTATTCGAGCACCATCGCGTCTACCGCGTTCGTCGAATCGTTCAACGCTTCGATCGCGGCCACCTGCGAAAACTCCGCGGTGCATGTGAAGGTGTTGAGTACGAGCAAATCGAGCGCATCGATGAACTCCTTCGGCGCCACCGCGTAGCCCAGCCGCCAGCCGGTCATCGCAAACGACTTCGAGAATCCATCGATGATGATCGTGCGATCTTTCATGCCAGGCATGGCGTAGATCGACTTGTATTCGCCATTGAATAGGATGCGCGCGTAGATTTCGTCTGCGATCACCCACAGGTCATGCTTCACAGCGAGGGCGGCGATTTGCTTCAGCGTCTCTTCGCTAAAGACGGTTCCGGTGGGATTATTTGGAGAATTGAAAATCAGCGCTTTCGAACGCGGCGTGATCTTTGCGGCGATTTCCGCGAGATCAGGCTGAAATTGATTCTTCTCTTCGAGATAAAACGGCACCGCTTTGCCGCCGAGGCCGCGCGTGAACGACGGATAGATGGGAAAGCTCGGATCGGGATACAAAATCTCATCGCCGGGCTCGATCAGCGCCATCATCGTCAGGGCCAGCGCCATTTTGCAACCCGGGGCGACCAGAACCTCTTCCGCCGCGACGTCCAGGTGCCGAGTGCGCTTCAGATACGCCGCAATCGCTTCGCGCAATGCCGGGACACCGCGCGGCGAGACGTACCGGTCGCGTCCTTCTGCAACCGCGGCGCGCACGGCATCGATAACTGGCGCCGCCGGATGAAAATCGGGCTCACCGAGCTCGAGATGGATGATCGAGCGACCTTGTTTTTCGAGCTCTTTTGCGCGCGAAAAAACGGCCAGCGCGCCTTCGCCGTTCAATTGTGAAACACGTGATGCAAGTGGCTTCATGGCGAAAGAATCCTATCACTTTGAGGCCGGAAGTGGTGTCACGGGAATGTGGAGACCGTCGATGAACCGCGGAAACATTTCGAACGCGGCAGCAGTCAGAAATAATTCCACGAGCTCGGTGTCAGAGAATTCCTTTTTCAAGTCGGCGTAGAACGCGTCATCGACCTCTTGCGGGCCGCGATGGAGCCGATCCGCGAGCCGGAACCCGAGCTTCTCTTTTCCGCTGTAGGGCCCCTTTTCGAAATCGGGCACTCCCGCGATTTGCTCTTCGCTCGCACCTTTTTTCCGCGCGGAAGCGTTGTGCGCCTTGACGGCGTATTCCGACTGCATCAAAGTCGAAATCCGGACGGCGACGAGTTCCTTGTACCAGCCTTTCAGTGCGCCGTCGCTGAGCAACGCCTTCAAAAATCCCGCCATCGCGGCCGCGATCCCCGGATTGTACGAGAGCACCTTGAACATATTCGGCACGACGCCGCGTTGCGCCAGCAGTGCATCGTAGATCGCCTGCGTTTCGGGCGTGACTTTGTCTCGTTCAAGCAGCGGGATGCGCGGTGTCGTCGCGGACATGGATAAGTCTCCTGTGAAAACAGCAGCTTGGCACAAAAAACGAGGGGCGCAAAATCGCGCCCCTCACGTCGCATAAACGTGTTGTAAAGCTCAATCGGCTAGAACGAGTATCGCAGCGAGAACTGAATCAATCGCGGCGTACCCACGGTGCTGGTGATTTTGCCGAACGGGCTGTTCGTGGTTCCAATGCTCTCCACGTCGAGGAACGACGGGTTCGCGAAGTTGGCATGATTCCAGATATTGAAGAAGTCCGTCGTGAAGCGAAGCGCCTGCCGCTCGGTGATATGGAAATTCTTGATCAACGAGAAGTCGAAGTTCGCCTGGCTTGGGCCGCGGAACGTATTGCGTCCCAGGTCGCCGAAGTTCGTCGTGCAGAAGTTCGCGTTCGGGAAAATTGTCGGATCAGGCTGGTTCGGATCGCATTGCGCCGGGTACAGCAACGGCGCCGTGGCGAACGCGGCTGGATTCAAGTATCCATTGACGCGCGTGCCGATGCTGCCGTGCGAATAACCGTCTGAAATGGTCGCGCCCGAGGCGAGACTTCCGCCCGTGACGCCCGGCGCCGATCCCGCACCGAGGAACGCTGTCCCGGCGCCGGAGTCGATCACCGAGAACGGCAAGCCCGACTGAACAATCGTGATGCCGGCCACGGCCCATCCGCCGAGTGCCTTGCGTTTCCAGCCTTCCGCCGATTGGAAGAACGGCAAGTCATACCGGTAGCTGATGGCTAGGCGATGCGTGCGGTCGAAGTCCGAAAGACCGTACGAATCCTTCAGTGTGGATTCATCGTTGAACGCCGTGTTGAACGCCGTGTTCCCGCTCGACGTCGCATCCGTCGAACGCGAGAACGTGTATGCCGCCTGGAAGTAACCGGCGTTCCAGCGCCGCGTTACCGTCGTCTGTAATGAGTTGTAATGCGAGTACGCGTCGTTCGCAAATTGCTGGAAGCCGCTGTAGCCGTTGATGCCCTGCGCTCGCGAACGCGCAATCGCATTGTCGAACGTGTTCGCGGTGATCGATTCGCCGCCGACCACCACCGGATTGTCGGGCGTGGCGTCCTGCGACTGCAAGGCATCACGCGTCTCGCGCAGGTGCACGCCGTGCGTGCCGACGTACCCGACTTCGAGCACCCACTGCTTGCCCAGCGCTCGCTGCACCGTGAGGTTCCATTGCTGCGTGCTCGGAACGACGAAGTGCCGCGGCACCGTCAGGCCGAAGATACCGAGCGTCTGGAGGGGGCCCGGGCAACCTGAGCCGGTCGCTGTTCCATAGTTCGCCGCCAGCGTCGTGTTACCGCCTGGGAAGCCCTGAAACACGTTTAAGCACGGCACAAAGTTGGGATCGAGTGTGCCCGCCTGGGGCAGTGCGTTGGGATTCGGATTCGGGCAGCCCGGACCGGGCGTCGCTGAGAAGAATGTGCCCAGGCAGCCGGGTGAGCCGCCGCCAAACGTCACGGGCAAAAACGGCGGGTTGAAGGAAAGCTGGTCGGCCGTGCCCACGTCTTCGCGCACATAGTAGATGCCGAAGCCGGCGCGAATCGTGGTGTTGTGATGACCGAACAAGTCATACGCCAGGCCAACGCGCGGTCCGATTCCGGTCGCGTAGTTATTGTTGAACGTCGTGCCATTCGCATCGCCGGTCAGGCCCGCCACATTGAGCTTGTTCACGCAGCTTGGATAGATGAAGGGGAACGTTCCGGCATTCGCCAAGGACGGGTCGAGATTGCTGATGTGGCAAAGATCGTCGTGGAACGCACCCAACACTTCGGTGCGCAACCCCAGGTTCAGCGTCAGGTCGTGCCGAATCTTCCAGTCGTCCTGCGCGAACACCGCGAAGTTGTTCGACCGGTATTCGTGATTCGAAAGCCCGCCGCCTCCGAAGCTGAACTCCGGCACGCCGAGGAGGAAGTTCTGAAAGTCGGTGTGGCCGTCAGGTGTATTCGTGAAGAACAATTCGCCGTTGAACACCTGCGGGAAGTTCTTGTCGAGGTTCACGTGCGTATATTCGCCGCCGAACCGGAAGACATGCTGACCATGCACCCAGCTCACGGTGTCCACAAAGTTGATATTGTTCTGGTTCTGCGACTGGTTGCCGAACGGAGCGGGGCCGAGTTCGAAACCCGAGCTTTCGAAGAAGAATCGATAAATCGAATCGGTCAAGCTGTTCGTCGGACGGTCGATCCCCAGATCGGCCGTCGTCACTGGCGGCTCGTTGTTCAGGTCGTCGTTGATATGCACGAAGCCGAAGCGGAATTCGTTGACCAGCGTAGGCGAAAACAAGTGCGTCTCACCGATATTCAGGAAGCGCGCGTGTACCGGCGTGTCGAACGGGAAATTCAGCGAACTCGCACTGACCGCGCTCGCCAGCGTCGAGCCCAGCGATTCCTGCAAGTCGCCGCCGCCGAACGGGAGCAAGCTCTCCGAGTCTGAGAAGAAGAAGCGTACCGACAACTTGTCCTGGCCGCCGCGGAATTCGCGGTCCCAGTTCGAAGTGAACTGATCGTCCGTATACTTACCCGGCTTGCTGACCGCAAACGCGCCCGTCGTCGGGTCGCCGCTCGGAATCAGGAAGCCGCCCGGCTGCGCTCCGAACTGGTTGCCCTGAAATTGCAACAGCTTCAGCACCACCGGGTCGATCGGGGTCGTCGCGTTGCCGAAGAACGCCTGCGAGATCGACGCTTCCGAGCGATCCGCCGGGAGCGCCGGAATCGTCGTGCTGATAAACGTGCCTGGAGAGAGGCCGCTGCGCTGCCGCGTACCCTGATAGTTCACGAAAAAGTAGCCCAGCTTCTCCTTCACCACCGGGCCACCGAGGCTGCCGCCAAAAATGTTCTGCTTCACCGACGGGCGCGCCAAGCCTTGCTGATTCAAAAAGAAGTCGTTCGCGTTGAGCACATCGTTGCGGAAAAATTCATACGCATCGCCGTGAAACGTCTTCGTGCCCGACTTCAGAATCGCGTTGACGTTTCCGCCGCCATTGCGCCCCTGGCTCGCGTCGTACAGCGACGTCTGCACCTTGAATTCCTGGATGACGTCCGGATTCGGCAGCGGCACATAGGTAGCCTGCGCCACGTTGTAGTCGGTCGCGCTGATGCCGTCGATCAGATAGTTGTTGTTGTCTTCGCGCTGGCCGTTGACGAACAGCTTTACTGCGCCGCGCCCGAGCTGCGCCGCTGCGTTTAAGTCGCTCTGCGCGCCAGCCGATAAAGTGAGCAGTTGCTGGTAGTTCTGCGTTGCCAGCGGCAATTCGCGCACCGTCTCGGTGCCGATCGATTGCCCGGTCGTCGCGTTCGACGTCTCGACGCTCGTTACCTGCGCCGAAATCTCCACTTTTTCGGACACCGATCCCGGCTTCAGCGGAATCGTTATCCTCACCGTTTCCGTGACGTGCACCTCGATGCTCGCGCTCTTCGCCTCCGCGAAGCCCGTCTTGTTCACCACCACCGAGTACGTCCCCGGCGGGAGCAGTGTCACGACGAAAGACCCGTCCGCGCTGGTCGATACCTTGCGGGCCAGAGCTTCCGTGCGCTGGTCGATGACCTGCACTTCCGCGCCTTCGATCGCGGACCCGGTCGTATCATTCACGACGCCTTCCAGTGCGCCTGTCGCACCGCCTTGTCCATACGTGCGGACCCCGGCCAGCGCGCAAACCACAAAAAACACGGCGGCCAGTAGACTTCGAGACTTCCCCCTCATGATTCCCCCTAGTACCGACCGGTTTTACGGTCGCTTCGAAATAGATCGCGGAAACGATGACAACCGGCCGAAACGTTCCGAGATCTGTTTATGTGAATTGGTTCTGCTCAAGGACACTGCGTGAACGTTCGCCCGGAGTTCGAACAATCAGTTCGAACAACAACACGAACACGGAAGATAGACTCGGACTACTCGCGGATTCTTCACGACCCACCCCAACTTGAAACTAGCCTTCCACCCCATTGCTGTCAAGCCGACAGGCCATGAAAGTTTTCGCTTTGTCTCATCCGTGTCAAACCGCATCCCCAAGCGCCCGCGCCTCTTGACGCGAGCGTTCCCGTCACAGAGTATGTAGGAAGACCAGGTGGGGCGTTGGCAGGCGCAACGTCCGGTGTGTCTAATCCGTCTCATAAATAGCAGTGTCCCCGCTAGGGGGTGACCATCATGTTGTCCCGCACGCTTCGTTTCGCATCCTATTCAGTCGGTCTGTTCGCGCTCTGCTTCCTCGCTCTCTCCAGCGCTCCGTCCGCTTCGGCCGACGCCAGTCATATCCGAATTATTCGCATCAGCTACGTCCAGGGAGACGTGCATTTCGCCCGCGACATCAAAGGCGACCCGCTTTCCGGCGCTGAGAACATCACGTGGGAGAACGCCGAGCTCAATCTCCCGATTCGCCAGGGCTTCGTCATCTCCACCGAACACGGCCTCGCCGAAGTTGAATTCGAAAACGGCTCGCTCGCGCTGATCGGTGAAAACACCGTTCTTCAGTTCTTCGATCTCTCGCTCGAAGACGGCTCCAAGACCACGCGCCTGATTCTGCGCCAGGGCACCGCATCCTTCTCCATCAATCCCGGCAACGGCGACTATTTCAGCGTCACCGGCGGCGACTTCAGCGTCGAAGCCGACGGCCACTCCACCTTCCGCATCGACAATTTTGACGACGGCAGTCGCGTCAACGTCAGCAAGGGCCGCGTCAACGTCCTGCGCAAGAAAGGCTCGACCGAACTGGCCAAGGGCCAGACCTTCTCGATGAAGGCGAGCGATCCAAAGAATTTCGACGTCGCCACGAATACTTCGGCGGGCGATGCCTTTGACAAATGGGCCACCGGCCGCATCGACAGCGAGAACAACGGCACCGCCGCCGCACAGCAATACGTCAACTCCCCCAACTACACATCCGGCCTGTCGTCTTTGTACGACTACGGCGCCTTCTATCCGTGCCAGTTTGGAAACTGCTGGCGTCCCTACGGCGTCGGTCTCGGCTGGTCGCCTTTCGACAGCGGCTACTGGTTCAACGATCCATCGATCGGAATGTCTTTCATCGGCAATCAGCCCTGGGGCTGGACGCCGTATCACTACGGCGGCTGGCTCTTCGATCCCACGTTCGGCTGGCTTTGGTCTCCCAACGCGTTCGGCGGCAGCGGTCTTTACGGAGGCTACCCAGGCTACTCGCCGGTAACCGGCACATGGCTGCGTAACGGCAAAAACGGTCCGATCGGAATCGTTCCCACGCATCCGCTCGATGCCAAGAGCAATGCTCCTCAAAATCTGGCGCGCGGCGTTTTCCCCGTTTCGAATGGCACGGTCAGCCGGCTCGTTCCGGTCGCGACCGGCGAACAATGGAAATCAGTGAAATCGGTTCCGACGAACACCGTCAACGCGCGTGTCGCCACCGCGGCCGCTCCGGCTCGCGTCGCCACCGCGGCCGCTCCGGCTCGCGTCGAGCGCACCATGGCCGGCGGCAATGCAGCGGCGCGCAGCGTGTCGCTCGGTAACGGGTCATCTCTCAGCTACGACGCAGCCTCACGTCGATTCGTCAATTCCGGCGCAACCGCCGCGACCAACGCCCGCGTCGGCACGATGGCCGCCGCACCGGCATCAGCAAGCGCGACGCGCACTGCGAATCTCGGCGCGCGTCCGGTGGCAACCCCGGCCCGCAACTTTTCGATGGCGTCACGCTCGGTCGCTCCGCCTTCGGCGCCGCGCTCCGGCGTCTCGTTTGGCCGCTTAGGGGGCAACTCCAGCGGCCGCAACACCGCTCGCTCCAGCGGCTTCTCCGCCGCGAACGCAAGCTCGTCGGCTTCGCACGCCTCTGCCGCAAGCTCATCCAGCAGCGGTACCTCCGGTGGCGCCCGCGCTCACTAGTCAGCGATCGAGTCTCAACTCAACCGAAAAGGCCGCCCTCGAGGCGGCCTTTTTCTTTCGTCACGTAGATGCCAGGTCGAGATCTAAGGCGCCTCATCCAGCTTCTGTGAACGTGTACTCGTGCTGTCCATCGCGGATCGTTAACGTCCGTTTCCCGCCCTTGTCTCCGACCACAAATTCGAAGCCACTCACCGACGGATCGATCGTAATGAACGAAATGCTTCCGTCGTCATTCTTGCGAGAGGCCACAGCGCTCTTCCACTCACCAAAATCAAACACCGTTCGACCGTTCGCATTCGTCACGTCGATGTCGCCCAACTCTTTGCTGACATATTTCTTCGCCAGCCTGGCCACTTGATCCGGAGCCGCCGGCACTACCAACCGCTCGCGAGCCTTCGCCAGTTCCGCCTTGTACTGCGCGGCCGACGCTTCAATCTCTTTCTCCGCCTCCGGCTTCCCATCGAATACCACTTCCAACAACCGCCGTGAGAGCGGTCCTCGCAGAAGTACACCCGCATCCGAGTTCGTCAAAATCACGACGGCAATTCCCGAGTCTGGCAGCAAATACCAATTGCTGTGAAACCCTGCGAGGTCTCCTCCGTGGCTCACCACCGGAACGCCATACGTCTTGTCCACGATCACTCCCATGCCGTACCACGAATCTTCACCGAGCATGACCTGCGGTTTCTCCCGGATCGTCAGGTTTTCCGCCGACACCAACTGTTTTCCGTCCGGCAACTTTCCCCGGTCCGCCTCGAGTTGCACGTACTTCACGAAATCCGCCGGTGACGTCCACACCGCTCCCGCCGGACGCGCCGAAACCGCCGCGTAGTTGAAATCCATGCTGGACACCGCCGTTTTCCCATCGACTTCATTCCCGTGCGGCGACGCGTGATCGCCCGCGAGTGCCTTCGCATAATCAAACGTCGTCGAGTTCATTTGCAGCGGATCGAAGATCATCGTCTGCATCGCTTTGTCGTAGGCCGCGCCCAATTCCAGATTGGGATACGCGATGTGCCCGCTGATGTACCCCGCTGCGGCCGCCATCAAGTTGCTGTACTGAAACACTTCGCCAAATTTGCTCGTCGGTTGCATCGTGCCCAGCAATACCAGCGCCGACTCCGGAGTGGCATCCTTAAACTCGAAGAGCCACTCCAGATCCTGCCGCGGCAACCCCGTGCACGCGCATACCAAATTCTTTACCAACACTTTCTTCGTCGTCTCCGCGTCGCCCAGCTTGAATTTCGGATAGACATCCACGACCGGTTCGTCCCACTTCAATTTCCCTTCATCCACCAGCCGTGCAAGCAACAGCGTCGTCATCCCTTTCGTGTTCGACGCCGCCATGAACAGCGTGTTCGCATCCACCTTTTCCGGCTTGCCCAGTTCTCGCACTCCAAGCCCGCCTGCGAACACCACCTTGCCGTGATCCAGAAACGCCAGCCCAACGCCCGGGACATCCAGAAGCTTCATCCCGTTCCGCACGAAATCCGTCAGCTGCGCGATGCGCGCCGCATCCAGTGGGTGTGCTTGCCGACCCGCGAACGTCTCCTTCGAATACCCCTTCGGCCGCGCCGTCTCGAAAACTAAACCGATTGGCGCAGCGCGCTTCTCTGCCGTCATATCGGTCGCATCCAGCACAATTACCGTCCAGTTTTTTCCTGCTCGCAGCGTTAGCGCAGCGATTGTGGCGCGCTCGTTCGGCGACGTCTCATACTCCACCGACTGCCGCTCGTCCCAGCCGTCCTTCGGCGCATTGGCAGTCACGAGTTTCACCGGATGCGTTTCTTTGCCTTTGTACGCGACCCATGCCGCGGTCGCCGCCGCTTTCGCATCCGCAGCCGTACCCGCGTCGAAAATCACCACATGCGAGTCCGTCTCCGGCGGCGTGAGCACCACCAAATCTTTCCCCGTCTCCATCGACCATCCCGCCGGCACCGTGAATGTCGCTCCTCCAGGCGAAACTTTCCCGGTCTGTGCCGACACCAGCTCCGCTTTCGATCTCGTTTCCTGTGCCGGCAGCTCCCACGCGCCCATTCCTGCGGCCAGCGCCAACACCCACAACGCTGCCCGCAGAAAGCTGCGTATCCCCATTCGCTCCACGCCCTTGCTCATAGAATCGACCTCGCGAGATTCATTTCGACTGAACGCACTTCATCCCCGGGAATGCCCTACTGAATCTGTCCCAACAATGTGGCAGGCCCGATAAGTCGCGTCAGGACATGCGTTAGGACAATGACGCCAATCGAATTCAGGTTTCGGTAACGCCGCTAGTCAACCCATGCCCGGGACTAATTCGTCTTCTTCGCGGGCCCGGGATCGTCCGGCCCAACGAAATTAACCAGAAAAGGGCCGACCCCGTTCACCTGGAGCACGCAATCGCCTTTGCACTGGGCGTAGTGCCTCATTTGCGCAGGCGCAGAAATAAAACCACCAACAGGAATTTCTTTCATGGCAGCGTCGTCCCACTTCGCACCCATGCCCACCAGAAATGTGCCCTTGATCACCGTTACGTTTTCGGCCGTCGGATGCCAATGGGGTGCGATCTTGGTTCCGTCTGTTCCGGAAAGCCGGAGAGTGTAGGAGCGCCCGGCAGTCATCGGGTCACCCTGTAGAATCGCAACCTTCAGTGTGCCGCCCATATCCACTGACGGTGTTCCCGCCAGCGCTGCTGCCGGAATATCCATCCATTGTTCGGAGCCCGGCATTACGGGTCCGCCTGCCGCTCCTCCGCCCTTCTTTGCGGGCGGAGTTTGAGCCCAACCTGCAATCGCTAGTAACACGCAGCCAAAGAGCAGACCGAGTCGTTGCTTCGTCATGAATCAGTCCTCCTGAATTGAATTTGTTAAACGCCGTGGTATTTAGGCAACCCTGGGGTCGTGGTTCTGTCGCGGCGGAGATTACCATACGGGGGGTCGCTACGAGTACACCGGAAAAGTTCCCACACCGTTGTGCAGTGCAAGTCCCGATGGGTCGCGTTACCGTTTCGCCGGCGAGTCTGGCGGCAGCGATTCCGGCGCCCTCGGCGGCGGACACTCCTGGAAGAAAAACGGGCAGGAGCCTTCCCGCCCGTCTCGATCGTCACTTCACTTCGTTGCGTGTTTACTTCGCTTCTCGCCAAACAACACCCGCATAACCAACGACCGAACTCGTGTCCCCCGAAACATCCGCGGAAGTCGCATATCGCACCAGCTCTCCTCGCGCCACTCCCATCGCGCGCAGCGCCGTAATCGTTGCCACCGCCGGCCCTAGCCCGCACATCGAAATTTTCTGTTGGCGGCAAACATCGAAAAGCCCGCGCGCGTCCAGCGCCAGCAATTTCTCCACCGCCTTCGCATCCTTCACTCGCGTCGTCGCGTCATCCTCATAGTGATTCAAATCCGAAGTCGCCAACAACAGAACACGCTCTTTCGCCGCCATCAGAACCCGCGACACCGCTTCGCCCACACTCACCAGATCCTCGAATCGCACCGTCCCCAGCGCGACCGGCACGAACGAAAATCCCGGCGCGAGCACTTGTAAGAACGGAATCTGCACTTCGAGCGAATGCTCCTGGCTATGCGCTACGGAGTCCTCTCGCAATCTCGGGCACGCATCGCGCAACGCCATAGCGAGATCCGTGTCGATCGGCGCATCGCCCAGCGGCGTGCGCCACGCTCCATTCGAAAGAATCGCCGCTGATTCACCGCGCGGAAAATGCCGCACGCCCAGAATCAAAATTTTCCTCGGCAGCGCGATGTTTCCGAAAACTTCACCCGCAACCGCGCCTGAATACATGTAGCCCGCGTGCGGCACGAGACAAGCCGCAACAGAAATTTTCTCGGCATCTGTCGCAGGCGCATTCGCGTTGGCGGCGCGCAACGCGCTCATGCGCCGCACAACGTACGCAAGCTCATTCGGATTTGCAGGGTAAAACCGTCCGGCAACCGCGGGAAGACGAAGCATCGCAGCTCCAGAATGCACAACGGCGCTTCATTTGAAAATTGGAAAACAGCCGAGCGCAACCCAGCGGATCAAACCGGCTGAGCAAACCGTTGAGGTGTCATCTTGAGCGAAGCGAAGGATCTCAGCACGATCCGAGCGGCAAGTTTTCAAAAATTGCATTTCTTAAAGAAGGTGAACAGCGAGGAGAAACTACAGCGACTTCGAGGCTTTGCCCTTGACCTTTACGGCCTGCAGTGAGCTCTGATTGTATATCACGCTGACTTTGTCGCCGTACTGATAGCCGCCCTTGGCAATCGTTTCTTGCATTTTTGCCGACGCCGCCGGGGATAGCGCGAAGGTTCGGATCGCCATATCGTCGCCTTTGGCTTTCACTGTGATTTGTGCCGATGTGGCGTTCATCACAGTCCCCTCGAACTTCGCAATTCCGTTCGGCAGAGGTTTCGGCTTGACCGTGTTCACGATGATCGGCACCGCCGTATCGATCACCGGCACGACCTCGGCGGGAGTTTGCGCCGACACAGTCGGGCACGACAATCCAGCCAGCACCAGCGCCGGCAAGCCCAACAACGCGATTGTTCGGAAAAGTCTCATGGGGACGTTTTGCAAATTTCGTTTAGCGAAACTCTACTCCATGTCGTCGGTCGCGATGCGCAGCGACTTCAAAAATCGCACATCCTGCGGGGTCATCGGCAGCCGGCCCACCGGCTTCCGCTCTTGATCCTGTTCGAACGATTCCTGATCGACCTGAATGCGCAGCGACTCCAGAAATCGCTTGTCCTGCGTCGTCAACGACGTCGATTCCGGCGCCGATCCATCGCGCTTCGCCAGCCCGATCGTCGCATCCAGCTTCAGGACGATGTCGTAGCCATGCGCCCGCACGCCGGCAATCGCACCCGTAATGCGCTCCGACTCGGATACCGTATCGTTGATTGCGTGGCCTAGTTCACGCAGCAGGTTTTTCAGGTTATCGTCGAGTTGCAAGGTATTTTCCCCCTACTCTCTTCCCTTATTTTAGGCCCGCTGCACAAGCCTGACAAGGGACCTGAAGTACAGTGTCTCCAAAGGATTCATACCTGTACTGGCTTATTGCGCCTTTTGCCACCGCAGTCCCCCTCGTAAAGGATTGAATCCGTTACGAATGCCTTGTCGGCGTTTCTCATCTGTGATGAAGTGTTCTTCAACAAAAATTTTGCAGAGGGTCGAAATGAAAATCCTGCCCCGCGTCAATTTCGTCGTGGACTGTACGAACTCGATTGCTGTCTTCGCGCTTGCCGCCCTTTTCGTCGCACCCGCGTCAGCTCAAGTTCTCTCTCCCGCTGAAGGCCGCACCTCTCGTGCCCTGGAAGCGGTCCGCTCCAATCCCCTCGAACTCGAACTCTTCCTCACCGAAATGCCGAAGGGCACCGACCTGCACAATCACCTCACGGGTGCCGTCTACGCCGAATCCTTTATTCGCGCCGCCATCGAAGATCAGCTCTGCGTCAATCCAGCCGCGCTCGCCTTTGCCAAGCCCGAACACAAATCCGACGACGTCGCAAAAGGCCCCGCCTGCGAAGCAGGAAATGTCCCTGCCGCCCAGGCCTACAAAGATCAGCACCTGTACGATCAGCTCATCGACTCATTCTCGATGCGTACCTTCGTCCCAACCACCGGCACAAGTGGACACGATCACTTCTTCGATTCATTCGACAGATTTCACGGTACAAACGAACACCACAAAGGCGACTGGCTCTACGAAGTTGCCACCCGCGCTGCTGCGCAGAATATTCAGTACATGGAATTGATGGAAACTCCGCCGTTCAGCCGCTCGGCCGCGGCCGCTCACGAAGTCGGCTGGAACCCCGATCTGCCCAAAATGCGCGAAGCATTACTTACAAAGTTAGGCAAAGGCCTCGATCAGGATCGCGACGACGACCTCGCATTTTTCAGAGAAGCCGAGGAAACGCGCGACAAGCTTGCTCACTGCGGCCAGCCCGACGAGCAGCCCGCCTGCCACATCACGCAAAAATTCATTTATCAAGTCTTGCGCGGCTTTCCGAACGAGCAGGTCTTCGCGCAAACGCTCCTCGGATTCGAAACGATCTCCGCCGATCCCAAGCTCATTGTCGGCATCAACTTCGTCATGCCCGAAGACGGCCGCGAGTCCATGGCCGATTTCGAAGAGCAAATGAAAATGCTCGATTACCTTCATTCGGTTTATCCGAAGGTCCACATCACGATGCACGCCGGTGAACTCGCGCCAGGCCTCGTTCCTTACGAAGGTATGTGCTGCCACATCCACTGGGCCGTCGAACTCGGCCACGCCGAACGCATCGGTCACGGCGTGGACATCATGCATGAACACAATCCCTACGAGCTCATGGACACGATGGCCAAGAATCACGTCATGGTCGAAATCGCGCTCTCCAGCAACGACCTCATCCTCGGCATCAGCGGCAACAATCATCCGTTCCCGATCTACCGCAAGCACAACGTCCCCGTCGCGCTCTCCACTGACGACGAAGGCGTCTCCCGCATCGACCTGACTCACGAATACGTCCGCGCCGTCCAGACCTACAACCTTCACTACGCCGACTTGAAGCAAATGATCCGCACCGGCATGGAACACAGCTTCCAGCCCGGCGAAAGCCTCTGGCAATCCCGCGACAACTTCAAAGCCGTAGTCTCTGCATGCTCGAAAGACCCGCTAGGCGCCGACAAACCGACGCAACCCTGCGCCGACTTCCTCAAATCCAGCGAAAAAGCCACCCAACAATGGGACCTCGAGCATCGCTTCCGCCAATTCGAATCCACCCGTTAACAATTGGGCGGCTGCCAACTAGCCGGCAGAATCCTGACCGCCGAATCGCGCCGCGAACGCTAGCAACCGCGCATCCGCCCCTCGCGCCGCTGCCAACTGCACGCCAGCACCATTCGTCGCCGGTAGCGTAACCACCGGAGCCCCCGCCAGACTCATCGGCGTCGTATAGCTCAGGATCGCCTTCCGCGCATTCGTGTGATCCGCCCCAGCCTCCAGCCGAGCCACCGGAGAGCAAGGCGACATCACAAAATCAAACTCGCGCAGCAACGCATCCGTCCGCCCCCGAAACACCGCATGCAGCGAACGAAATCGCTCGACCTCGCTCACAGGCAGCGACGCGCCCCATGCGAGCCGCTCCGCTATCCGCGGCTCAAAAACGGAATAGTCGCCGCGAGTCGCCGCCGCGTGAATCGCCGCCGCTTCGCTCGCTTGAATCGGAGCGTAAATACCCCAAGCCTCGCGCCACCACGAAGCATCGAACGTAAAAATCTCCGCGCCTGCATCGCGCAGCCGCTCGGTCCAATCCGCGAGCCTCTGCATCAGCACAGCCTCCGCATCGGCCACGAAATCCGCGGAAACAACGCCGATGCGTACCTTCTCAGCAGGCCGAATTGAAACCACAGCGCGAGAGGAAGCCGTGCCGCGATCCGCAGCGGTCGCCGAAATTCCAGACGGAATTACCAATCCAAATAACGCGCTCGCCAGCAACGGACCATCGCTTAAATCGCGAAAGAGCCAGCCGAGCGTGTCGAAGCTCTGCGACAAATGCACGCCGCCGCGCCAGAGTCCGCGCGCATGCGCAAGTTCGATCGACGCGCGAAATCCCGCGAGCCCGCACAACGCCGCGGGAACGCGCACCGATCCGCCCGTGTCCGTCCCG
>Ga0206939_10077_pt1 | contig 29264 bp, 23 predicted proteins | sample Alteio_BWOrgHeat_10_FD_152921 | JGI IMG/M metagenome (GOLD analysis project Ga0206939, IMG submission 152921) | Enriched cells from forest soil in Barre Woods Harvard Forest LTER site, Petersham, Massachusetts, United States -... | ecosystem: Environmental > Terrestrial > Soil > Temperate forest >... | reverse complement strand
GACGGCAGCCCTGAGCGTTAGCGATCCCAGAGGAAGAATCGAAGACTGGTTGCGCCTATTGGCGCACAACCCCATGCCCGCCATGACCGGACCCATGTCGTTTCGGGCACGAGTCACCATTCCTGGCGGATCGCAGCCGTTTATTCAGAGAGTCCATTTGCAGGGGAACTTTGGAATCACGGGAGCTGCATTCACAAAGAATGAGACGCAGCGCAAAATCGATGAGCTCAGCCTTCGAGGCCAGGGGCAGAAAGTATCTGAAGATAGCAAGGAAAACGGCAAAGAAGACCCGAAAGAAGATTCTGCGAAGGCCCTTTCAGATCTTCAGGGCCAGGTCGAACTCCTCCACGGCGTGGCCCATTTCTCGAATCTGTCGTTTACGATTCCGGGCGCTTCCGCCAACATGCACGGCACATACAACTTGATGGACGAGCACGTCGATTTGCACGGAGAGTTGAAAGTGGATACGAAGTTCTCGAAAACTGCCAAGGGTGTGAAAATTGCTCTGACCAGGGCGCTTTTGGGGCTCATGTTACGCGAGAATATGCGCGTTGTTCCCCGGAGGCAATCGACTCATAAACTGAAGGAAACAGGCGATTCGCTGTATGGTTCGCCCCGGAAATGCGGGGTACGGTATCGGCAACGGAGGCGCATTCTCCAGACGCCTCTCGTGCGCTCGTCAAGCGCTGGTCAAGCGCGGGTCAGGGGCGCTACCTAAGGGCTCAACGCAAACGCTCCATGGAGGTCGTATGCTTCGCTGGGCTGCAATCTTCCTGATCATCGCCATCATCGCTGCGGTCTTTGGCTTTGGCGGTATTGCCGCGGCGTCCGCGGGAATCGCGAAAATACTGTTTTTCGTATTCCTGATTCTTTTCCTGGTCTCTCTGATCAGGGGCCTCTCATTCCGACATCGCGTCTGACCGAACCTCGGATTCAGAGCCTGTCTCGATTCGTTTTCTCCATCCATGTCGAAACCCACTTGTTGTAAGCAAAACGGCCGTAATGTCCTATGTCTCAATTTCACTTACATATGAGGAGATATATGCCCAGTCAAACCCAGTCCGAAACGAAGGCCCAATCCGAAGCAAAGGCCCAGTCCGAACCGCAGGCCCAGCTGCAGGCACTCCTGCGGGGGCTCAACTTTTCTAAGTTGCGATGCAGTCTGCGGGCCTGCGCGGTTGTCCTTTTTAGTGCTCTGGCGCTGGCGTGCGCGGCCCGCGCCGATACGTTAACGCTTGCCAATGGCGATCACCTGACCGGGAAGATCGTAAAATCGGACGGAAAGGAGCTGACCTTTGAAACCGATTATACGGGGTCTACCGAGATGCGGTCGATCACGGTGCAATGGTCAGCCGTCCGCCAGCTGACCTCTACGGCTCCGATTTATGTTGTCACGCCGCAGGGCGCAACCGTCGGCGGCACGGCAACGACCGACGGCACAGATCTGGTGATCACGCCGTCACCGGGCCCCGCCCAGCGCATCCCGCTCGCCAACGTGACCACGATCCGGTCTGAATCGGAACAGACGGCCTACGAACGCAGCCTGCATCCGGGGCTTTTCGAGAGTTGGCAGACGAATGGGTCGCTCGGCTTCGGCCTGGCGCGTGGCAATAGCCGCACCACAAACCTGGCGATCGGGTTCAACGCTACGCGCACCACCTTGCATGACAAGCTGGCGGCTTATCTGAACTCGATTTATGCCTCGAGCGGCACCCTGGTGGCCCCCGGAGTGACCGCCGGCGTAACCGCAAACGACATTCGTGGAGGCGCGCTCTATGAACACGACTTGCGTGGGCGCGCTTTCGCCTATGTGAGCGGGGACTTTGAATATAACGAACTTCAGTTCCTGAATTTGCGCTCTATATGGGGTGCGGGCGCTGGCTATCACGCCATCAAGCGGGAGAACACTATGCTCGATCTCCTGGCCGGCGCGAACTATACGCGTGAAACTTACTCCACGGGGATTCGGCGCAATCTTGCCGCGCTTACCTTTGGCGACATCTTCCTGCACAAATTCAGCAAAAACAGCGCGCTGAATCAGACTTTGAACTTTTATCCCGAACTGAGCCACCCCGGGGAGTATCGCCTGGCCTTTGACCTGGGCGTGGTCACGAAAATCAAACAGTGGCTCGGCTGGCAAATCACGCTCAGCGACCGCTACATCAGCGATCCCATACCGGGCACCGTCAACAATGATTTGATCTTCTCTACCGGCATTAACTTTGCCTGGAGTCACTGAGAGACATCCTTGCCGGACGCGAGGAGTGAGTTCCAGGGCTTGCTCGGGGCTACTCAGGCTCTGGCGAAAGATTGGCTTCCCCAGATCTGGCCCTTAGATCTGGGGAAGCTCGTTGTCATTGAACGCCTCAGTTCGTACACCGCTCGATCATCCTTTTGATCATGGCCATGGCCGTTGCGTGTAGATCCAGTCAGGCTCGGTAAATTGTGACAAAGGCTTGACGTTTCGCGGACATCCGCAGACGGCGTCACGTGATAGCTTCGCGCCCAGATTTTTGAGGAGACACCGCAAGGGGTCCGAATTTTCCGTAAGAGGGAACTTCGGCGGTAAGAAGGTGTCACCTCGTTCAAGGAGGGGTGTGATGAAAAAAAACCGGGCGCAGAACTGTGTCTGGGCGGCAAGCCGAAAAAGCGTGAAGCCGTTGGTCTTCGTTTTGTTTTTGCTTTATTTCTTTTTGTCGTTAGGGTTTGCGCTACCCGCTGGTGCGCAAGCCGGTCAATCGCAAACCGGTTCATCACAACCCGGAGAGCTGCGGCCAACCTATCCCGGGGAACCGTTCAACAACCCACCAGTGGAGACAACCATCGGGCCGGCCAAGCTGAGGGTTTACGGTACCGTGTTGCTCAACATCTCGACATCCGACACCGACCAAGTGGGACAAGATGTCCCGCTGTGGCCGCTGCCGAGTTCGGTGAATGTGCAACTGCCGGACGGCACGACGAAACCCGCCGGGACCATCCATGACACGATTTTTACCGCGCGACAAAGCATCTTGGGAGTGGTGCTGAATCCGGCTAGTGCGCCCGCGAGCGGCTGGATGCCTTCGGCTCAAGTGGAAGTCGATTTTTTTGGCACGCGGCCTATTGATGCCGACACGCCGCAGAACCGAGTGCTGAATCAGCCGCGGTTGCGGCTCGCGTATTTCCAACTGCAAAAGGGCGACTTCAAACTGGTAGCAGGCCAAGATAAGATCATCATTTCACCGCTTGATCCAGTATCACTCTCTCACGTTGCCCTCCCATTGGGATACGCGGCGGGAGATCTCTTCGGATGGCTGCCACAAGTGCGCGTCGACTACAACCACAAGTTCGGGAATACGGGCACGTTATTCCAGATCGGAATTCTGCGCCCGACTTTCGGCGATCCTCGATTAGGGGATGAGCCGGCTGCGGGCACGGCGCTCGATTCGTCTTCAGGCTTCGGAGAACGCGCGAGCCAGCCCTTTTATCAAGCAAGGTTTGCGGTTACTCGCCCGATGCAAGGTTCGACCGCAACTGTTGGAGTCGGCGGGCACTACGGTAAAGAGATCGTGGGGGCCACTCGGGATATCGATTCCTGGGCGTTCACGCTGGATTTTCGAGTGCCTCTGCTTTCCCGTTTGATTCTTCGTGGAGAAGGCTATGTGGGCAGCAACCTCGTACCGTTTGGAGGCGGCATTCTACAGGGGGTCGCGGCGGTGGCCGCCCCAGCGCCGGCTCCGGCGGGGAGCCTCACACTGATTCGGCCGATCGGGGATGGGGGAGGATGGGCGGAGTTCACGATCCTGGCCACGAGGCGAAATGTTTTCTACCTCGGCGCCAGCACGGACGACCCGGTCAATAGGGAACTGCTGCCCGGCACAACCAAGCAGAAGAACTCGTTAGTCTGGGGCAGTTACTTCCGGAAGCTTACGAATAATGTCACCCTTGCCGCCGAATGGAGTAACTGGCAATTTCACACGATCGGCTTCACGGGTAATACGCCTGCCGCGCGTGGGACATACGGCAGAGGAAATGTGGTTAACATCGCACTCGCGTATCAATTCTGAACTGTGACGACTGCCGGAGCGCCCGGGCCGCAGGGCGCTCCGGAAGCGTATCCCTTGACTGACATAGCTGGCCCTCGATGTACGCGCCGCAGCGGCCCCCCGGATTACTGTGAGCACCAAGTTCTGCTCCCCACTGCCCCTAACCTATTGAGCACGAACCGGAAATGACGAGCCCCGCCACGGAAATACGGCATTCTCTGTATTTCAAGGGTTGGATCATGTTGCGACAATTCGATTTGAAGTTCTGTGTTTGGCAATCATGGATTTGGTAGTCCAGGGAGAGTGCAAGTGAGTACGATTCAGCAAGCTATGCCGGGCAGCGCAGAAGTGAACGAAGCGCTAGCGGCTTTGCGAGATGCCGACGAGCACGCGCACGTAGTCCATTTTTACGAGAACGATGCCTTCCTGGTGGAGGAAGTGAGCCGTTTTCTCGGTACGGCGCTGGGCGCCGGAGATGCCGCCATTGTTATCGCCACGAAATCACATCGGGAGGCCTTCGCGCAGAAGCTGAAATCGCGCGGCGTGGATACGGCCGTGGCCGTCGCTCAAGGGCGATATATCGCGTTGGATGCGGCCGAGACGCTCGCGAAGTTCATGATCGATGGCCGGCCGGACGCCGAACGCTTCACTGCGCTCATCGGAGCAGTTGTGGCGCGAGCGAACAAGGCTGCCGGCGGTGAGCGGCCGCGCGTGGCCGCTTTCGGCGAAATGGTAGCCATATTATGGGCGGAAGGCGAACACGAGGCGGCCATTCAGCTTGAGAAATTGTGGAACGACCTCGCCAAGACGCACTCCTTTTCTCTGCGCTGCGCATACCCCATTGGGGGGGTTCCGCAGCAAGAACCATAGCGAGCCTTTCTTAAAGATCTGCGCAGAGCATTCCGGCGTGCTCCCGGCCGAAAGCTATATGGCCCTGCTCACCGAAGAGGAAAGGCGTCGTATCGTCGCCGATTTGCAGCAAAAAGCGCAGGCGCTCGAGAGCGAGATGGCCTTGCACCAGAGCGAGGAACAGTTTCGCTTGCTGGTCGAGGGAATTCAAGATTATGCGATTTTCTCGCTGGATTTAAATGGCGTCATTACGAGTTGGAACGCCGGCGCGCAGCGCATCAAAGGCTATGCGGCGGAAGAGATCATCGGGCAGCATTTCTCCCGCTTCTACACGGAGGAGGATGTGCGTGGCGGTCTGCCCGCGCGGGTTCTGCAGATTGCGCGCGAAGAGGGACATTACCAGGGTGAAGGATGGAGGCTGAGGAAAGATGGCACCAGGTTTTGGTGTAGCCTCGTAATCACGGCTCTGCGAAATCGCCAGGGCCAGCTCATTGGCTTCTCCAAGATTACCCGCGACAACACCGAACGTAAGGCTCTTCAGGACCAAATTCAGCAGCATACCGAGGATCTCGAAAGAGCACAGGACAGCCTCCGCCGTCTCTCTGGCCGATTGCTGCAGGTGCAAGACGACGAACGCCGCCGGCTGGCTCGCGAGTTGCACGATAGCGCCGGCCAAATGCTGGCGGCCCTGAATATGAACCTGGAATCGCTGCAGGATACAATTCGCGCAAAGCTCACTCCCGATCTGGCGCAACGGCTGGCGGAGAGCATCCGCCTGACGAGCCAGGTGATGAAAGAGACGCGTACGCTCTCTTACTTGCTGCATCCACCGTTGCTGGATGAAGCGGGTTTGCGCGACGCATTACATTGGTTCGTCGGCGGCTTTATCGAGCGAAGCGGCATCAAGACGGAGCTCGAAATCTCGGCGGAACTTCCCCGATTGTCCCCCGATCTGGAAACCGCCATATTTCGCATTATTCAAGAGGCCCTCACGAATATCCATCGCCACTCGGGTAGCCCCACGGCCGGGATTCATCTGGAGATGGCTCCAGACGAAATCCTTCTCACCGTCACCGACCAGGGAAGGGGCATTCCTTCAGGCCCGGGAACAGCGCAAGCAAACGGTAAGGGAAAGGCCGGCGTGGGGCTTGCTGGAATGCGCGAGCGTGTCTTGCAGTTGGGCGGGCATTTTGAAATTATCGCCACCCATCCCGGTACGGCCATCAAAGCGGTTTTCCCGCTCGCCGTTCCGGACTAACCTTTCCTTAAAGCAGAAAGTCTAACCTATCAGGACTCCCGCAGCGGAGTGTCCCGCCGCAATGTTGCGGCTTTTCCCCGTTTATGCGGCCCCGTTTAGCTGGCCCCGTGATGCCGGCGCAGAGATTCGGAATCGCAGCGAACTCAATACCGACTCCTCCCTGAAGCGTTGCATGTAGTACCTTCATCTATGCACTTTATGGACATCAGTGCCGAACGGAGACGGCCCAAGCCTGCAAGACGCGGCCTTTGAGGAAAGATATGGAACGAGATCCAGTTTGCGGCATGCAGGTGGACCCGGCGTCGGCTCGTGCCAAGGTCGAACACGGTGGGCGGACTTATTTCTTCTGCTGCGCGGGATGCGCCCAGAAATTTGGATCGTCCCCGGAACAATACTTAAAGCCGCGTCCGATGGCGTCTGGCCCAACGCTGACGGTGATCTCGCCGGCCGCAGCGCCGCGCCAGCAAGTTGTCTCCATTCAGCCGAGCCCGCCCCCTCCTCCAAGCCCGAAGGCCGCCGCGGCCGACTACATCTGCCCCATGGATCCCGAAGTACGCCAGACCAAGCCGGGCGCCTGCCCTAAATGTGGGATGGCATTGGAGCCGGCGGTTCCCTCTGCTCCTCCCACCAAAACCGAATATGTGTGCCCGATGCATCCCGAAATTGTGCGCTCTGAGCCCGGCTCCTGCCCGATTTGCGGGATGGCGCTGGAGCCGCGGGTCATCTCCGCGGAAGAGGAGAAGAATCCGGAGTTGACGAGCATGACGCGCCGCTTCTGGGTTAGCGTCCTGCTGACGATCCCGGTTCTGCTCGCGGCCATGGGCGCATATCTTCCCGGCGCTCCGCTCGAAAGTCTGATTTCACCCCGCGCTCTGACTTGGGTTGAGTTGATCCTGGCGACGCCGGTCGTTCTCTGGGGTGGCTGGCCGTTTTTTGTTCGCGGATGGCAGTCCATCGTCAATCGCAGCCTGAACATGTTTACGTTGATTGGCCTGGGTGTCGGGGTGGCGTATTTGTACAGCGTGGTCGCGGCGCTGGCCCCCGAAATCTTCCCGCCATCTTTCCGCGCCGCTTCGGGGCAGGTGGGAGTCTATTTCGAGGCTGCCGCAGTCATAACGACTCTGGTCCTTTTGGGGCAAGTGTTGGAGCTTCGGGCGCGCAGCCGAACGGGCGCGGCGATTCGAGCGCTGCTCGGCCTGGCGCCGAAGACGGCCCGCCTGGTTGGCGAGGGCGGCTCGGAACGGGACGTGCCGCTCGACCATGTCAACCCCGGGGACCGGCTGCGCGTCAGGCCAGGCGAAAAGATTCCGGTGGACGGGGTCGTTTTGGAAGGAAGAAGCAGCGTAGATGAGTCCATGATCACGGGCGAACCGATCCCCGTAGAGAAGCAAAAGGGCGATCGCGTGACAGGCGTGACCGTGAATGGCACCGGCTCACTGATCATGCGCGCCGAACGCGTGGGGAGTGAAACGCTGCTGGCACAAATCGTGCGCATGGTCGCGGAGGCGCAGCGGAGCCGGGCGCCGATCCAGAAGCTAGCCGATCGCGTGTCGGGGTACTTCGTTCCCATCGTCATGGGCGCCGCGGTTTTGACTTTTGTGATCTGGACTCTGTGGGGACCCACGCCTCGTCTCGCACAGGCTCTCGTGAATGCCGTGGCGGTTCTGATCATCGCGTGTCCCTGTGCCCTGGGTTTGGCAACGCCGATGTCCATCATGGTGGCGATGGGAAAGGGCGCGACGGTGGGCGTTCTTTTCAAGAATGCCGAAGCGATTGAGCTTATGCGCAAGGTGGACACCCTCGTCGTGGACAAGACCGGCACGCTTACCGAGGGCAAGCCCAAACTGGTGTCCGTCGAGCCGAACGCTACTTCCGAAGGGGGTTTCGAAGCAAAAACGCTCTTGCGCCTTGCGGCAACACTCGAGCGAGGCAGCGAGCACCCGCTGGCGTCTGCGATTGTGAAGGGCGCGGAGGAACGAGGGATCGCACTCGGGTCCGCCGAGGCTTTCGACTCGATCACGGGTCACGGCGTGCGTGGGCGCGTAGACGGGTCTCAGGTTGTACTCGGCAATCGCAAGCTTCTCGACGATCTCGGCATCCATCCAGGTGCCTTGGCCGAACGGGCGGAGGCCTTGCGTGGCGATGGCCAGACAGTAATGTTTGTGGTGGTGGATAACAAGGCTGCCGGATTGCTTGGGGTGGCGGACCCCATCAAGCGGAGCACACCGGAGGCGATTGATCAGCTTCACAGGGATGGCATCCGCATCGTGATGCTGACGGGGGATAGCCGAACCACGGCAGAAGCCGTGGCGCGGAGGCTGGGGATAGACGACGTGATCGCGGAAGTTCTACCCGACAAAAAGGCTGAGGTCGTAAAGCGACTCCAAGGCGAAGGGCGGTTTGTGGCCATGGCAGGCGATGGAATCAACGACGCTCCGGCGCTGGCTCAAGCCCAGGTCGGGATTGCCATGGGGACGGGCACCGATGTGGCGATGGAGAGCGCCGGCGTCACCTTGGTAAAGGGAGACCTGCGCGGAATTCTCCGGGCGCGGCTGCTGAGCCGCGCCACAATGCGGAATATTAAACAGAATCTTTTCTGGGCTTTTATCTACAACGCTCTTGGAGTGCCGATTGCCGCCGGAGCTCTCTACCCAGTCTTTGGGCTTCTATTGAGCCCGATGATTGCCGCAGCGGCCATGAGCTTCAGTTCCGTCTCGGTGATCTCGAACGCTCTGCGTTTGCGCAAAGCCGAGCTTTGAGGCGTTTAGTTCGAGCGCAACAGAGTATCGATGGCTGAGGTCAATTCGGGGCTGGTCCAATCCTGCGGGCCCACGATTTTGCGGGCGATGCGTCCGTCCTTGCTGATCAGGTAAACCTCGGGGATTATCGATGTTCCGTAATTCGTGCCAATTTTTTTCCCGCTATCTATGTAGGTGGGAAAGTTGACGCTATGCTCGCTTAGGAATTTCTGATATGCGGAGGGATCGTCGTCCCAGCTCATCCCCACCACCGTTCCACCCTGGCTCGAAATGCGCTGCTGAAGAGCGTTCAGAGACGCAGCCTCCTCGACGCAAGGCGGGCACCAGGAAGCCCAGAAATCGAGCACCACGACCTTGCCTCGAAGGTCGGCCAGACGGAACTGGCGTCCATTCGCTTCCACCGTGAAGTCCGGCGCGCGACGCCCAGCGACGCTGGGTTCGCCCTGACGGTAGCTGGGCATGGAAAAGACGTAGAGCACCGCAAACGCTGCGATGAGTGACAAGCCGCCGAGGACTTTTCGCTTCATGGCATCAGGCTCCGCTAGTTATAATAACTCGCCGGCTGACCACGCGCGACTCTCATTCTCCCCCTTAATCATGAATCCCCACGATAACGTATCCGCAATATCCGCGATCGTACCCGCGAGAAACGAAGAGCGCACCATCGCGCGAGTGGTCGCTTCGCTCGCGGAACAGCTCGAAATTCGTGAAATTGTAGTCGTCAATGACCAATCGAGCGACGGCACAGCGGGGATATTGGAACGCCTCGTAGCCGAACAGCCTAAACTCCGGACCTTTGACGCCGGACCTTTGCCGCCGGGTTGGGTGGGCAAGAATCACGCGGCATGGCTAGGCGCTCAGCGCGCCATGGGCGATTGGCTGCTCTTTACAGACGCGGATGCCGTGCATCTGCCCGGGTCGGCGGCCCGAGCCCTTGAGGACGCGGAATCCTCTGAGGCTGCGTTGGTCTCGTATTCTCCGGAACAGGAGATGCATACGTGGTGGGAACGCGCGCTGATTCCCTTTATTTATTGCCGGCTTTCACAGCTCTATTCCTACGCGGCGGTAAATAATCCCAATTCGCCTGCAGCGGCGGCTAATGGCCAATACCTGCTCATTCGACGGGATGCTTATGAACAAATCGGAGGTCACGCCGCGGTCCGCGCCGAGGTGCTGGAGGATGTGGCGCTCGCCCGGCTAACAAAATCCGCCGGCTTCAGATTGCATTTCGGGCCGGGCGATCAGATTTCTCGCGTCCGTATGTACGCAAGTTTCGGCGCAATGTGGGAAGGCTGGACCAAGAATTTGCTGCCTCTGGTCACCTGGTCCGGCCAGAAAGTCACGCGCGAGCTGCTTTCCGTAATACCGTGGATTCCGCTGCTTTGTCTGCTGCTTACGCCCTGGCACTTGGCGCTTGGCGCGCTGGGCCTGCTGCTTCTCGCGGGCCGCCACGCCAGTTACGCCGCGCTGCTACGGAAGAATCGATTCCCGGTCTATAGCGTCTTATACTATCTGGCAGGCATGGGGCTCTATTGCGCCGCTTTGCTGGCATCGGATTTGCATTACTCGCGAGGCAGGATCGTGTGGAAAGGACGAGAGTACCCCGTAGCGGCGCCCGCTCGTAAGCCGTAAACACATGGTCTATCTGACACGCAAGATCGAGTTTTCCGCGTCGCACCTGTATCACAATCCGGCATTTTCGGCCGAAGAGAATCGCCGAGTCTTCGGCAAGTGCAATAACCCGAATGGGCACGGACATAATTACGTGCTGGAGGTTACCGTAGGCGGCGAACCAGATCCCCTGACCGGCATGGTTTTGGATTTAAAGGAGCTGAAAGAGATTCTGGAGCGCGAAATAATGACGCGCATGGATCACCGCTTCTTGAACTATGAGGTGCCGGAGTTGGCGGGCCAGATCCCGACCTGCGAGAACGTGGCGGCGCTGATTTGGAATCTGCTTGCGCCCACGATCACGAAAGGGCGCCTTACTCGCGTACGGCTTTGGGAGTCGCCGGACCTTTACGTCGATTGCTATGGAGACGAGGCGTCATGAGGCTGCAACTGACTCGCCGGTACGCCTTCGCCGCCTCCCATCGCCTGCATAGCTCGCATTTAGACGAAGCCGAAAACCAGCGGGTCTATGGCAAGTGCAATAACCCGTACGGCCATGGGCACAACTACGTCGTCGAAGTGACCCTAACGGGAAAGGTTGAGCCAGCCACGGGCATGATCGCGCATCTTGACGATCTGGACCGTTACGTGGCGCGCGAAATCATTGAGCCTTTCGATCACACTTATCTGAATAAAGACGTGGCGGCCTTCCGCGATCGCGTCCCGACGACGGAGAATCTTTGCCTCGAGATTTTTGAGCGCTTGAAGCGGTTTCCCGGCGCGCGTCTGGTACGCATCCGGCTCGAGGAGACGGGCCGTAACAGCTTCGAATGTGCCAGCGATCAGAATGGGGATGGACATGGCTAACCTGCCGAAAAAGACGGAAGAACTGAAGTTGAACGATGAGCCTCAACGCGCCAAAGGAGAAAGCATCGCCGAACTGGTGCGCACGATGCTCTCGCGGATCGGGGAAGATCCGGCCCGCGAAGGCCTGCGGCGCACGCCCGAGCGCTACGAGCGCGCGTTGCGTTACCTGACCAGCGGCTACCTTCAGGATCCCGAAAAGGTCCTGAACGGGGCGGTCTTTAGCGTTTGTTATGACGAGATGGTGGTCGTCAAGGACATTGACCTTTTCAGCCTCTGCGAACACCACATCCTGCCCTTTTTCGGCAAATGCCACGTCGCGTATCTTCCGGACAAACGTGTGGTTGGCCTTTCGAAAATACCTCGTCTGGTGAACATGTTTTCGCGCCGGCTGCAGATTCAGGAGCGGCTCACCAATCAGATCGCGCAAGCCATCCAAAAAAGTATCCAGCCGCTCGGCGTGGGCGTGGTGATCGAGGCGCGCCACTTGTGCATGGCCATGCGCGGGGTGGAGAAGCATCGGACCGAGACGATTACCAGCGCCATGCTCGGCGCCTTTCGGGAAAATCAGCAAACGCGACAGGAATTTTTGTCTCTGATCGGCCGGCATTCCATTTGAGCGGCTTCGAGCAGGATGGTTTCTCTTTGAACGGAAGAGTGAGAAACCGCGTGCCAGCCGTCCCGGCAGCTACAGGTTTCCTGGGAGTTTGGCGTCCGGTTTCTCCTAAATTCCCCTTAGGCGGCGGGAGATGCGTGTGGTACGCTAGTAGCGTCGAAGAGAACAGAAAAAATGAGAGTGTAGGGCACGACGGAGAAACGACTTGAGAGAAGCGAAGTCAGCGTTGATTGAGCAATATCGAAGCCATCCAAAGGATACCGGTTCACCCGAAGTACAAATCGCATTGCTCAGCGAACGAATCAACTACTTGACCTCGCATCTGAAGTCGCACGCGAAAGATCATGCCTCACGCCGCGGTTTGATCATGATGGTGAACAAGCGCCGGCGTCTGCTGGATTATTTGAATCGTCGTGATCCCGATCGGTATCGCGAGATTGTCGAGCGATTGAGTCTGCGAAAGTAGCTACGGCCGCTTCCCCAGACTTTTTAGTTTCCTCGCTACGACGGCGGCATTCAAGGTTACGTAATTTCGGCAGTTCGTTTAGAGATTCACGTTTCGCCGCGTTTCGTACTCCTCGCCAACTCTTCCGTTTCTCTGCGGCACTGAATTCTACTCAAAAACTTTGCATGGAAGCCGCATGTTAACGCGGCGAAAGGAATTGAAGTTATGTCGCAACCTGCTCCACATAGCGTACAAGTTGAAGTCGGCGGACGTCCGCTGACGCTCGAAACGGGAAAATTGGCCAAACAGGCGAACGGAGCCGTTCTGCTCAAGTACGGAGATACGCAACTGCTGGTCACGGCCTGCATGGATTCGCGTCCCAATGATCGGGATTTCCTGCCTCTCACGGTCGATTACCGCGAGTACACCTACTCGGCGGGAAAAATTCCCGGAGGCTTTTTCAAGCGCGAAGGGCGGCCCTCAGAACGCGAAATCCTGATTTCGCGATTCATCGATCGGCCGCTGCGGCCGCTGTTTCCCGAGGCCTGGCGCAATGAAACACAAATTGTAGGTTTGGTTTTATCGGCGGACTCCGAAAACGATCCTGACGTGCTCGCCATTACCGGCGCGTCGGCCGCCGCATTCATCTCCGATCTGCCCTTTACCACCCCCATCGCCGCGGTGCGCGTGGGTTTGCTGGAGGGGCAGTTGATAGCCAATCCTACGACTGCCGAGCAGAAGAAGAGCCTGCTCAACATCGTCGTCGCGGGCAGTGAAGAGGCCATTGTCATGATCGAGGCCGGGGCGCTGGAAGTCTCCGAAGACACCATCGCGGACGCGCTGAGCTTTGGCCACGACCAGGTGAAGCGCATCATCGCGGCCATACGAGAATTGCACGATCGCGTTCGGCCGAATAAGGTCGTGGTGCCGCCGCTGCCGGTTAATGAAGAGCTGGCCAAAAAGATAAAAAAGACCTTTGGCGAACGATTGCACGACGCCTTGGACACCGCCAAGTATCCCAAGAAGGATAGTTACCGGCGCGTGGACGAAATAAAGGCTGAAGTGCTGGCCACGATTCCGGAGGACGACGAGGATTTACAAAAAGAAGCGAAACGCGCATTTGAACGCCTGCGCGAGGAGTTTTTCCGCGACGATGTGCTCCATCGCCGCCGGCGTCCCGATGGGCGCGCGTTCGATCAAATTCGCGCCATCTCCTGCGAAGTGGGATTGCTGCCACGCGTGCATGGCTCCGCGCTTTTTACGCGCGGCGAGACCCAGGCGCTGGCTACCTTGACGCTCGGCACCAAGGAAGACATGCAGCGCCTCGACCTGCTTTTTGAGGATGAAGCGTTCAAGCGCTTCATGCTGCATTACAATTTTCCGCCCTTTTCGGTCGGCGAAGTCAAATTCCTGCGCGGACCCGGGCGCCGGGAAATCGGCCACGGAGCACTGGCGGAGCGGGCGCTCGTAAACCTGCTTCCCCCCGAGGCGGATTTTCCCTACGCCATGCGGCTCGTCTCCGACATTTTGGAGTCGAACGGTTCATCTTCGATGGCCACGGTCTGCGGCGGTTCACTGGCTCTTATGGACGCGGGAGTTCCCCTGCGTTCCGCTTGCGCCGGAATCGCCATGGGCCTGGTGATCGAGGGCGATAAAACCGCCGTGTTGACGGACATCGCCGGCGCTGAGGATCACTACGGCGACATGGATTTCAAGGTTGCGGGCACGCGAGCCGGCATTACCGCGCTCCAGATGGATATTAAAGTCGGAGGCGTCAGCGTCGCGCTGATGCGGCAGGCCCTGGAACAAGCTCGCAAGGCTCGACTCGAGATACTCGACATCATGGATCGCACGCTTACCGAACACCGCACGACGATGTCGCAGTATGCGCCTCGCTTATTCCAATTGACGATTCCAACCGACAAGATTCGCGACCTGATCGGCCCGGGTGGAAAGAAGATTCGCTCCATCATCGAAGCGACCGGCGTCAAGATCGACGTCATGGACGATGGCAAAGTACACGTCTTCGCCTCCGACGGCGAGTCAGCCGAATCGGCCCTGCGCATGATCCGCGAAGTTACGGCCACCGCCGAGGTTGGCAAGACCTATCTCGGCAAGGTCGTCCGCTTAGCCGATTTCGGCGCTTTTGTGGAGATTTTTCCCGGAACCGATGGGCTGCTGCACATCAGCGAAATCGCCGAGCAGCGCATTCGCGACGTGCGCGACGAACTAAAGCTGGGCGATCAGGTGCTCGTGAAAGTCCTGGCCATCGAGGGCAATAAGATTCGCCTCTCGCGTAAGGCCATTCTCAAGGAACAGCGCGACAAACAGAAGCGAGAAGCGAGCGCAGGAACCGGCAGCGGCAGCCAGTAGCACTAACCGCAGTAAAACCACGGCGTATCAGAAGGCGTGGTGCAATCAAGAGGGGGAGGCGAGAGATCGCCTTCCCCCTTTTTTTTTGCGGCAAATTCACTTAAGAGACGCGTTCGATGCGTGCGCCGAGCCGCGTCAATTTCTCTTCAATGCGTTCGTAACCGCGATCGATGTGGTAGACCCGGTCAACGTAAGTCTCTCCCTGGGCGACCAATGCGGCCAGCACCAGGGAGGCGCTGGCACGCAAGTCAGAGGCGATCACACCGCTGCCCTGCAGCGGAGTAGGCCCGTGGACAATGGCGTTGCGGCCGTCAATGGAGATATTCGCGCCCATGCGCACCATCTCGCTCGCGTGCATGAATCGGTTCTCAAAGATCGTCTCGGTGATTACCGACGTACCCTCAGCTTGCGTGGCCAGAGCCATGAATTGGGCCTGCATATCCGTGGGAAAGCCGGGGTACTCCTCGGTCCTTATATCCGTGGCCATCAGTTTCCGAGGGCCGCAGACGCGCAGAGCGTGCTCACTCGCCTGTTGAACTTCGACGCCGGTTTCGCGCAGCTTGGCGATCAGGGAGGCGAGATGCTGCGGCGCACAATCCATCACTTCCACGGCCCCTCCCGTAATCGCGCCCGCCACCAAAAATGTTCCCGCCTCGATGCGGTCGGGGATGATGCTGTGTGTCGCGCCGGTCAGCGTATCGACGCCCTGCACGCGCAGCACAGGTGTTCCCGCACCTTCGATTCGGGCGCCCATCTTGGTGAGCAAGTCGATGAGATCGGCAATCTCGGGCTCGAGCGCGGCGTTTTCGATGCGGGTCTCACCGGCCGCCAGCGCCGCCGCCATCAGGATGTTCTCGGTGCCGGTGACGGTAATTTTGTCGAAAATTACGTGCCCACCGGGCAATCGCCCGCCGCCCGGGGCCTTCGCCGCCAGGTAGCCGTGCTCGGTGGAAATTTCCGCGCCCATCTGTTCGAGCGCCTTCAGATGCAAATCGACCGGGCGAGCGCCAATCGCGCAGCCTCCTGGAAGGGAGACTCGCGCGTACCCCGAGCGGCCGACCAGCGGTCCCAGCGTGAGAATGGACGCTCGCATGGTTCGCACGAGATCGTAAGGCGCCTCGGCATCTGAAATTGTCTCCGCTTGAATTGTAAGATCTGTGGGGGGCAGCTCCGGAGTTTTCACTCGGACATTCATGTGCGCCAGCAGGCGCCCCATGGTGATGATGTCGCGCACGCGGGGAATGTTCCTCAGGTGCACAGGCTCACGGGTAAGCAGCGCCGCCGCCATCGCGGGAAGCGCTGAATTTTTCGCGCCGCTGATGCGCACAGCGCCTTCCAGGCGGCTTCCGCCTTCGATGCGGAAACGGTCCATTAGCCCCTCTTCCTCGAACTCATCTTAGACGAGCGATCAGATCTGCATTTTCTCGTCCCATGGGCTGAACGCTCACCGAGTGCCTGGCGCAAATTTCCTGCGCGGCTCAGGCAGAGCCGCGCCGCAGAAGCGGACATGCCGGTTTTTAGCATGAGCAGCGCAGCGCGAAGATTGCCGGATTGGCTCAGAGCGCGCTCTGCCTGTTTCGCGCTAGCGCCGGTGGCCTCTTTGAGGATTCGCAAGCCTCGGCTGCGCAATTTCTCATTGGTGGGGATGACATCCACCATCCAGTTATCGTAGACATGGCCCACGCGAATCATGGCGGCGGTGCTCAGCATGTTCAGAACGAGTTTTTGCGCTGTTCCCGCCTTCATGCGCGTCGAGCCGGCAATCACCTCGGGACCGGTCTGAGGAGCAATTGTGATGCTTGCCATGCGGCCGGCGGGCGACTTTCGATTCGAGGTCAAGGCTATCGTCATGGCTCCGCGTTTGCGCGCCAACCGCAGGGCTCCCAGCACGTATCGCGTGCTGCCGCTCGCCGACACTCCGACGACCACGTCCCGCGCGCGAATCCCTCGGGCGGCAAGGTCGCGTGCGCCTTGGGAAGGCGAATCTTCCGCGCCTTCCACGGCGCGAGTGAGGGCGCGGCGTCCACCTGCGACCACGGCTTGCACCATCAGCGGGGGAACGCCAAACGTGGGAGGGCATTCGGCGGAGTCGAGCGCTGCCAGCCGGCCGCTCGTGCCGGCTCCTACGTAAATCAAGCGCCCGCCTCGTTCGAAGGCTTTCGCGATCACCTCCACGGCGCGCACAATAGCAGCAAGCTCTCGTCTCACCGCCCCCGGTACGAGTTCATCTTCGCGATTGATTATCTGTAGCAGTTCCCGCGTTGCCAGTTGATCGAGGCTCTGCGAGCGCGGGTTGCGCTGCTCGGTAGCCGTCAATTTGTAGGAGGAATTCTTCACGACAAGCGATTATAGCCGCCGCTTGGCGCAACGCCTGAAAACGAGGCGAAACCGATAATACTGGCCGGAGCGGATTCACGGTGTGCCATCGGTTCGCGTCTAGACGGGCGCCAGGCCCAGACATTCGACTATCGCGTTGTGAACGGCCGGTCGCATGCGGCGAATCAGGTCATCTTCAGGATCGGGATGGAAGCGGGTTGCATTCGTCAACAGCACGACGAAAAGCTGTTTGTGCGAGTCAATCCATATAGATGTGCCGGTAAACCCGGTGTGGCCGATGCTCTGTTTGGAAAAGTAGCGTCCGCTCGAAGAGGGCGCCGTGGGAACATTCCAGCCCAGCGTGCGTTCGTTTCCGGCCAGCGGAGTCGCGGAGGTAAAGTCTGCAATTGTTTGGTGCCTGAGTATGCGCTGATGCGCGTAGATGCCGCCATTCAGCAGCATCTGGCAGAAGACCGCCAGGTCGGGGCCGGTGGAGAACATTCCCGCGTGGCCCGCGACTCCGCCCATCGCGAAGGCATTTTCGTCGTGGACCTCGCCATGAATCACGCGCTTACGCGAGCCAGAGATTCTCTCCGTGGCAGCAATGCGTGCACGCAACGATTTCGCCGGCCGAAACATCGTGTTCGTCATGCCGAGCGGCGCAAAGATACGCTCCTGCGCCAGTTGATCAAGCCGCCGGCCCGTCAAGCGTTCGATCATTGCGCCCAACAAAATGAAGTCGATATCCGAGTAGATCGAGTCGGTGCCCGGCTCATATGTAAGAGCTTCGGTCAGCGCGAGCGCGACCATTTCGGTTCGACTCTTCACCTTGCGGAAATAATCTTTATGTGCCGGAAGTCCGGCTGCGTGAGCGAGCAGGTGCGCCACGCTCACACGCGCGCGCCATTCCGGCTCGGGTCCGCAGGCCCACTCGGGAAGATAGCGGCTGATCGGCGCCTCGAGATCGAGTTGGCCCGATTCTTTGAGCATCGCGGCAAGCGTGGCTGTAACTACGGGCTTGGTGAGCGACGCCGAATCGTAAATCGTCTCCTCATTCACCTTTGCCGCATGCGCGGAATGGCTTTGTTTCCCAAAGGCGTAGATCGCCGCGCGGCCTTGATGACCCACGGCGAGTACACCTCCGGGGCATGCGCCGTCGGCAACAGCGCGATTGAGCAACGCGTAAGCGGGCGCAAGTTTGGAGCGCATCTCGCTGCCCCCCGGCGCGAGCTTCATCGGATTGGCCGGAAGATCGAGACCCGCTCCGATGCGCACTGTACCCGGCACGCTCACAGGAATACGGCCCTTGATAGGCACTTGGGCGAATATGGCCCGAGCCGCGGCTCGTTGCGCCACGTCCGCATAACTGAACACTCCAAGCCACGTTTTCGCTTCCGGATATTGCTTGACCACGTAAGGGCTGCCAAAGCAGACGGCGATAATCGGTTTGTCGGTGGCGAGCAGCCGACGCACCGCTGAAGCCTGCTCCTCCGGCAAAGCCACACTGCCCTTGCGATCGGCCACTCGAACAAAGAGCGCCACAATCACCACGTCGTAGCTTTGAGATGAAGGCAGCTTCAGCTCGCTGATGGGCGTGAATCGCGTATCGAAGCGCAAGGTCTCGAGCGCATCCACGCGCCAGCGAATTTCATTCTCGAAGAATCGGCCGGGAGAAGTGTCCGGATCACCGGCGATATTCACGAGCAATACTCTCAGCGGTCGCGTGGCGTCCAGAGGCAAGATGTGCTGCGCGTCGCGAAGCAGGGTCACGCCGCGGTCGGCGATCTCGCCAGCAGCGCGGTCGAATTCCACGCGGGCCAGCAGTTTCGGCAGGGAATCGAGATCGACGAACTTATTCCGATGCAGGCCGACTCGAGCTTTCGCCCTAAGCACATGCCTTACGGCCTCATCGATTCTCGCCATCGGCAAGCGGCCCGATTTTGCGGCTTCCTCGAGCGCCGCGATGGCCGCGTCGGGCGCCGGCGGCAGCAATAGCAAATCCACGCCGGCCAGAATTGCCTGCACAGCAGCTTCGCCGGGCGCGTAGTGGCGCGCAACGCCGCCCATATCGAGCGCGTCGGTCACCACCAGCCCGTCAAAACCCATTTCGCGCCGCAACAGGCGGCCGATGATTTCTTGCGAGAGCGTTGCAGGTTTTCTGACGTCGGGCTCGACAGCAGGCACTGCCAGGTGTCCCGTCATCACGGTGCTTACTCCCGCGGCTAGCGCAGCGCGGAAGGGAAGCAGCTCTACAGCGTCCAGGTGAGCGCGGTCGCTATGGACCGTGGGCAAATTGAGGTGAGAGTCGATGAGCGTGTCGCCGTGGCCGGGGAAATGTTTTGCCGTAGCCAGCCCGCCATTTTCTTCGACGCCGCGGACGTAGGCCGCGACAAAAGCGGCCACGCGCCGCGGATCTTCGCCAAAAGAGCGCATGTTAATAATCGGGTTATCCGGGTTGCTGTTGACGTCGGCGACCGGAGCGAAAATCCAGGGCACGCCTACGGCTCGCCCCTCAGCCGCCGTGATTCGTCCAACGGCATAGGCATCCTCGGGATCCCCGGCCGCCGCCACGGCCATGGCATGCGGAAAAGACGTCCCGTGCTCGAGCCGCATGGCTGTGCCCCGTTCGAAGTCAGCCGCGAAGAGTAGCGGGATGCGCGCGCTCTTCTGCAAGAGATTCGTCACTGCAGCCGTCGCATACGCCTGGCCGCTCTCGATTCCCATAGGGCCAGGGCGCGTGGTCAGCATCAGACCGCCAACGCGATGGTGCTCGATGGCACGCTGCAACTCGCGGTGCTCATCGCTTTCGGCAGAAGTGAATTCTCCGTGAAACGCCACCATCAGGAGCTGGCCCAGCTTTTCCTGGAGGTTCATTTTTCCAAGGGTGCGCTTCACCCAGGCCTCTGCATCGGGAGAGAGACGCGGACGAATCGCTTTCCGAACGGCTGAGTGCGATGCCGGTGTGCGCCCTGAACGTGGCATCAGCGGGTGACTGGAAGGAAAGAAGCTGGAAAGGGAATCGAGAACACGCGAACGGTCAGTCCCTTCTGTTGCATGCGCGGGTGGCGGCGAAAGTCATCATTCGCGCAGCTTTCGCACGTAAGTTCTCGGCGCGTCGATAAAGTCTGAGCTTTCGTCCGCTCCAAAAAGAGTATATAGCCGTGGCTGATTTTCCTACAAGAAATGCGACAATCAACCGGACGAATTGATAAATCAAGGTTAGCGAGGGCAAATGTCTCGTCCCAAACTTTGGCTTTCCTGGAGCAGTGGCAAAGATAGCGCCTGGACTCTGCATAAATTACGCGCCTCCGGCGAATTCGAGGTTACGGGGTTGCTGACCACGATTAACCAGGATGCCGGCCGAGTGGCCATGCACGCCGTCCGGGAAGAGTTGCTCGATAGGCAGGCCGAGGCCGCCGGGGTGCCATTGGTTAAAATTTCGATTCCAGCCCAATGCACGAATGCGATCTACGAGGCGGCCATGAGCGCCGCCGTGGCGCAGGCTCGCGCCGCGGGCGTGTTTCACATGGCTTTCGGCGATCTCTTTCTCGAGGATATTCGCCGATATCGGGAAGAGAAGATGCGCTCCGCGGGTATGACGCCGATTTTTCCGTTGTGGGATTTGCCCACCCCTGCGCTGGCGCGGGAGATGGTGGCAGGCGGGTTGCGTGCTTATCTGACATGCGTTGATCCCAAACAGCTCGACCGCCGGTTCGCCGGGCGAATGTTTGATCACGAGTTGCTCGATGATTTGCCGCCGGGTGTGGATCCTTGCGGAGAAAACGGTGAATTTCATTCTTTTGCATTTGCCGGGCCTATGTTTGCAAAGGCGCTCGAAGTCACACCAGGCCAGATTCTCGAACGCGATGGATTCGTGTTTGCCGATGTGATGGGCGCGTCGCCCGCGCTGCCATAGTCCGCCCTACTTCCCCAATTGCGCTGTGCCGCCATGCGGGGATAAACTTCGCTTCCATGCGTATTGTTTCGCTGCTTCCGGCCGCTACGGAAATACTTTACGCCGTTGGCGCAGGCGATTCCGTGGTGGGCGTTACGCACGAATGCGATTTTCCCGCGGAAGCGGCCAAAAAACCGGCACTCATCCGGCCGAGAGTGGATGCGTCGGCGCTTCCCGCTGAAGTGGACCGGCAAGTGAGGGAACTGGTCGGTCGCCGTGAAAATATTTACGCGCTCGATGCGGAACTGCTGCTGCGGCTCGAGCCGGATCTCATCGTGACACAGGATCTCTGCCACGTTTGCGCTCTGTCGCCTGACGATCTTGCGGCAACGCTCGCTCGCTTTCCGGCGGGCCGGCAGCCGCGGGTCATCAGCTTTACCCCTCGCAACCTCACCGAAATCTGGGAGGGCATCCGCCAGATCGCCGAGGCTGCCGACCGCGAGTCGGAGGGACGAGCCCTGTCAGAATGGCTGGCGCTCGAGGTCTCCACTGTACAGCACGCCGTGGCCGAATCGGCGTCGCGCCCGCGCGTTCTGTGCCTGGAATGGTTCGATCCGCCGTACGTCGCGGGCCATTGGGTGCCGGAGATGGTGAGGCTCGCCGGCGGTGTCGATATTCTCGGTCACGAGGGCGCGCCATCCTTTTGTATCCCGTGGCAAGATGCCATCTCCGCGCGGCCCGACATCGTCCTCCTGATGTCCTGCGGCTACGACCTGGAGCGAAATATCAACGTCTGGCGCTCCACAAGTCTGCCGCCACGCTGGAGCGAAGTCCCCGCGGTTAAAAATGATCGCGTCTATGCCATGGACGCTAACGCATACTTTTCGCGGCCTGGACCGCGGCTGAGTGAGGGCGTGGCCCTGCTGGCCGCGCTGCTGCATCCCACTCGCGTGGGCATGGATTTGGTAGGGCAAGGCGGTGCGTCTGTGCGGCGAATCGTCTCGGAGAGTAGTTCCCCGCAAGCCAAGGGTGCCGGCTAGATTCCGCGGCCGATTTCGACTCATCTGCTTAAAAAAACGAGAGGGGCCGGACTTTAGTCCGGCCCCTCTCGTTTCTCTGAAGATCGCCCGAACTTATAGGCCTTCTGCCCTTCGCATCTAGAACATCAGCCGCAACCCTATTTGGAACCCGCGAGGTGCACCACTCCCCACTGAGGGATTAGACACTTGCACGTCAGGCGTGGCCGTAGAAGCGCCAAACTTGAAGTTTCCCGCAGCCGCCATGGTTCCGGTGACCGATGGAGTGTATTGCGTCTTGTTGAGGACGTTAAACACCTCGAACCGGAACTGCCCGGCGAGCCGCTCCGTGAACTTTAGCTCCTTGGTAAGAGACATATCCCAAAGCTTCAGTCCAAGGCCACGGAACAAGTTGCGTTGCAAAGTTGAATTTGCTCCGAAAGCTGGAGGAAGCAGCATCGCGCCGTTCAGCTCGTAGCAACCGTACCTGGCTAGGGCGCTGGAGTAGCCATATGGCAGCGTCGTGTTACCGCCATCCAATCCCTTCGCGGTCGCAACGCAATCCGCGTTGCTCGCGCCGAGCGAGAAAGGAATGGGATTGTTGCCCAAGCCATCGAAGGCGGCCGGGTTGCCGTAGAAGTTCCATTTGTCGGTTTTCAGTCCAAGACCGCTTATATCGTTGGTTGTGTCACTCACGCTCCACGGCAACGCACTTTGCACGTTGACGACGGAATTGACCTTCCAGCCCTCGAGCATCTGGGCAAAGCCCTTCTTCTCCGGCAGGGCATACGTCATGGACAAGGTCATACGGTGCCGAACATCGTTCTCACTTGGGCCATAATCGTCCCTTACACTGAGCGGGTTCGATGGGAGGCTCGAGCCATTCCAGTCGCCGTCGGCCTCGCTCAAGCTATGCGCCCAGGTGTAGCCCAGCAAGTAGGACACTCCATGCCATGGCCGTTGGGTGAGGGTCGCCTGCAAAGCGTGATAGGTGCTGTAGTCCTGGTTCGAGATCTGAATGATGTTCGAAAGATACGGGAACTTAGTGAAGTACGGCCTGCTCTTGTTCTCGCAGACCGTGCTGACCGAAGCAGCGGCGATTGCGGCCGAGGTGGTGTAGGGAGTGCAAGCGCTGCCCGCCGGATTGAGCCAGCCAGAACCGAAAGCCGGCGCATTGATGTCATTCATGCCCATCAGTCCAATGCCACGGCTCCCAACATAGGCAACCTGCAGGGACACATTGCTGGAGAATGCGTGCTGGACACTGAGGTTCCACGCTCCCGCGTACGGCCGCCGGAAGTTGGGGTCCACAGTCAAGATTGGACACGGCTTGTTATTGGGTACCGCGTTCAACGGCGAGTCGCAGCGAAGCGCACCGGTGGGCAAGACCGGCCCGGCAATCGTCCAGTTAACCTGGTTCTGAGGAAACTGAACCTGGCCTGTGGTGATATTGCCCGGCCCGGCCACGCCATTCAGCAGCGCTCCCGTGGGGTCGAAGTTCAAGCCCAGGACCGAGATTCCCGCAATTCCCTGCTGCGATACGAATGCGTTGTAGCCTTCAATTACGTAAATGAGGCTGCCGCCGGCGCGCACGACCCACTTGGCGTTGCCTTGAATGTCCCAGGCGAAGCCCAAGCGTGGCGAGAAGTTGTTCCCGCGGTGCCAGAGCGAATTGACCTGGTTGCCCACCTGCACGATACCGGTAGTCGAGCTTGGATCAAAGCTGGCCAACAGATTGCCGGACGCCTGGAAGGGCGTTACGGTCTCGTAGCGCAGACCGTAATTGAGTGTGAACCGGTCGGTGATCCGCCAGTCATCCTGCGCGAATGCCGCGTAACCCCATTCCGTGAGGTGCCGCGCGGGTTGGCCCACAAGAAGGGATGCGCCGTTCGAGGCGTTTACGGTCCCGGTCAAGAAATTTGTCAGATTCGTGAAGCTGAAGCTTCCCTTCGATCCGCCATAGGTTCCGCCGTTGTAAGTCAGGTGGCGCGTTTCGTACCCAACCTTGAACGAATGCCGGCCCCTGATGTAGGACAGGTCATCGAGGAACTGCACGGTCCAATCCGGACCCTGGATCTTGGGGAAACTGCTGCAGCAGCCCAAGCTCGAGAAACCGCCACTGATCGTGATGTTCGGGAAACCGCAATTAGAGGGCAGGCCCGAGCCGGCCATCGGCAGCGTATTGGTATTTATATTGGCGAGGTAGCTGTAATCGGGGTGCGGAATGTTGGTGCAGTCGCCGGGGTAGCTGAGTTGGTTATAGCGGTTAAATCCGCCTCGAGCCTCATTCACAACCGTGGATGTTGGCAGCCATGTCCAGTGCAACCCCATCACCATGGTCTTGGCATGAGTAAACGTGTCCCAGTAGTCCTGCGCGGCGCCATTATTCTGCGGCGCCAGGGAGTCGTAGTTGGCGGCGAAGTATTCGCCGGTAATCGTGTGCTTGTCATTGAGGTGGTAATCGATCTTGGCCAGCCCGTTGTCCTGCGTATTGTTGCCGACCGGGTCAGCCGAATACGGAAAAGTGGTTCTGTCCACAAACACGCCGGTGTTGTTAGGATCTACGCCGCAACTCGCAGCACCGGATGCATACGTCAGCCCTGCCATCTTGAGACTCAGGTCTTTGATGCTCCCCCGAGTAGCGGCATTTGCTGCCAAGGCATTACAAGCGTCCAGAATGCTTAGGCTGGTGTTCCCTAAGGACGCCCTCGTCGGCAGAGTGAGAGATGCCGACGGGGAGCCGATCGAGTTGCGCTGTCCTTCGTATCCTATAAGGTAAAACAGTTTGTCTTTGACAAGTGGACCGCCAACGGTCGCACCGAAATCCTTGATGGCCGTGTACTGCTTGGGATTCCCCGCGAGGATGAAGGGGTTTCTCGCATCCAGGCCAGAGGTGCGGCCGAAAGCGTAGGCCGTGCCGTGCAGGGAATTGGTGCCGGATTTCAGACCCACGTTGACGATGGCGCCCGGTTTCCAGCCGTACTCCGCCTTGGGAACTTGTTGGGTGTTGAATTCCTGGATGGCGTCAATCGGCAAAATCGAGGTGGAATCGCCAAAAACGCCTGTCGCGTTCACCACGCTTTGCGAGGAAAAGCCCTCAATCGTGTCGATGCCGTTCAAGATGTAAACGTTATGCTCGCGGCGCATGCCGTTGGAGCTCTGGCTCCATTTTCCGCTGCCTGGCGCGAGGTAAACGCCGGGGCGCAGCTCCAGAAGCTTGGTGAAATTGCGGCCTTGAACCGGCAGATCGCCAATGAGTTGGTTACTGATTGTGCCGCCTAGAACGGCGCTGGTGGTTTCTACGAGCGGGAGAGATTCAGTTACGGTGATCTTCTCGGTCTGCTCACCGGGCTGCAGCGTGAGATCAATGCGGTATTCCTTGCCTACTTCGATGCCGATATTCTGCCGTTCTGTGGCCTTAAAGCCTCTGAACTCGCCCTTGACGGTATACGTCCCTGGAATTAGCTCCGGAGCGTTGTACTCGCCCGCGTCGTCAGTGGTGAGTGTTCGTGTCGTTCCTCGTTCCGTGTCGGTGACGGTCACAGTTGCTCCTGCAACGGCGCCGCCGCTCTGATCGGTTATTGCCCCTAAAATGCGCCCCGTGCTGCTGCCCTGCGAGAATCCCGGCACGCAGATCGACAAGACAGCATAAGCAAGAGCCAGCACCTGTAGCAGTTTCCGAGTGCACGCATGCCCAGTGCTATTCCTTGTTTTTCTCATCACACCCCCCTAAAAATTTGCGATCTACTCCGTTTCCGAGCCGCTCGGGTCAACAATGCCGACAACAGGAGCCAGTTCGCGCAAAAAAAAGGAGTTTACGACGTAGTGAGATGGCTCGCTCCGCCTTACCGTCAAATGCGGATCGCATCGGCGGTTCGACGGTTTCGCACACCCAGAGTGCAAACAACCCTTGATCGTCCGTAAGTCGATACGGCGCAAACTCAGGCGCTGCCATCTGACTCCCTGTGTGCATCCCCTTACGTGAGAAGGTAAATGCTTTCTTTTTGTGCGAAGACCCGACTTCCCCCGGATATGGGCAGACGAATATCATTGTGAGATGCCCGAAGTCAAGAAAAACCGGATTGGTAAACTGAGGTACCGGACTGAACTACTTTCTCAGTCCCGCGTCTGATTTTGAGGCGATTCCCGAGGGATTGGAGGCACGGGGCGGAATCGAACCGCCGATAAAGGTTTTGCAGGCGAATTTGTTGTCGTTGAAAGCATATGACTTATCGGTATCTGTTTGTGATTTCGCGGACTTAGCGTTGTCATGCGTTTGCTACCGTTTGCGTGTTTTTAGTTGTGTCGGGGTAATTATCGGGGCAAGTTTCGGCCTTTTGCTCGGCGATATATTTCTCCACTTTTTTAGCAGCGTCTTGGAGATCGGCGTCGGAAGTGATGTTGTACCTCTTGAATACCGATATCGTTTTGTGGCCAGAGATGTCCATCGCCACGGACTGAGGCACGCCGGCCCGTACGAGGTTGCGCACGCCGGTTCGCCGAAGGTCGTGGAAGATTTTATTGGTGAGACCCACGGACTTGCATGCTTTGCGCCATTGCCTATAGAAGCCCTTGATCAGCGCGCCGTCATTCCAGAGAAAGACGTATTCCGCACCAGGACGTCGACGCAGATATCTCTCTGTCAATGCTTCGAGGAGTTCGCCCGTGAGGGGAACCGTTCTCGGCTGTTCCGTTTTTGTCATATCGGCATCGAGGCGAAGCATGCCGCCAAGAAAGTCCACATGGGACCATTTGAGGTTGATGATTTCGCCGCGACGCATGCCGGTGAAATAGCCGATGGTGAGAATGGCCCGCAGTTCCTCCGGCAGCGCATCGCGCAGCTTCAGAAACTCGGCCTTCTCGAAAAACCCCTTGCGCGCGTTGCGTTCTTTCACGATAGGGAAGTGGGCTGGCACGTCGCTCTGCCGGAGCCTGCCGTCCCTTACCGCGAGATTGAACATAGCCCGAAGGCATGAAACCTCACGGTTGATGGTGGAGTCCTTCATCTCTTGTGCCGAGCGCTTTTCCCTGTATTTGCGGAGTACATCGGTTGTGATGTTGACCGCGCGGTACCCTTTGAAAAATGGGTTCAGGCAGTTGACGGTGACAAAATAAGGCTTGCCGTCGCGACCGACGTTCAGCGAGCGGAAGCCGTTGGCTTTGCATGACGCGTAATATGCGTCGCGCATCTCCTCGTACCTCACGCGCTCATATTTTGGCCCCGGGTTCTGGCCGCTTCGGGCCTCAAGCAGTCTCTGATCTAGAAGTCTTTGCGCCACGACCTGTTTCTCCGAATGGGAACTTTCGCGGACCTGGCGGCCGTGCACGTAATACTGGACCCAGTAGATCCTTCCCATCTGCCAGATCCGGCCCGTGCCACGGTCGCGCCGTTTTTTCTCGGGCGCCGCTTGTACCGTGCTTTCCATTTGCGCTCCTCTCGTTTTTAGGATTCCTGAACTGCCGACCGCCCCGAAGGGAGGCGGCACTGCCTCAGCGGGGTTGGGTGCCCGCGATTGCTCCTTTCAGGGCTTCGATTCGATACCGTGTCCTTTCCTTGCGACTGGCCTGCATATCTTGGGCGCAATCGCTTAGGACTGTGGACAGCCCCAAAGCGACCGGGCCTTCTATCGGTTTATTCATCTCGTCACTTAGCCACTCAAGGATGAACGCAACGCAGCGAACGATTTTCTCGTGATCCAACTCGTTGCGAGTCCACCGGAAAGAATCGTCGTCGATTGTTGCTTCGTTCAGTTCAGTGGCCTCTCGTAGTTCGTTTTCGAGTCGCCACCCGTTATCCTCGGCAGTTTTGGTAGGCGTTTCGGTGCGAGTATTTTTCATGCGCGCGCCGCCTTGAGCGCCTTGCGGTTCTTCTTGTCCAAAACGGTTTGTAGGCTTGCGACCTGCAGATTCGCAAGCTTCAACTCGTTGTCGTGGAGGCCGAATACGCGATTTAGGTCGTCGCCGATTTCCGCACAGACGCGAGCGAGACCGTCTGCAATGGTTTCGTCCTCGAAATTGCCCGCGCTTCCAATGGAGTAATGCAGCAGAAAACCAACTGCGCGGATCGCCCTCTTCGTATTGATCAGGTCATCAGCGGACTGGCCAGGGTCATAGTAATAATCGAAAGCTTCCTCAAGGGTGAATAGCTGCTGTTCTTTGTGCCTTTGCCTTCGTTTCATGTTGCTCCTTTTGCTCTGTTGTGGTTTTTCCGGCCACACCCGTACCGGCGCGTGGTCGAAACTCGGAATGATGGCGGAAGAATTCCTGAGGGGTTACTGCAGTGGTTTGACAAAGCGGGATCGCTCTGCCATTTTTTCGTGCAACCATCGCGGCAGCTCCGTGCTGCGATTGGCCAGCGCCGTTCGGTGTTATCGCACCGGGCGGCGCGACTTTTATACCTCGAAACGGCCCATAAGTAAAGCTCTTATGTGGCCCCTATCCCATAGTAAATAAGTGGGTTGGATTTTAGGATTCCTAAAATTAGGCGAACAAATAGCAAATACCGTGATACGATCTATGTGATGGACGAAGGTCGCAAACGAGTGCTGTTGATCGCCGCATCAATCCTCGCCGCACGTAAGCTCGCGCAACTGGACAGCAGACAGTTGAACTCGCCCGCTGCCGAGTGTGCGATGGCGGACGCAATTTCTCTTGCCGAAAGGATCATGCGGAGGATCGACGCAGTGTGGCCGCAAAAACCTGAGAGGAGTAGATGAGAAGGAACCGGATTAAGTCCGCCGCCGTATGTGCACTAGCCAGCACCATGACCATCGGCTCGATTGTTGAAGGTCGGGAGAATCCACACATTGAGCAAAGGGAATTTCAAGAGGAGCCAAGGCCCACATACGAAACTGCAGTTTCCACAGCAACGACAATAGCCGGTTGCGTTGGACAATTTGATCAGTGGTTTCAAACTCCGTTCAGGAAAACCTTCATAGTCCAGCTATCTGAGAGCCGGGCGCTCAACGAACTTGCCGTGGTATCATCGCCCAACGGAGAAAATCGAAATGCGAGAAGCTGGACCACCTCCCGAACCGATCAGCAGTGCAAAAATAGACCCGGAAAAACACTGGTCGATCCTAGAGCAAGCAAAAGCCGAGTGCAGGAATTCAGGACTGCGTTCTGGAGTGATTATCATCAACGATCCTTCCGACGATTATAGAAACAAGTTAGCTGATTTCCTGGGGCAATTCGGTTCAAAGTGGGACATGAAAAAAGAGTATCTAATCGTGCAGCA
>Ga0206939_10076_pt2 | contig 29374 bp, 29 predicted proteins | sample Alteio_BWOrgHeat_10_FD_152921 | JGI IMG/M metagenome (GOLD analysis project Ga0206939, IMG submission 152921) | Enriched cells from forest soil in Barre Woods Harvard Forest LTER site, Petersham, Massachusetts, United States -... | ecosystem: Environmental > Terrestrial > Soil > Temperate forest >... | reverse complement strand
GGAGTTGCGGAGCCGGAACCGCTCGCGGGGTTGTTTAAGTTGGCATCGGAGATGCGAATGCGGCCGGAACTGGAATCACGCTCCAGACGTTTAAGATCGGCGCGCATTTCGGAGGCGTGCTGGTAGCGGAGGTTGCGATCTTTTTCGAGCGCCTTATTGATGATGCGTTCGATCTCGGGCGGGAGATCGGGGTTGATGCGCGTAACCGGTACAGGCTGACGATTGAGGATGGAATCGAAAATTTCGGCGGTGCTTTCGCCACGGAAAGGTAGCTGGCGCGTGGCCATTTCGTAGAGGACGGAACCGAATGAGAAAAGATCGGAGCGTGCGTCGAGTTCTTTGGCTCGCGCTTGCTCGGGAGACATGTAGGCGACGGTGCCGAGCGTGCTGCCGGGGCTAGTGAGGTGATCTGTGTTGGCTCCGCCGTCGGTGGCGAGCGTGTCGCCGACCGCGGCTTCGGAGCGTGCGCCGGTGACTTTGGCGAGGCCGAAGTCGAGGATTTTGGCCTGGCCGCGCGTGGTGACGAAAATGTTTGCGGGTTTTATATCGCGGTGGACGATGCCTTTGGAGTGCGCGACGTCGAGAGCGTCGGCGATGTCGATGGCGAGTTCGAGGAGCGTTTCGAGATCGAGCGAGCGGCGGGCGACGGTGTGCTTGAGCGTTTCGCCTTCGAGGCACTCCATAGCGATGAAGGCTTTGCCGTCTTCCTGGCCGATGTCGTAAATGGTGCAGATGTTGGAGTGGTTGAGGGCGGAGGCGGCCTGGGCTTCGCGCTGGAAGCGGGCGAGGGCTTGCGGGTCTTTGGCGACGGAGTCAGGAAGAAATTTGAGCGCGACGAAGCGATGCAGGCGCGTGTCTTCGCTTTTGTAGACGACGCCCATCCCACCACCGCCGAGTTTTTCGAGGATGCGGTAATGGGAGATGGTTTGGCCGATCTCCACTGGGGCTTCGGGCATTGGTGGGGAATAATAGTGGGGCGGGGAAGGTTAGTCAACGAAGGGTAATGGCTGAGTTTGTTACAAGGTAACTTATATATTTTATAATCTTAAAGACTCTTGATACAATCCCGCGAGAAGTCGTCCCACCAACCCGATGAGGTGCCACGATGTTGGGAGCCAAGGATATTTCGAAACTTCTCGAGGATATCCCCAGAGGAGCCTGGGTCGCACTTTCGAACGACGAAGAACGAGTCGTGGCCTACGCTGCGGAATTACAAGAGGCATTGGACAAAGCAAGGGAGGCGGGAGAATCAGATCCCGTTGTGACGCGAGTTCCGCAACATCCGGCGTACGCCCTCACTCTGTAAGCGGTGGCCACCTACCCGCTCCCGTACAGTTTCATTCGCATCCCGCCTAGTGATGCCTTTCCGTCCGGTAGAATCGCGCCGCGGCCGATTGTAAAGCTCAGCTTGGTAAGCGGGATTAGATCTTTGACTTGCTATGCGATGATCGATTCCGGGGCTGATTATTGTGTATTTCCTCAGTCATTTATGAAGTCGCTCGGAATCGATCCACTTACCGCACCTGTGGAGATGACGAGCGGTGTGGGTACGGAAGGCATGCCGGCGCACTTTGCAAACATATCCATCGACCTGCAAGGTTTGATTCGGTTTCCTGTTTTCGCAGGCTTTCCGGCCGGATTGGACCCGATAGCCCTGGGATTGCTTGGACAGGTGGGATTTTTCGACTGGTTCAACGTTGGGTTTCGACTCTCGGAAAAGACTTGCCTGATTGAAATTCCGGAACGCCCTGCCTGATATTCCCGAAGTTTTCGAGTTTACCTCTACAGCTAAATTGAATCCGTTTCGGTAAATGCCTTAATGGCCGAGGAATTTTTCGAGTTTGGAGATCTCGGCGTCGGCCTGGTCGAAATATTTTTGGGCGTTGGCGGCGTCTCCGTGTTGCAGGGCATCGTTTCCTTTTTTAAGGAAGAGGCCCATGCGCTGCTGGGCGGAAACCATGTCGGCGCGGAGGCCGAGGCCTGAGGCGGCTTGTTGTTGCTTGAGGGTGTTGAGGCCTTCGGTGACGGTGTCGGCGCGGACACTGAGCTTTTCGCCGTCGTCGGTGAGGCGCTGAATTTCGTCGGCGGAGGGGCCGGAGTTGGGCGGCGGCACGGCGGCGGGGGCGCTGGGCGGCTGCTGCACTGCGGCTTGTGATGCTGCGCGGGTGGCGGCTGCGCTGCGACCCGCAACGTTGACGGATGCCTTGCCGCCGTTGATCGAGGTCGCACCGTCTTTGCTGGCGCTGACCGAGCCGTGAGGACTCTTGATGTCGACGTTGCCGTCGGCGGTGGCGGAGAGGCTCCCGCCCGGGGTTTTGATCGCGACGTTGCCCTTGTCATCGACGGAGACGCCGACGCCGGGAACCTGGATATTGACGGGACCGCCGTCGGAACTAGCGGATGGCGCCGAGCCAGCGGTGGGCGATGCCGGAGTCGATGGCGCGGAGGAATCTGTCGAAGTTGCGGGTGGCTGAGTTGGCGAAGACGGCGAATCGGAGCTGGTTGCAGGATCTGCGTGGGTACCCATGTGCCGCGGGATGTAGATGCCAGCGGCGAGGAGGACACTGACGCCGACGAGGGAGCCGATGGCGACCCAGAGGCCGCGGTGGGTGGAACTCGGGCGCGGCTGGTCTGGAGGCGGAAGCGGACCAGCGGAGAGCGGGGCTCGTGCGGCTTGTGTGGACTGCGGCGTTGGAGCTGGAGGTTGCGCTTGGGTCGGAAGCGGAGTTGGAGCAGCGCCGGGACGCGGGGTGAGCGGCGCGTCGATGAGAGTGGTTTCCGATGAAAAGGCCGCTGCTGCCGCGGCCGGAGTTTTGACGGCTGGAGCGGGAGTGGACGACGGCGCGTTTCCGGGGACGGCGGTGGTGCGCGCTGGCGGCAGTGCGCTGACGGGAACGGTCTTCAGAGCAGCGCGGAGAGCGTCTGCGGACTGGAAACGCTTCTCGGGATCTTTGGCCATGCACATCATGATGATTTGGTTGAGCGCGGGCGGGAGATCGCTACGCAGGGTGATCGGCGGCGGAGGATCGGTGTTGAGCTGCGCGGTCATGAGCGCGTATTGCGAATCGGTGTCGAACGGGAGCTTGCCGGTGAGCATTTCGTAGAGCGAGGCGCCGAAGGAATAAATGTCGGAGCGCGCGTCGGCGGCTTCACCGCGGACTTGCTCGGGCGGCATGTAGTTGAGCGAGCCGAGCGTAGTGCCGGTGGAGGTGAGCGAGCCATCTTTGTTGGAACGGGCGATGCCGAAGTCCATGAGTTTTACGACGCCGTCGGGCGTGAGCATCATGTTGGCGGGCTTGATGTCGCGGTGAATGATGTTTTGTTTGTGGGCGTAGCTGAGGGCGGTGAGGCACTGGTCGGAGTAATTGACGACTTCGGCGGTGGAGAGCGGAGCGCGCGCGATGCGGTTGGCGATTGTTTCACCTTCGACGTACTCGATGATCATGACGAGCTGATTTTCGTAGGTGAGCGCGGTGCGCAGGGCTGCGATGTTGGGATGATGCAGTGTGGCGAGGAGGCGAATTTCGCGAAGGAAGCGGTCGGCGAGCGATTGGTTGGAGGTGAGGTCGGGGAGGAGGATCTTCATCGCCTCGACGCGCTCGGAGATGACGTTGCGGACTTTGTAGACTTTGCCCATGCCGCCGGCGCCGAGGATGGAAATGATTTCGTAGTCGCCGATGTGCTGGCCGGTGGAAAATCCCGCGCTCATGTGGGCCTCCGTGGTGGGTGCTGGGGAATGGCTAGGGGTGAGGATACACCAGAAAAGCGGGTGGGGGCGGGTTTAGGTTTTGCCGAGAAGGGGCGCAGCGTGCTGCGCCCCTACACTTGCCCGGCGAACGCCGTTGGTTTGGCTAACGCTGACATCCTTCGGCCAACCTTCGGTTGGCACTCAGGATGACAACGCTTTCAATAAGTATGACGACGGTCGGTTACTGGTTTTTGATGGCGTCGCCGACTTTGGCGGGGGCGGCGCCGGTGAAGGTGGCGGTGGCGGAGTCGTCGTCGACTTCGGTGACAGTGGCGGAGCCGACTTTGTCGGTGATGGACTTGATGACTTTGCCGGTGGCTGGATCTTTGACGACGCGCACCGGGCGGCTGACGTCGAGGATATCGTCGACTTTCAGGCCGGCTTTCTTGCCGACGTTGACGATGAGCGTGTTACCGGAGACGTCGGCGACCAGGCCGCTGACCTCGAGCTTGTTGGTCGGGACTTTGGAGGCGCTGGCGTCGAGCTGTGCGCCCATGTCGTCGACGGCTTTGTGGGTGGCTTCGCCGAGGATGGTGTTGCCGAAGTTGCTGCTGCCCATGTCTACGGCGCCACCACCTCCTCCACCGCCTCCTCCGCCTGCGCCGAGGAGCGAGGTGCCGCTGCGGGAGGATTCACCGGTGCCGGTGACGGCGGAGATGATTTCGCCGGTGTTGACGTTGACCATGCGTGCGGAGACGGCGACGATCGCCTTGGAATTTTTTGTGCCGATGCCGCCGAGGCCGTATTTGGAGCCAAACCCGCCGCCGCCGATGTTGGTGTGCTTATCGTCGCGGCCGAATTGCGTGACGCTGCCGATGATGATGGTGTCCACACCGAGGAGTTGGCCGATCTTGGCGGCGCTGGTGGGATTGGCGCGATCACTGTTGGAGAAATTTTGCTCGGCGAGGAGCTTGTCGAGAGCGGCGCGCTCGATGACGGAGTATTGGCCGTCCTTGACGAGTTTTTCGATCAGCATGGCGGAGATGCCCTTGCCGATGTCCTGGTCGGTGCCGAAGATGGCGGAGACGGAGGACTGAACGGTGCCGTAGTCGAAGTTCATGACGGCGACGCGGTGTCTCGCGGCGGAGGCGGGTGCGGCGGCCGGCGCTTGAGCTCGAGCCGACGGGATCGCAGCTGCGATTGCGAGCGCTGCGAAAGCGATCAGGGGCGTAAGAGTGCGAAGATAGCGATTGGGCATGAGAGGGCTCCTGTTGACGGGGCGCGAATTTCTATTCTTTTCGGACTCGGAACACGAACTGGAAACAAATGGGGACCTGCTGGTCCCGCCTGGATGCTGCGGGTATCTTAAAGAAGTGGAGATGGAAGTGGCAACGGGGAAGTGGGCGGTAGTACGGAGTTGAGAACTTGGGAGGAACGATGACACGGTTTCGGGTGAATGCGTTTGGGATTTCGGCGGATGGCTTTGGCGCGGGGGCGGAGCAGAGTCTAGACAATCCGATGGGAGTTGGCGGGTTGGCGATGCATGGGTGGGCGTTTGAGACAAAGACGTTTCGCGCGATGCATGGAGGAGAAAGCGGGAGCACGGGAGTGGATGAGGAATTTGCGGCGCGGAGTTTTGAGAATGTCGGCGCGTGGATCTTGGGACGGAACATGTTTGGGCCGGTGCGCGGATCGTGGGGAGATGAGTCGTGGAAGGGATGGTGGGGCGATACGCCGCCTTATCACGTGCCGGTGTTTGTGCTGACGCACTACGAGCGGCCACCGCTGGAGATGAAGGGCGGGACGACGTTTTATTTTGTGACCGAGGGGATTGAAGAGGCGGCGAAGCGGGCGGCAGCGGCGGCGGGTGGAAGGGATGTGAGGATTGGGGGAGGAGTTTCGACGGTCCAGCAGTATTTAAAGGCGGGAGTGATTGACGAGATGCATTTAGTGGTGTCGCCGGTTTTGTTGGGGGCGGGGGAGAAATTTTTTGGGAATCTGGATTTGGTGAAGATGGGATTTCGCGTGACGCGGCATGTGATGTCGGAGAAGGTGATGCATGTGGTGATGGAGAGGAAGCGGTGAACGGGAACGCGCGAGTCGAGAAAAACTAACGCAGAAACGCAAAGGACGCTGAGGTTCACGGAGAAGTGGTCGCAGTCGTAGACGTCGCGTCTGTTAATGATGCGAGGGTGCGGGGACTTCTTGGGGAGTGGGGTGCTCCTGCCCGGTGGCGAATTTTTCGGCTTGCGTTCGGATGCCTTCGAGCATGCCGCGGAAAACGAAATGGTGGAAGGGAAGGACGGAATACCAGTAGAGGATTCCGAGAAGGCCTTTCGGTTGGAATTTCGCGGTTTGTTTGAGTTTGCAGCTGTTACCAGCGCAAGGCTCGATGCAAAATTCGAGAATGGCGACGCCCGGCAGCTTCATTTCGGCGCGCAGGACGAGGGATTTGTCGCGCTCGATGCCGACGACGCGCCAGAAGTCGAGCGCTTCGCCGTAGCCGAGGCGATCGGGATGAAGGCGGCCTCGACGAATGCCAGGACCGCCGACGAGTCGATCCATCCAGCCGCGAATGGTCCAGAGATACTTTGCGGAATACCAGCCGTGATCGCCGCCGAGCAGTGAGACCGCTTGAAATATTGCGTGCGGCGGCGCGTTGACCTCAATCTGGCGGACGTCTTCGAAGACCGTGCCGCCTGCCCAATCGGGATCGCCCTCGATCGGGCCCGCCATGGACCAACTGGTTTCGACCTGGCCATCGGCGGTTTTGCTGCGCGCGGCTTTGATGGCCTGGCGAACGGTGAGCAATTCCTGCGGAATAATTTTCGTGATGCTGTTCTCGCGCGTTACGACTGGGTTTTTCAATCCTTCGGCGAGCGGGCGGGCGATGTCGTGGCTGAGCGGGGTGACGAGGTGAATCCAATACGAACTCAGAAGCGGCGTCAAGACAGGAACCGGAATGATGATGCGGCGGCGAAGGTGCAACTCTTCGGCCATGATGTTCATGATCTCGTGGTACGTGAGAATTTCAGGGCCGCCGATGTCGAGGACGCGGGCGGCAGTTTCCGGATGTTCGAGTGCGCCGGTGAGGTAGCCGAGGACGTTGCGAACGGCGACGGGCTGGCACGGAGTGCTAACCCACTTGGGCGTGATCATGATGGGAAGTCGCTGGACGAGGTAGCGGAGAATCTCGAACGAGGCGGAGCCGGAGCCGATGATCATCGCGGCGCGAAGGGAGGTGACAGGGACTCCGCTATCGATCAAAGCTTTTTCGACGGCGCGACGCGAGGTGAGATGCTCGCTGAGTCCGGCGCCAGTTTCACCAAGACCGCCGAGATAAATGATGCGGCTGACGCCCGCTTGCCTCGCGGTGCTGGCGAAGGTGGATGCGAGCTTGAGATCGTGATTCGCGTATTCCTTGCCGGCGGAGAGCATCGAATGAACGAGGTAATACGCGGCAGAGCAGCCTTTCAGCGCGCCGAGCAGAGCGGTTTCATCGGAGAGATCGAGCTGGATGACGACGAGATTCGGATGATCGGACCACGGGCGATCTTGAAGTTTGCGCGAGGAGCGCACGAGGCAGCGGACGGTGTATCCGGCGTCGAGGAGGCGGGGGACGAGGCGGCCGCCGATGTAGCCGGTGGCGCCGGTGACGGCGATGGGGGCATTGGGCATAGATGAGGGTTTGATGCTGTGGTGTAGAGGTCGGGCGTTTGGCGCGGGGGACTTGTTGTTTGGAGCGGATGGAGATTTTGAAATCGTCGTTGGTTGTGGCGGTTTAGGGTATGGATCCGGAAAATGGCGACGTAAAGTCGCCGATACAAAGAGGTTTTGTTTTGCGGACGGCGCCAGCGGCGATGATTTTGGCGAATGGTGCGAGGTCGGATAGAATCGTCCTTTTGTTTTGGGCGTCTAAACGGGCGCTAACGGGGCTATGAACGAAATTCGGGTACATAACACACTGAGCGGCAAGGTCGAGCCGTTCGTGCCGCAAAAGCCGGGCGAGGTGAGCATCTACACCTGCGGGCCGACGGTGTACGACTACGCGCACATCGGGAATTACCGGACGTTCGTTTTTCAGGACATTTTGCGGCGATTCCTGGAGCTGCGCGGCTTCAAGTTGAACCACGTCATGAATTTGACCGACGTGGACGATCGCATCATCGCGAACGCCGCCAAGGCTGGCGTTTCCATTCGCGATTACACCGCGAAATTTGTGCAGGCGTTTTTCGACGACTGCAAGACGCTGAGCATCGAGGCGCCGGAACACTGGATTCGCGCGACCGACTACATCGATGACATGGTGAAGTTGATCCAGCGGCTTCAAGAGAAGTCGTTCACGTATTCGGGCGAAGGATCGATTTATTACCGGATTACGAAGTTTCCGGACTACGGAAAGCTTTCGAAGATCGACGTGACGGGAATTCAGGCGGGCGCGCGCGTCGATAACGATCGTTACGAGAAAGAAAGCGCGAGAGATTTCGCGCTCTGGAAGGCGCCGAAGCCGGGCGAGCATTTTTGGGAAACGCCGATCGGTCCGGGGCGGCCGGGCTGGCACATCGAGTGTTCGGCGATGGCGATGCACTATCTCGGCGAGACGATCGATATTCACACGGGCGGAATCGATCTCGCATTTCCGCATCACGAAAACGAGATTGCGCAGAGCGAAGGCGCGACCGGGAAGAAGTTCGTCAATTACTGGATGCACGCGGAGCATCTGCTGGTTGAAGGCGAGAAGATGTCGAAGTCGCTCGGCAATTTTTTTACGTTGCGCGATTTGTTTGCGAAGGGGTACAAGCCTTCGACGCTGCGATACGCGCTGGTGAGCGTGCCTTACCGGCGGCAACTGAATTTTACGTTTGATGGATTGCAGCAGGCGGCGAACTCGGTGGAGCGGCTGCGGAATTTCTCGGATCGGCTGACGCGCGAGAAATTTCTGGAAGGCAGTGCGCCGGGAATGGCGGAACGGATCGCGCAGGCGGCGAATGATTTTGATGCGGCGCTTGCAGACGATCTGAATACGGCGATGGCACTCGGCGTGGCCTACGATTTTGTGCGCGAAGCGAACATCGCGATGGACAAGGGCGAATTCCGGCAAGGCGATGTCGCGGCGGCGAAAGAGTTTTTGGCGAATTTCGACCGCGTGTTTGCGGTGATCGCGGATACGGATGCGGAAAAGCTTGCTGCCCTCGGCTATGGCAACGCGGACGGGGCGATCAGCGACGAGGAAATCGAAAAGCTGGTTGCCGAGCGACAGGATGCGCGGAAGCGACGTGACTTCCCGGCATCGGATCGGATCCGCAAAGAGCTTGCAGAGCGTGGTATAATCCTCGAAGATGGCCGTGACGGGTCTGTCCGTTGGAAGCGCAAATGAATCACGCTAACCTCAATTTGCTCAAGCAGTTCGTGGGGATCACCTCACCGGCCGACGTACGTCCCAACCTCTACGGCGTAGACTAAGTAACCCACCTCTCCGAGCCGCACCCCTCTCCACGGCTTCGTCCATCCGGTGCCGCTCATTTGTAAGCCCTACTGTATCAATCACTTAACTGATTGCAACCGCCGCCGACTCCTGAGGACTCGCGGCCACCCCCGAGGAGCCAACTATGATTGCGACCGAGACGAAGACGATCGAGACGAACGTCGGAACGAAACTGCCTAAGCTGAACATGGCCCTCCCTGGGCCGAACGCGAAGCGGATCGTGGAAGAGGACGCGAAGTGGGTGTCGCCGTCGTACACGCGCGATTATCCGCTGGTGGCCAAGCGCGGTTACGGCGCGATGGTCGAAGACGCGGACGGCAACGTGTTTCTGGATTTCGCGGCAGGGATTGCGGTCTGCTCGACGGGGCATTGCCATCCCGATGTTGTGGCGGCGGTGCAGAAGCAGGCGGCGGAACTGCTGCATATGTCGGGCACGGATTTTTACTACGAAGGGATGCCGAAGCTGGCGTCGAAGTTGAGCGCGATTGCGCCTGGCAAGGAAAACAAGCGCGTTTACTTCGGCAACTCGGGCGCGGAAGCTGTCGAGGCGGCGATCAAGCTGGCGAAGTATCACACGGGACGCGACAAGATCATTGCGTTCGAAGGCGCGTTTCACGGACGCACGATGGGCGCGCTGTCGTTGACGGCGAGCAAGTCGACGCAGCGCAAGGGATTCGGCACGCTGATTTCGGGCGTGTTCCACATGCCTTATCCCGATACGTATCGGGGGATGTATGGCAAAGGGCCGGAGACGGTTGTGGCGGATTGCCTCGGCTATCTTGAGAACGAATTGTTCAAGCGGCGCGTTGATCCCGAAGAGGTCGCGGGAATTTTCATCGAGCCGATCCAAGGCGAAGGCGGCTACATGCCGGCGCCGGTGGAATTTTTGAAAGGGCTGCAAGCGATCTGCCGCAAGTACGGAATCATGCTCGTTGCCGACGAGGTGCAGTCGGGTATGGGGCGCACCGGAAAGTGGTGGGCTTCGGACCACGCAGGAATCGAGCCGGACATTATTACGTCGGCGAAGGGTATCGCGTCGGGCATGCCGCTGAGCGCGGTGATTGCGCGTGAAAGCGTAATGAACTGGAAGCCGGGAGCGCACGCGTCGACGTTTGGCGGGAATCCGGTGTGCATTGCGGCGGCGCTGGCGACGATTGAGTTGCTGGAATCGAAATATATCGCGAATGCGGCGCGCGTCGGCGAGTACATCATGAAGCGGACGGCGGACTGGACGCAGAAGTTCAAAAACGTCGGGAACGTGCGTGGGCGCGGCCTGATGATCGGCATCGAACTGGTGAAGGATCAGAAGACGAAGGAGAAGGCTCCCGAGCTGCGGAATCGCATCATTGATGCGGCGTATCACAAAGGGCTGCTGATTCTGGGCTCGGGTGAGAACACCGTGCGATTCTGCCCACCGTTGGTGATCGATGAAGAGCAGGCGGAGTTTGCGGTGAAGACGTTGGAAGAGCTGCTCTCCAAAGAAGAAGCGAAGTAAGGAAGCAAAGACGTAAAGAAGTAACGACAAAGACTTGAGCCGCGGTGCCTGATGGTTGGGTGCCGCGGTTTTTGTTTTGTTAGCGGCATGGATATGTATAATCATCGGTAACTGCCATGCGGATATTCTCGCGAATGATTTTTGGAGTGGTGCGATGGGCGGCGCGGAAAGGGTTGCGCGACGAGTCGGCGGAGGCGCGCGAAGACGCGGAGGATGGGATCGTCGACGCGGAGGAACTGGAGAACGCAATGCGCATGGCTGCTCGACAAGAGGGAATGCGCGGCGAGACCTATGCGTATTGGTATTTGCGCTGCGCAGGATACGTGTTTATCGCGCGGAATTTTTCGCCGCGGGCGGCGAAGGGCGAGATCGACCTGATCGGTTACGACGGCGAGACGCTGGCGTTTGTTGAAGTCCGGACGCGAACGGTTCGCGATGGGGATTTATCGGGATTGCCGGAGTTGAGCGTCACGACGGATAAGCAGCGGAACGTGGTGCGGACGGCGCTGCGATTCCTCGGCGAGCGGCACGTCAAGGAGTGTCCGTGCCGATTTGACGTCGTGGCGATCGACAATCGCATGGGTGAGCCGCCCGAGTTGCGGTTGCACAAAGATGCATTCAGTCCGCAGCTCAAGGGATGGTAAGCGTCAGCAGTCGGCCTTGAATTCCAGTCAGAATGCTGTGTCGCGTACAGCAATGCCGCACTGTTTATAGCGGAAAGCAGAATTCGCGCTCGGCGCGGGCGGCTCGACGCGAGTCAGGGTACAATCTCCGAGCAAGGGTAGAAGTGCTCTCGCCTTTGTTGCCGTCCCCGAGCGTGGTCGAGGAGGATTGCTGTGCCGGAGCTGCGAAAAGATCCGATTACCGCACGTTGGGTGATCATTTCCACCGAGCGCGGAAGGCGCCCGATGGATTTCGTGCGCGAGAGCGTGGTGATCGCCGGGCCGCGAGGATGCCCGTTTTGCCCGGGCGCGGAGAATAAGACGCCACCGGAAATTTTGGCGTACGGGCGGAATGGCGGCGGGGCGAATTCGTCGGGATGGAGCATTCGCGTGGTGCCGAATCGATTTCCGGCGCTGGGAATTGAAGGTGAGCTCGATCGCGAGGGCGAAGGCTTATTCGACAAAATGAACGGCGTCGGCGCGCACGAAGTGATCGTCGAGACGCCGCAGCATGAAATGTCATTGGCGACATTGCCTGAGCGCGCGGTGGAAGATGTGTTGTGGGCGTATCGCGATCGCATGCTTGATCTGAAGAACGACAAGCGCTTTCGCTACATCATGATTTTCAAAAATCACGGCGAAGGCGCGGGCGCGTCGATCGAGCATCCGCATTCGCAGTTGATCGCGTTGCCGATCGTACCGCGCAGCGTGCGCGAGGAAGTCGATAACGCCTGGCACTACTACGACGAGAAAGAGCGATGCATTTTTTGCGACATCATCCGGCAGGAGCGCGACACCGGCGAGCGCGTGGTGAACGAGAACGAGCATTTCATCACGGTGACGCCTTACGCTTCGCGATTTCCGTTCGAGATGTGGGTGCTGCCGAAGACGCACGGGTCGTCGTTTGAGAATAATCAGAGCTCGATTTACGCAAGCCTGGCGCGGATGCTGAAAGATGCATTGATGCGGCTCGATGCGGCGTTGGATCGGCCGGCGTACAACTTCATGATTCATACTTCGCCGATCGGCGAAGAGACGAACGATCACTATCACTGGCACATCGAGATTATTCCCAAGCTGACGAAGGTTGCGGGATTCGAGTGGGGCACAGGCTTTTACATCAATCCGACTCCGCCGGAGGAAGCGGCGCGATTTTTGCGCGAAGTGCGCGTCGGCAGCGCCGAAAAGAAGTAGCGTTCGCAGAGCCCGCTGCGAGTTTTAGGCATCTGTAGATTTGGTATACTGATTGTTTGGCGCGGTACCCAAGTGGCCTAAGGGAGAGGTCTGCAAAACCTCCATTCGTGGGTTCGACTCCCACCCGCGCCTCCACTTTTAAGTTCGCCTTCGCTCCCTTCCGAGTCTTTACTAGTTCGCGCAAATCGCGATCTCGCTTGCAACGTTCCGCAAACTTTCGCCGTCCTATTGTTGAGGATGCCATTCGCGAAACGGCGTCCTATAACAACGCAATGCGAACGTTCAAATTTCAACGTCAAAACGATGAAAGGTCTTGACACCATTCGAACGTGCGCGTAAAGGTAACTTCAGTGAAGGCCAATACAGTAACAGTCGAGCCCCACCTGTAGCTCCTCGGCTTGGTCGGAAGTAGACCAGTTATGGGTTAAGTTCCCTGGCAGTTGACCTTCCTCACTGGTTCAGAAGTGAGTTCGCAAATCGCACAGATTCCGCAGACCTCCGCTCGGAGGTTCGCGCCGGAGTGTGCGCATATCTCTTCTCATCGACACACAAGGAGGAAAAATGGCTACGCGACAAGCGTTGGTATCTCTCGAAGGCAGCGAACATCCTCAGGCGCCGGATCACAAGCAGATTGCCAAGACAGCGCCGGGCGAGACGATGCAGGTGACGTTGATCCTGCACAGAAGAAACGTCAATCAGCTCAAAGACGTCGACAGTTATGCCGCGGTCTCTGAAGGCGATTCTCGAAAGCACCTGAGCCACGCCGAATTCGCAACGCAACATGGAGCGGACCCCGCCGCCGTGAAAAAAGTCACGGACTACTTCCAATCCGAAGGCCTGAAGGTCGTTGAAACTGACGACGCTCGCCGCACCGTCGTTGTCGAAGGCACCGTCGATGCCGTCAACCATGCATTCGGCGTTGAGATGCACGACTATCAGTCGCCACGCGGAAAATATCGCAGTCACGTCGGCCCGGCTAAGCTTCCGCAAGACATTGCCCCGCTAGTCGCGGCGATGACCGGCCTCGATGATCACAAGATCGAAGCGCAGCACTTCGCGAGTAAAGCAGACCCGGCGGGCACCAAACCGCTGACGCCGCAACAAGTCGCCAAGCTCTACAATTTTCCAAAGGGAGACGGCGCCGGCCAGGTCATCGGTATCTATGAGATGGAAACGCAAAGTGGACCTCCGGGCTATGCGCTCTCGGACATCACCGATTCCATGAAAGGCTTCGGCGGCGGTCTCAAGCTTCCGAAAATCATCGACGTCGCTGTTGACGGCACCGGTAACTCCGGCCAATCCGACGGCGAAACCGGGCTGGACATCACTATTTCTGGCGCCATTGCTCAAGGCGCTACGCTCGCCGTTTATTTCACCGGCGGCACCGCGCAGAACATAATTCATGAGCTCCAGCAGATGATTCATCCGGGAGCCGGCCAGCCGGTTCCGACCGTCATCTCGATCAGTTACGGTTTTGGACCCGACGACAAAAACGCGCACAGCTTCTCGGCTTTGGAATTCAAAGCGATCGGGCAGCTGTTCCAGGATGCGGCCACGCTCGGCATCACCGTGTTGGTTTCTTCCGGAGACGCCGGCGCGTTCATTGCGAGCAAAACCCACGCGCAGGCAAGCTATCCGGCGACTGAGCCGTGGGTCATCGCTTGCGGCGGCACGACAGTCGGAAACGTCAATGGCACAAACTTCGACGAATGGGTCTGGAACGATGTCGGAGCTGGAGGTCCCGGAGCGACGGGAGGGGGAGTAAGCAACGGGCGATTTCCGGTTCCGAGCTATCAGCAAAGCTTGAAACCGCAGCCGACGAATATCGTCACGCATAAGACCGGTCGCGGCATTCCGGACATCGCCGGCAATGCCAGCGAAAACAGCGGCTATCCGCAATTCATCCAAGGGAGTTCTCAGCCGGTTGGAGGAACCAGCGCGGTCGCGCCGCTTTATGCGGGGTTGATCGCGGTGATCAACGCCAACATCGGGCAATCGCTCGGCTTCATCAATCCAACTCTCTACAGCGCGCAAGCCCAATCCGGAAAAGTATTCCGTGACACTCTGGGCGCTCCCGGCCCCGCGAATAATTCTCTCAACGGCGTCACGGGCTATCCAGCCGGGCCAGGTTGGGACGCATGCACCGGCTTCGGCAGCGTCGACGGAACAGCGTTGCAAACGGTGCTGAGTGCGGGCGCGACTACCTCCACGGCGAAGACGAGCGCTGCCGGCGCATCGACAAAGACTTCGTCGTCAACGCATGCTCATGCTCCGGCGGGTGTATCCGCATCCAGCCACGAAAAACACAAGTAAGTCCTGCCAACACGAAACGGGAGGCGTCCGATTGGGCGCCTCCGCATTTCGCCCTGTCCTTCGTTCGCCGATTAATCCCCAACACGCGTCGAGATTGCCGATGATCAGCCGGCACGAGTGTTGCGCAAACCTTCGATCAAGCGGAGGGCCCGGCGGAGTTGCAGTCGGCTCAGCACGGCTCCGCTTAGGACCTTCAGGATTTGCATTTGTTCGGAGGTGAGCGTGCGCGGCGTGCGATCGATGACGCACAACGTGCCCAAGCCCTGGCCCTCGCTGCGGAGCGGCATGCCGCAGTAAAAGCGGATGTTGGGATCGCCGGTAACCAGTGGATTTTGGGAAAAGCGCGGGTCTTTTTCCGCATTCGGGACGATGAACGGCTCGGCATGCTCCATCGCATGCGCGCAGAATGAGAATTCGCGCGGCGATTCGGTGGAGTCCAGGCCGACGCGCGACTTGAACCATTGGCGACTCTCATCGATCAAAGTAATTGTGGCGATCGGAGTGCCGCAAACCAGCGAGGCGGCGCGGGTAATCTCGTCGAATTCGTCTTCGGGTTCGGTGTCGAGGATCCCGTAGGAGTGCAGCAGTTGGAGGCGATTTTCTTCGCGGCTGGGAGTCAGTGTGACGTTCGTCATATCGGTAGGAAGTAGCAAGTGCTATTCCACGAGGGGGATGGCGAGAGCATCACTTAAAGCGAGAAATGAAAGATTTCTTAGATCTGTTAGATATTGATCGGGCTGCGATTTATTTTTTGGGGTCGAGGACGAATTGGTAGCCTAAGCCGCGAACGGTGAGAAGGTGGCGCGGTTTGGTCGGGTCGCGCTCGATGTAGCGGCGCAGGCGAACGATGAAATTATCGATGGCGCGCGTGTCGGTGTCTTCGCGCAAGTTCCAGACATCTTGCAGAATCGCTTTGCGCGACACGGGCTTGCCGGTGTTGCGAATGAGATAGCGAAGAAGCTCCGCTTCCATCAGCGTGAGCTGGACCGTTTGCTTTCCGGCTTTGAGCTGCAATGCTTGAAAATCAAAGGTCTTGCCGTCGAAGGTGAATTTGTCCGCGCCTGCCGGGACGGTGGCTGAAGCAGTGTTCCCGTTTTGTGTCGGACGAGTCGGTGACGCAGGCTCTGACGATTGATGCCAGTTTTTGCGCCGCAATAGGCTTTCAAGGCGGGCTAGCAGGATCGCGAGATTGAATGGCTTGGGAAGATAGTCATCTGCGCCCGATTCGAACCCCTTCAGAACGTCTTCGGGGCGGCCGCGCGCCGTGAGCATCAGGAGCGGGATATAGTTTTTCGCCTCGCGCAATTCGCGCGCGACGGTGAAGCCGTCTTTGCCGGGCAGCATTACATCGAGAACGAGCGCTTCGAATTCTGAATTTTCTTTGAGCAGCAAGTCGAGCGCTTCTTCACCTTTGCCGCTGATGTGGACGGAGTGGCCCTCCGCTTCGAGATTGAAGCGCAAGCCCTCCGCGAGATGCGTCTCGTCTTCGACGATGAGGATACGAGTCATGCGCGATAGACCCGTGGAAGCGTAAGCGTGAATGTGCTGCCCTGGCCTTCGCCACCGCTTTCGGCGAAGGCGTCGCCGCCGTAGCGGCGAGCGACGGCGCGCACGATGAAGAGACCGAGGCCGGTGCCCTTGACCTGTCCCGTGGCGGAATTCTGCACCCGATAAAAGCGGTTGAAGATACGTTTGAGTTCGGGCTGCGGGATGCCGATGCCCTGATCGCGCACGCTGAGCGAAATCGTGTCGATATCCGGCGTGCGCACGTCGACGACGATGTCTTTCTTCCCACCGGAATATTTCACGGCGTTATCAAACAGATTGAAGACCGCGGTACGAAGCTCCTCGGGACTTCCCATCACGATCAGGTCGTCTTTCGGCGGCGCGCCGAATCGCAGAAATTCGGACTCGAGATGATGGCGGAGGCGAGTAAGTTCCAGCGTCTCGGTGACGACTGCACCGAAGTTGATCTCCTGCCAGTTGCGCTTGTGGGTCAGATGGCGCGCTTCGCCGGCTTTCAGTACTTGCTCGACGGTGCCGAGAAGCCGCTCCGAATCCTCCAGCATGATGCGGTAAAACTCGCGGCGTTGGGCGTCGTCGATCGGTCGCGTCTGGAGCGTTTCAAGATAGAGACGAATGCTGGCGATCGGTGTTTTCAGTTCATGCGTGACGGCGTTCAGAAAGCTGTCCTGGCGTTCGTTGCGCTTGATTTCACGCACGATGAAGATCGTGTAGACGACCAGGCCCGCGATAATCGCCGCGAAAAAGACGATTCCCAGAATCAGCGGAACGATGCTCCGCGAGTGATAAATGATCCAGCTCACATTGAGGAAGATCGCGACCGCCGTCAGTACGGCGCCCAGCGTGATGAAGAACGCGATCGTCCTTGTGCGGCTGGTAATTCGCATGGGTAAGGCTAGTCTACTGGAATGGCGGTTGCCAGGGACAGGCTACCGGTTGGTCTGGAGCCTGGGAACGGCAACGGAAGCTCCCGCCAAAAAAACCGCACCCTCCCAAACCACAGGAGGGTGCGCACCGAACGAAATTTGAACATTGATTCAGTCGCCCGAAACGAGCGCTTCTTCTTCGATGACAGGCGTCAAGAGCGCTGCATCTGCGACGTTCGTGCCAGCCGGAGCTGATGTCGCGGCCGCCGCTCTCTGCGCATCGTGAGCTTCCGGAGTCAGTTTATTGAGCTTGATGTCCCACGCCAGCCCGAGTGTCCGCAGTGTGGCGATGCCCCACCAGTTCATGTCGATTTCATACCACGCAAGTCCGTGCTTCGCGGCCACTGGAACGGCGTGATGGTTGTTGTGCCAGCCTTCACCAAAGGTGAGCACCGCAACCCAGAAGCTGTTCGTGGAAGTGTCGGTGGTAAGGAATCGGCGCGAGCCCCACATGTGCGTCGCGGAATTAACCAGCCATGTGGAGTGAAGTCCGAGAACGGTGCGAAGGAACACGGCCCACAACATGACGGACCAACCACCCAGCGCGAGCGTCACGACAGCGAGCGTTGTGATGGGCACCCAGTGGTATTTGCTGATCCACATATAGAAGTTCTGTTTGCGAAGATCGGGAACGTACGGCAGAAGCTCGGCCGTGTTCTGGTGCATCGCCTGGCCGGTGATGATCCAGCCCATGTGCGCCCAGATGCCGCCATCTTGCGGCGAATGTGGATCGCCTTCTTTATCGGTGTTTTGGTGATGCATGCGGTGCGTTGCAACCCACGCGATCGGGCCCCCTTCGAGGGCGAGCGTGCCGCAGACCGTCAAAAAGTATTCCATCCACCGTGGCGTCTTGTATCCGCGGTGAGTCAGCAAGCGGTGATAGCCCATGCCGATGCCGAGGCTGCCGGCGACCCAATAGAGCACGACGGCTATGGCGAGCGCCTTCCAAGAAAAGAAAAAGAGCGCGGCGATCGCGCCAACGTGAAACAGAAGCATGAAACTGGTGGTTGTCCAATTCAGCCCTGCTTTAAAAGTTCGGTCGTCATGCAGAACGCTCATTCGCGGGTCCTCTGCGCGGGTTACGCGCAATCACAGTTACGACCGTAGCATGCGGGTCGAAAGCGCTCTGTAATACTTGTGTAATCGGTGGTACAGGTCGTTCGAAGTCGTAACAGGGAAGGGAATTCGAAAATTAGAGGGGACAAATTTCTCGGATTTTCTGCAAATTCCCGGGCGAAATCAGTCTTTTCCGTCGGCCCGGAGTTTCGCGAAAAAAGGCACCGCACGAACCACGCGTTCCGAGCCGACTTCAACCCAATGCGGAACGCCACGCGGCTTTTCCGCGAGCAGATTCGAAATATGAATCAGCGATGGATGGCAGTCGGCGACGAGCTTCACAAACGCCGTCAGGGGCACCGCCAATAGCACGCCCATGATTCCCCAGAGCCAGCCCCAAAACAGCATCCCCATCGTCGCTGCGACAGGACCGATGTTGACGCGCGAACCAATCATTCGTGGCACCAGAAAATTGGCCGACACGATATGCAGCGCGACCGCCGCAACCGCCATCAGCACGAACGGCGCGGGCGAATCGAACTGAAAAATAGACGCAAAGAGCGGTAGTCCGGCCGCCAGGATTGCTCCTAGAAACGGCACCAGGTTCAGAAATCCGCTCGCGATGCCAAGCGGAACTGCGCCCGGCACTTTGAGAGCATACAACACCGCTACCATCACTCCAGCCATTAACGCGCCGACGATAAGATTACCAACGACAAATCCGCGCACCATCCTCGCCAGCATCGCCGTGAAGTTCGGCACGTCCACCGTTTCGCCAAATGTATGTGCCGTCCAGTCATACAGGTGCGACTTGCGAACCAACATGAAGAACGTCAGGAATGGAACGATGCCTCCCACGATTAGGGCGCCCCAAACAGACCCAACTCCACGGATCAGATAGGATGGCCACGCTGTTGACGGTTGATCGGCTACCCGCACGACGGGCGGGGACTTCTTGCTGTTGATTGGAGCCGGCGAGGACGCTGTAATGCTCCCGGCGCTTTTTTGAACTTGTTGGATGCGTTGATTGATCGGCTCGAAGGCTTCGTGGATGCGGTCCGCATAGTCCGGCAAATCTTCGATGATTTGGTTGGCTCTATCGTAGGAAGCGTGAACCGCTGCCACTATCCCGACGAGGCCCACGATAATCAGCAATCCCGTCGAGATAACGCGAGGAATACGAAAGCGTTCGAGGTATGTGGGAATCGGGTCGACAATCAGTGCGAGAAAACTAGCAAGCAGAAATGTGATGCAGAGAGAGCTGGCGAAATACGCAAAGGCAACAACAATCGCGATGACGACGACCCAAAGCAGGCCGACGATGCGAACCATCGGGCGCGGTTGAGGTTCGGTCTGCGGGGAGCCGGGTTGTGCGGACATCACCTATCCTTTGAACGGACTTTAAGCACGTCCGCAAACCGCAGCGCGAAACGGCGAGCGAACAAGAGTCTCGTGCGAGATTCGTGTTCGCTCGCCTTGCGCATCGAAAAGCGCTATATGCGTCCTAGGAGCAGGAGTATCACGAGCACCAGAACGATAAGCCCGAGTCCGCCGCTGGGGTAGTAGCCCCAACCCGAGCTGTAAGGCCAAGTCGGAAGAGCACCAAGAGCAACCAAGAGCAAAATCACAACGAGTATTGTAATCATATGTGTATTCGCCCCTTATCCCGTGGCGTTCAGAGGTCGGGTCTGGGGGCTTTCAACCTCCGCCCGCGCATTAGATATCCGCAGCCCGACAGCAACAATCCATGCATTCGTGTAGCGGGAAGGGTACCGGGCCGTATTTTGTGAGGATGTTTTAACAACGTCCGAGAGCGTCTTCCGTCCAGAAGAGCAGTGAAAACAAGGCGAAATACATTCGGTCCCGTCACCGGCAAAATACAGGGAAAAAGGTATGTAACTGGCCTAGAGTGTGCTAAATGATAACGCAGATAAGCACCTAAAGGTCGCTGAACGGATCCCACGAGAGGATACGGAGCTTTCTCCGGCAAATTTAATGGCGCTTCGCATTGTAGTCGCTGACGATCATGACATTATTCGCCGCGGTTTGAAGCAGCTGCTCACCGCGCACTCCGGTTGGGAAGTTGTCGCCGAGGCCAAGACCGGGCGCGAAGCCGTCACCACCGCCGAGCAGCTTCGGCCGGACATCGTTGTGATGGACATCAGCATGCCCGACCTCAACGGACTCGAGGCCGCGCGGCGCATCAAGAAAACCCTTCCCCGAACCGAAATTTTGATTCTCACGCTGCACTTTTCGGATCAGCTTGTCCGAGAGATCGTCGAAGCCGGCGTTCGCGCTTACATTATGAAGTCCGACGCCGACAAAGATTTGGTGTCCGCCGTCGAAGCATTGTCGAACCATCGTTCCTTCTTCACCGCGCGCGCCGCTGACATGTTGCTGGACGGTTTCAGCCGCCCTCACGCCGCGCCCGACCCACAGGCGTTGCTTCGCAGCCGGCTTACCTCGCGAGAGAGAGAAATTGTCCAGTTGCTCGCAGAAGGCAAGAGCAGTAAGGAAGTTGCCGTCGCCCTGGGTATCAGTGTGAAAACTGCTGAAACACATCGGGCGAATATCATGCGCAAGCTTGAGCTTCACTCGGTGAGTGAGTTGGTACGGTACGCAGTTCGGAATCAGATCATCGAAGCATGATCTGCGTTCCACGCGAACGGAAGTTCGGGACTCCTCGGATCTGCCAATTCCAAACCTTCCCTTGGCAGGCCCTCTGCGACATCAGGTCCCCTTTTCGCCGGATATTTGAAAGGAACATATGCCGCGGGTAATGATTGTTGACGACCATGCTGCAATTCGCCGCGGCGTTCAGGGAATCCTGCACTCCTTTCCAGAATGGGAACTTTGTGGCGAAGCGGACAATGGCCAGGAAGCCGTTCGCCTTGCTGAGTCCCTGAAACCCGAAGTCATCATCATGGATGTCTCAATGCCGATACTGAACGGTCTCGAAGCCACGCGCATCATCAGCGACGTCTTGCCTGACACCAAGATTGTTCTGTTGACGCTGCACTCTTCCACCGAGCTCGTTCGCAGCGCCTTTCGCGCGGGCGCTCGGGGTTACGTCTTGAAGTCCGACGCCGAGCAGGAGCTGATCCGCGCGCTGAACGTAATTAAGGAAGACGGCACCTACGTCAGCCCGACCATCGACGCGAACGTCGCCAAGCGCGTCGTCGAGGAAATGCGCGAACGGAACTAGGCTTGCATCGGACGAACTCCGGTATTTCATGGATTCTCCCGGCTCGATTCTTCGAATAAGCTAATCAATAGTTCGGTAGGACGCATCGGAAACCGAATTGAGAACGTCTGGAGCGATCCCATGCATACAAATCGACGCCGTGACGACGATTCTGACTATGACGAGTTCAACGATGAGTCTTCGCCGTCCGACAGCGAGACCCAGATAGCGGTCCGCAAGAAGGGCGCTATGTCGGATAAAGGCAAAGCGGTGGGCAGTTTGCTTATCGGCTTCGGACTGGGCGTCGGCCTCGCGATTCTCTTCGCGCCGCAGTCCGGCGAAGAAACCCGCGAATGGATCAGCGCGAACGCCGAAGACCAGTTTTATCGGATGCGCCGCCGTGGCCGCCGTTTGGTTTTTGAAACGCAGGATCTGCTCGATCGCGGCGAGCAACAGGTTGGCAAAGTTCTGCGCACTGGGCGCAACGTGCTCGACTCCGTAGCCTCGAAGCTCGAATAGCTCTCCCTCGTTTGCTCACAGTCGGATCTCGTCGCCTGAGCCCTCCTACTCACGCGAATCTCTGCGCGCAGTAAGACTCCTTACCCGACAATCTGAAAATTTCTACATCGAGTGCCTGATTGAGACGTTGCGCGTGCCGTTGCAAATTGTTGCGCGGTTCGCGCCGTTCGCTGACGCGGCTTGTCCGAGATAGACGCCCGAACAGATGGAGGACACTCCATCGCCGGACCAAAGGAGAGACATGAAAGTACGGAGAGTTTGTTTCGCTGTGCTCCCACTCTTGATGGCGGGAGCGATGATGGGCTGTTCCGACACCAACAAATCGCCCGACGTGAGTGACAACATCCGCAAGTCTTTGGATCAAGCGGGATACAAAGATGTGAGCGTCAGCCAGGATCGCGACAAAGGTGTGGTGACCTTGGGTGGCACAGTCGCCACCGATAGCGACAAGGCGCAAGCCGAATCCATCGCGAAGGGCGGCGCTGCCGGACAAGTCGTCGCCGATCAGATCGCTGTTCGTCCCCCGGGCAATGAAAGCGACGCCAAAACCGTCGACTCCGACGTGGACAAGGGCATCGAGAAGAATCTCGATGCGGCGCTCGTCAAGAACAAGCTCGACAAGCACGTGAGCTACGACGTAAAAAATGGCGTCGTAACGCTGAAGGGCGACGTCAACTCTCACGCCAAGCGCTCTATGGTGGAGAAGGTTGCCTCTGGCGTGCCCAACGTGAAGCAAGTCGTGAACGAAATCGAAGTGAAGAATCAGAAAGCGAGCGCCACCAGCTAACAGCGCAGGCCTTTCACGAACGCTGCTCTTGGGTGCCGCACCCTCCTGGTTTAGGAGGGTGCGGGTTCAGATGCAGCCTCACCTCGTACGAACCGATATCACGATTCAAAAACGACAGCGCTGCCCAGCTGCCACAGCTGGCCGGAACTCAATTCTGGCCGGCTTTTTCCTTGGATTCGAGCTTCAACGCCCTCTCGCAAGCGCCCTCTCGCCAGCATTGATCGGCTCGGCAGGCTCACGTAGGACCGCGGCAGCTCCGCCAGGACGCCCAGCCTTCAATCGCCGCACCTGTAGGGGCACGGAACGCCGTGCCCTTCTTCAATACGATCTCGGGCGCGGTTTCAATCCAACAAACCGCGTCACTCGGCAACAAAAAAGCGGCCCGGATTGTCCGAGCCGCTCTTCACCTTCCAATGAGATTGAAATCTAGTTCTGCAGCGCAGCCACCGAATCAGGCTGTGTGAGACTCAGCAGTTGCTGCCGCAGCCGCACGCGTGCGCGAAACACGCGAGACTTCACGGTCGAAACCGTGATGCCCAGCGCCTGCGCGAGCTCGCGATTTGTCCACCCCTCCGCCTTCTGGAGGATAAACGTATCTTGCAGCGATGGATTCAGTCCATGAAACGCTTTCCGCGTAAGCTCCTTGCTCATATACAGCCGCTCGGGATCCTGGCGTCCATCTTCGATCTCGGGAAATGAGCGAGCCTCATCGTCCGACGCGTTCGGATCGTGATAATCCGAGATGCGCTCGGAGTTCCGCTTCCTCAGCTTCATCAGTGCTTCGTTGATCGTAATACGCACCAGCCACGTCGAAAACTGTGAGTTTCCCTCGAAGCGATCGATGTGGTGGAACGCCTTCACGAGCACGTTTTGCAGATTGTCTTCGGCATCTTCGCGATTGCGAAGCATGTTCAGCGACAATCCATAAACCTGGCCTGAGTGCCGGCGTACCAACTCCGTGAACGCTTCTTCATTTCCTGCCTGGGCTCTGGCGACTAAAACGCGTTCCGGAACGCTCGCTTGCGTGTCCATTTTTGCAAAGCTCCTTTGCCAAGGACAATCTAGGCTTGATAAAACGGTTATAGAGCCCGCCTCCGGAACCAACAATACAGTGCTCCATGTAGTTCAAAATCTGGGAGCGTGTAGCATTGCGCGGTGATTTCCGTAGTGGAAAAGTGCTCGATAAGATCGGCGAACAACTAAAAGTATTACCGAGCGTTAAACATATTTCGGCCTCGCGAACTTGTCTTCCGAGCCGCCGTGAAATCACTGTTTTTTCATCCATTAAAAAGTTTTAACGTCGGCTCGGAGTACCGTCGTGGGCTGGCCGTACGTTCGACAGAAAAACGATGCGTCTGTTCCAATCCGAACCCGAATTCTTCGACAATCCTCAAGTGAAACAATCTGCATGCGGCTCCGTGCTTCCGCCGCCGAAATCCAGTTGATTTGTTTCATCTTGCGCATCACTCCAAAAAGCAAAGTGGTCACTTATTTGCCCAGACTCTTCGGAGTCTTTGTGTCTCTCGGGTCCAACACAAGCCGGACGTCTAGCCGCCAACTGGTTGTGTCTTCGCACCGTACCCGTGCAAGGCGAAACAAAACCACCGCGGGCCTCCTCGTCTTCACCATTGCGATCACTTCGCCATTCCTTGCCGTCGCGCAGGAATATGTTCCCGCCCAAAGTCGCAGTAAGGCGGCCTTCCTCGCCACTTTTCCCAATTTCGTCGACTGGCCCGACGGTGCCTTTCCCGCGCCCAATTCACCGCTCGTCGCGTGCGTGCTCGGCGACTTCCGTTTTGGTACGACCCTCGCCGAGGTTTCTCGAGATGCGGCGCCGCACGGCCGCCGCATTTCGGTTCGATGGATCAAGAACGACGAACAGATTCACGGCTGCCACATTCTCTTTGTCAGCGGTTCCGAACTTTCGCGCTATTCGAAAGTCATCGCCTTGGTGCAAGGCACGAACACTTTTACTGTCGGCGAAACCCCGAATTTCCTTTCCGCCGGCGGCATGCTCTCCATTTCATTCGAAAACGAAGCTGTCCAGTTCGAAGTGAATCTTGGTTCGGCGCGCGATGCGCACTTTCACGTCAGCTCGCGGCTGCTCGCGTTAGCGCATCGCGTCGTCGATCCAACGGAATCAACAAGAAACTGATCGTGCAGAACGCATTCAGCGGCAGGAAGGCAAATATGACAGATACAAATCAGCGCTCAAATGAATCCGCCATCGATTTTGCGGAGCTGCTCGCGCGCGTCGATAACGACCGCGAACTTCTCCTCGATCTCATGTCCATCTTCAAAGAAGACTTTCCCCGCCACGTTCGCGAACTTTCCGATGTCGTCGCCGCGCGCGATCTGAAGAAAATGTCTGTCGTCAGCCACACGCTCAAAGGCATGCTCGCCAATCTCGCCGTCACTCGCGCAACGTCTGCCGCCGCAAAACTCGAGTTGCTTGGGCGCGAAGGCGGGGGCGAATCCGAAATCGCCGAAGCACACCGCGCCTTCCAGCGCGAAGTCCAGGGGCTTCTCCCCGAAATGGAGGCTTACATGGCCGAGGTGCAACGTTGAAAATCTTGATTGCCGACGACGAGGCGCTTTCCCGCCGCCTCCTCGAAAAAACTCTCGAGCGCGCCGGTTACGAAGTTGTCGCCGTCGAAAACGGCCGCGCTGCGGTTCGCCAGCTTTGCCAGTCCGATGGTCCGCGCCTCGCTCTTCTCGACTGGGTCATGCCCGAGCTCGATGGCCCGGGCGTTTGCCGCGAAGTCCGCCGCCAGCAGGAAGACTCCTACGTCTACATGGTCTTGTTGACATCGAAAGAGTCCAAAGAAGACATCGTCACTGGCCTCGAATCCGGCGCCGACGACTATCTCACCAAGCCGTTCAACGTCGATGAGCTCAAAGCGCGCCTGCGTACCGGCGAACGCATTCTCCATCTCGAGGGCCGTCTAGTCGAAGCCCGCGAAATGATGCGCTTCAAGGCGACGCACGACGCCCTCACTTCGATCTGGAATCGCGGCGTCATCATGGATCTTCTCGGTCGCGAACTGATGCGGTCGCAGCGCGAATCCGGCTGCACCATCGTGCTTCTCGGCGACGTCGATCACTTCAAATCCGTCAACGACACACACGGCCATCTCGTCGGCGACGAAGTCCTCCAGGAAATCGCGCGTCGCCTCTTGCTCTCAATTCGCTCCTACGATTTCGTCGGCCGCTATGGTGGCGAAGAATTCCTGCTCGTGCTCAACAATTGCAAACCGCAATTCGCCGAAGCACGCGCCGAAGATATCCGCAAGATTGTCAGTAGCCGCCCGATCCAGACGCTCGCCGGCCCGCTCAATATCACAATGAGTTTTGGTTTGCTGCTCAGCGATGTCTGGGGAGTTCGACCCGTCGAGGAACTGCTTCACGAAGTCGATGCCGCTCTTTACGCTGCGAAAGCTGCGGGCCGCAATTGCGTTCGAGTCGCCAAGCCGCCCGTCGAGCCGGAACTTCCGTATCTCTCCGTGCGCGAACCCGTTCAACGTAGCCGCTGAACGCTGACATGCGCGCGCGAGGCGCCGCATCAATTCACTTCGACTTCACTTCCTGCTGCAAAACGCTGCGCATCGCTGAAGTCGAGCCCGGCGCTCGCTTTTCGCGCCACGCCTCCAGCCGCTTGCACGTCTCTTCGATATTCAAAAACATCGTCGGATTCTTGAACGCCGCGCGCCACGCCGGCACGATCACGCGCATCCTCTCCCACACGATCCAGATCTCGCCGTTGCTCTCGAAAAACAATTCATCGTTGATCAGCCCGCGATTCACGATGCTCGCCACCATTTCCCAGTAACTGATCACCATGCGAATGAAATTGTTCTCATCGCTTCCCTGTGGATACTTCTGCATCGTCTCTTCGGGAGACATTGGTCGGAAATTGTCCACAAACCACGCGCGTGCCTGCCGCAATCGCTGTTCGCGTCGGATGTCATACAGCCGCAGCATCAAATTCACTTCGTCGTAATTGACTTGCCCCATCGTTTCCTGCTCCTGCCCTTTGCTCACTTGACCTTGCCCAATCCGGAAACTTTCGGACCGGTCGCTTCATCCCGAACGTCGAAAATAGACGCCTGATCGGTGTAGTCTGCCGTGGTGACCTCGATGCGATGCCGCTGAAACTCCATTTGAATCCGCCGGCGTAGCTCGCGCGCCACTTCGTCTTGGCGCAGCGGCGTCGTCCTCACTTGCACGCGCAACGTCGGCCCCGATCGCCCGTACTCCTGCACGCCCAGCACGCGCGGCCCATCGACGATCGCCTGTGACCACGCTGGATCGGCGCGCAATCCGCTCGACGCCGTCTCGAGCACTTGCAGCGCCCGCTCCAGTGGTTCTTCCGCCGCAACTGCAATATCCACCGTCGCTGCCGACCAGTCCCGACTCACGTTCGCCACGCTGCGAATTTCGCCGTTGCCCAGCGTCACCAGCGCGCCGCGCGCATCGCGCACGACCGTTCGCCGTAGCGTCAATTGCTCCACCTTGCCCGCCGTCTCGCCCGTCTGAATCGTTTCGCCCACCGCAAACTGATCTTCAAACACGATCGCCAGTCCACCCACGACATCCGCCACAATGCTGCGCGCGCCGATCCCGATTGCCACAATCGCCGCGCCAATCACAATCACCGCCGGGAGTACGTTTACTCCGAGTTCCGCCAAAACCGAAAGAATTGCCGCCGCCCAAATAAATCCGCTCGCCACTCGATAAATCTGGTCCGCCATCGTGCGGCTTTGCTGCTCGCGTGCCTGCGCCCCGCGCGTCTGAGAGCTTGCGGGCCGCACCAGCCGGTTGGTCAGCCGCCGCAATAGCAATACTGCGACTTCGGCCGCCACGAATGTCAACAAAATGGAGATTCCAGTAGCGATGGTGAATGTGGGCCACGAGCTGAACGGGCTGGACATCATATTCTTCGGAAAAAAAGTATAGCATTGACTAAGCCGCAATCGCCCTATTCGGGATTGTGCCGGCTTCGTCGTGACTCAGGAGTGGGTAGCCATGAAAGCTCTCATCGATACATCCAGGCGCAATGTTCTGCGTGTGGCTTCTGCCGCGGCGGGCGCGTTCTTTCTGCGCGCCAGGTCTTCCGCCGCGCAGTCTTCCGAGCCTGCCGAAGCGCCCCAGGAGTCGGGCAGCCCGCGACGTAACCGCGAAGAGTTAGATCCGCCCGTCCCCGAGGCCGCGACGAAAAAAGCCCTCCTCGAGCAGCGCCAAAAAGACATCAAGAAAGACATCGAGAAACTCTTCGACCTCGCCACCCAACTCAAAGCCGAAGTGGAAAAAACCGACGCCACCACAACGCTCTCCCTCGCCATGGTCCGCCGCGCCGAAGAAATCGAAAAACTCGCCCGCAGTATCAAAGACAACGCCAAAGGCTGATCCGGCGGTGGACTCCGACTCTGGTATCCCGCCCCAATCAACGATAGAATCCAACTGCCGGCAAGACACAGCCGGAAAAACACGCCGGGGCTGTAGCTCAACTGGATAGAGCGCTACCCTCCGAAGGTAGAGGTTGCGAGTTCGACCCTCGCCAGTCCCGCCATCTAAAAATGCGCGGACCCCACCGGCCAATCAAACAAATGACAGAGAGCCAACCCCACTCGTGACCACCGGCCGCCTCCAGGGAAAGACCGCGTTAATCACTGCTGCCGGCCAAGGCATCGGCGCCGCCACCACCGCGGCCTTCGCGCGTGAAGGCGCCCAGGTCCTCGCCACCGACATCAACGAAGACCTCCTCAAGAAACTCGCCGCCGCTCACCCCACGATCAAAACGCGCCTTCTCGACGTCCGCGACATCAACGCCGTCAACGCCCTCGCCGCCGAACTCGGCGCCATCGACATCCTCTTCAACTGCGCCGGCTTCGTCCACCAGGGCACAATCCTCGATTGCTCCGAATCCGACTGGGATTTCTCCTTCGATCTCAACGTCAAATCGATGTACCGCACCTGCCGCGCCTTCATCCCCGCAATGGCCGCGGCCAAAAAAGGCAGCATCATTAATATGTCCAGCGGGGCTTCAAGCATTAAAGGCGCGCCCAACCGCTTCGTCTACGGCACCACCAAAGCCGCCGTTATCGGCCTCACCAAAGCCCTCGCCGTCGATTTCATCAAACAGGGCGTGCGCGTCAACGCCATCTGCCCCGGCACGGTCGAGTCCCCTTCGCTCGAGCAGCGTATCGCCGCCCTCGGCGACGTCGAAAAAGCTCGCCGCGATTTCATCGCCCGCCAGCCCATCGGCCGCATCGGCAAGCCCGAAGAAGTCGCCGCCCTCGCCGTCTACCTCGCCTCCGACGAATCCGCTTACACCACCGGCGCCATCCACATCATCGACGGCGGCTGGACACTCTAGACGGATTTTAGGCGATCGATAAACTTTGTGTGATGGGCGGATTTTGGGTGCCGCACCCTTTCGTTCTTTGAAAGGGTGCGGGTTTAGATGCAGCACCGCCGAGACCAATCCGGCGAGCTTTTTCGACGTCGCCGAGGGCGGCGATACGCTGCTCGAGCGAAGGGG
>Ga0206939_10075_pt1 | contig 29835 bp, 36 predicted proteins | sample Alteio_BWOrgHeat_10_FD_152921 | JGI IMG/M metagenome (GOLD analysis project Ga0206939, IMG submission 152921) | Enriched cells from forest soil in Barre Woods Harvard Forest LTER site, Petersham, Massachusetts, United States -... | ecosystem: Environmental > Terrestrial > Soil > Temperate forest >... | reverse complement strand
AGCGGTCAGGAATAGCGAAGCGATGTAACGATGTGCAGCGTTCATGTTGTTTCCTCCACAATTGGCATTTCCGCTTGCGGAATTGCCGCACCATGACTATGCGTGAATAGCCAATTTATTTCTGTGTCGTACAACACAGAGGCAGCAGATAACGCGCGAAAAGCGCGCTTAGGCGCGGAAGGACTGTTCGCATTTGGCACACTTCGCACGAACGGTCGCCCACATTGGCTGCGCCCGAAGCTGCGCTTGCCGCGCACGTTCGTGTGCCCGACAACCCCAGTCCGACGGGGCTGGAAATCATCGGCAGCAGCTGTCCTAAATCGAACAGCATTGCTTCGGCGCTAATGGCAGCATGAGGTATGTCGACGAACGAAAACAAACCTAGCAACGTACCCTCTCCTATTCCGCCGGACCCTGACAAGCAGGGCTGCGCCACTTCGTTTTTGACGGGCGAGAGAAATGAAATGGACAAAGTTTGCGGCGGAGTCCAAGCAGTGCACCCTGAAGAATACGTGCAGCCTGACGAGGAGAAAGAAACGGGCGGCGAATCCTAACCCGCTGCTTGGTCCTGCGAGTGAAGGTGGAAGTATTTCCGAGCCCAAAAGGAGATTCCCATGTTATTGCTGATTATTGTTCTAGTGCTCTTGTTCGGCGGTGGCGGCGGCTATTACGGGCATAGACGATGGGGAACGGGCGGAGGCCTGGGAATTGGCGGGACGGTCCTGCTCATCGTGCTGGTCTTATACCTGGTCGGCGCGCTGCGGCTGTAGCAATCCGCGATCGAAGGGATTTCGTGTGATCGCAGGTCGCAGGACTGCTCTCACGGAGGGGCGGAGCCGGGAAAGGGGAATGTTATGAAAAAGTCGCTACGCGTTGTGGAAGGCGCCTTATTTGTGGCGCTTTCATTGACTCCGGCCGTTTTGCCCACGATCACCTTTGCCCAGACTCAGGATGACGACAAGAGCGTCAAACAAGACGTGAGGGACGCGGGGCACTCCACGAAAGAGGCCACTAAAACAACGGGCAGTAAGGTGAAAAAGGGTACCAAGAAAGTCGTGAACAAGTCGGCGACGAAAACAACAGAAACCGCCGACAAGGTCGCCCTCAAAACTAAACCGTAGGCGTCTAGTGTGCTGGTGGGGCTGGGGAGATTCGAACTCCCGACCTAAGGTTTAGGAAGGCAGGCTTCTGAAGTCGGCTCTCCGTAATTTCAGTGTCTTACAGCCGCACCGCTCGGACGGAAAGACAATTTTTGGGCACGTCTGGCGCATCCCGTGCAACCGTTGTGCAACTTTAACAAGATTGCCCTGCCTAAGTCTTCATACAACACCTTCTGTGGGGCAGCGCAACTATCCCTCATAGCGACTCTCAGCAATTCATCCCACAAGGGAGCGGGTTAGCCGTCAGAAAATTCGTCAGAACGACTGCTCAATCATAGAGTGAGTCTTAGAGTCGGCTCGATGACGTATCAAGGCGCTGGGGGGTAGACGGAGCCTTTTGAAAGGAGGCCCCCCTTCGCCCCTTTTTCATCGCCTTTCCCCTCGCCCGCGCTATTGTGCGTACATACCGTCGTTGTGCCGAGCCATACCGAGGCGCTACATTGTGGCCTGCATCACAACCGCTGTTTTCCGCACGGCTCTGCTTGTCTCATTCTATTTCTTATCGCAAGGGAACTTTTCCCCAAATCGTCCTAGAGAACACTGTCTATTTGGAGCTTTACACTCAGAGACTTGCAGGAGTAGCCTTCCCACGAATTAGAAAGCGTCAAAGTCACATTTTGCCGCCAGCCGTTCGATTTGTTAACCCATGGAAAAACGTACGCCCCAAGCTTTAGGTAAGGAATTCGAGAACATCTGTTCACGGATTTTGCAGAAACAAGGGTTTGAGGAAGATACTGAGCTCCGCAACTGGCGAAACCCCAATGCTGCAGACTATGTAGGTGTAAACAAACAGACTGGGACAGTGCTTGTCGCTGAGATCAAGTTATATTCGTCTTCTTGGGTGCCCAGAGACCGATTTAACCTTGTGATACGCCAATTGCTGAGCCGCAGAACTGAATTTCCAGAAGCCAACCTGTTGTTGATGATTTCGGTGCCCCTCCATGAAACTTGGAAGAGACTGGCACAAGAGCTTGGTGTAGAAGTGTGGGATCTCCCCATCCTCGCCGATAAGGCGTCCGTAGACCCTGATTTGAGCGCGCAACTGATCTCAATACTCACATCGGCTGGAGTTGGAGATACGGGTACTCTTGGCCCTTCAGCTGTGCTTCCGGGACCTGAGTTTAGACCTGAGCCTCCAGCAAAGGCCCCAAAGACCGGCTCAAACATTTGTGAATCGATGCGGCGAATCCCCGCCGGACGCGATGGATGGAAGGACTTTGAAAACCAATGCGGGGAAGCACTTGTGTTTCTTTTCGGGGACCACTTCGGGGATTGGTCAACCCAGAGCGAAACGGAAGACGGATTACAGCGTCGTGACTTCATTGCAAGATTGCGCCCAAAGGATGATTTCTGGCTGTCATTGGCATCTGATTTTCGTTCGCGCTACATCGTTTTCGAGTTCAAGAACTACGAGAATAGGATCTCGCAGGAACAAATCTACTCTACCGAAAAATATCTTTACGCGACCGCGCTGCGATCGATCGCTATTATAGTGGCCAGAAATGGTGCGGATTCGGGTGCACTACAGGCTGCTGGAGGTGCGCTCCGAGAAGCTGGCAAGCTGATTCTAATACTGTCTCTCGATGATCTCTGTCAGATGCTAAATGCGCGCGACAAGGCGGACGACCCAACGTTGATTTTATACAGCCTACTAGACCGACTGCTGACCCGCTTGGGTCGCTAGCCAAGAGAGACGACGCTTCCCAACGCTACGCACCTAACCGGGCCTGGAGTCTCTCGGCAAGCCAACGAGCTAGGCGCGCACGGAGCGGTAATGGGAAACCGGACACTTTCTCTGGATCTGCAAAACTTGGCAATCGGTCGATATTACGCTTCACGTCATACCAGGTAGTCTTAGCACCGGTCATTAGTTCGGCGTGTTCTTCAGGGTCCGATGTTGAATCATATATATATCTGAACGTCAAATTTTCATAGAGCGGCAGCTTGGCAGGATCAGCTTCTTTGTGAAAGTATACAGATGGAATTAGATGATCCGTATGGAAAAATCCTTCATAATGATCCGCGGAATAGCGCCTGAAATCTGAAGTTTGTGGAAGGGGTGACTTCTCTCCTTCGGCTGAATTTACAAGAAACGTTGCCGGACAGTGTTTATATCGCTGGACGCGGCGCCCCTGTGGACCACGATATGCGTTATTGATGGTTCGCATTGCATTTTCCAGCGCCCAAAGCTTAGTTGTTTCATCTAGAACAGTCTTTACCGTTCGGCTATACATGAAATGTCCGAGTGCGTTGGACGTGATCATGATTCCACCAGGGGTTCGATGATCGTGCCACCATCGACCGTCGCCTTGGGCAGCGAATACGTTAGGTAAAGTCGAAAACTTTAAAAGCTGCGCTTTCTCAGGTTCTCGCTGCCGAAAGAAGACATACTCTCTCTGAGCGCGAAAGGTGTCGTCTTCGATTTGATCGATCTCCATGTACAGTTCCATCAATCGACGACAAACCTCTTTAAGGTCATCTCCGGGCTCTTGCTCCACCAAAGTCCTGCTGACCAATAGGATCACAAAGGATGATGAAAGACCATCAAGGGCGTGTCGTTTCCACGCTTGACGATAATCTTGTATCGTATCTCGGAGGTCGTCATCCCCTCGGCGCATACGAAGGACGTCCGTCTCATCGAGCAGACATATGTAAACATTTTTATTCTTCGCAGCTATCCGCCCAAAGACGCACGGTTGTTTAGTTTCGAGCCAAGAGCGATAAGCGCGTACCTTTTTCCTGGTATCGTAACGAGAGCTAAAAAGAACAGCTTGCATCGATTCGATGTCTTCAGAGAATGCCAGTTTGGCTCTCAGCCCGTCGCGCCTGCCGTGCAATCGTGCGTGTAGCAGCATTTCTGCCAGATGCATTCTGCGATCTAACTTTACCGACATGATCGTCACCTCCCACGGAGACGCACGTGGATTTCCGCACAGGTGTCATTCTGCCTAAAGCGTTAGTAAATCAAGCCTCTTCTCTAGCATCTCGTTGATCTCCTGTAACCCCTCCTCACTCCGAAAACGCAGGAGTTTTATGACATCAGCGTCGTCGAGATCGATGACATATTTATTCTCGCTCACCAGGGCCTTACACCTCTTTCTCAAGAGACCGCGATTTTGGCTATGTCGATATACTAAAAAACCGAACATCCCTCGATTCGGGCGTAGGCGCTGCGCCAACTGATCAACCTCTTGATTGGCTGGGTCCTCCGAATAGTTCTTGCATTCGATGAAGATATTGGGGCTAGGGATATGATACGAATTATCTAAGCGACGAAAAAAACCTTTCGCAGCATGGTTTTTTGCAATGATGTCCACGCGTTTTATGCCTTCATCCAACTCTTGCTCAATAACAAAAGTTCCCAATTCATATTGGAACACGCGTCGCAAGATCAATTCGCTTAGTCGATGGAACTGCGTTGCGTTTCTCTTGCCTGAAGGTAGTTTTTGCAACAATGCTATACAAAGTTCTTCAAACTCGAATTCCGGAGGATTTGGAATGACTAGCGGAGTCCTACTTGATGGGTTTACGAACTTGATCTTGGTGCTGGGTTCTCCGATAGTGTCGGACTGTAGAGTTATGTTTTCGATCGACTTCGTGTCCATCAACGAAGCAAAAACACTTGTTTTTTCCTTCTGATAGATTCTTGCTAGGTTGTGGCCAGCAGGGATCGTCTCAGAAAGCCGAAAACCTGAAGCCAGAAGGTGCTGATCGACCTCTTCAGGTGAGAAGTCTCGATAGAAGGTGCGGTATTTCTTAGTCCCTATGTGATAGCCGTCGCCCAAACGGGTCTTGTTATTGCAGCGTGGCCCTCCCTCTGCATAGTCGCCTTCGTTGTGCTGGGAATACCACAATAGAAAGGAGCCTATCTTGAGCCTTTTGAAACAGCATCGAAGTAGGAACAGTCGTTCCGCGGGGATCGGCATTATGCCAACGACGTTCATTAGCAAAATCAGGTCAAAGTCTTGTCGTAGCCCAAGAAATTCGTGAGGAAATATCACGGAACTGAATCTTTTTCGGAATCCTTCGGCTTCAGGGTACATCTTACGAGCTTGATCCATGCTACTTCGGAGATCCTCGTACTCAACAGCCCATAGTCTGCTTTTTGGACAATTTCTGAGTAGATAAATCGTGTTTCTTAGCTTTCCCGCGCCAACGTCGAGGATCGCGGGCTCTCTCTTGTGCGCAATTAGCTCCTGGACTCGACTCAATGCAGACTTCATTGCATCACTCGGCTCCGAAAACGGTGGAGCCGAGCGCGTCACATCGATGCAGATCTCTTTTAGAACACCATCGCCGTCACGGTCCTTTCGCACGCGGAAGCAATACTTTGGGCTGGCCCACACGATTCAGGAACCCTTTCGTGTTCCCCTCAAGCGAGGCACAGTATAAGCGTATTCGTCATTTATTCGTCTAGTAAATCCCGTACGGAAGAAGTGGGAATACCCACGCCTTCTCGCCCAGCATGGAGGGCTGATTCGCTGAGTCCCTTCCGCTCCCATACGTGATGTATCGTGTCGTCGCGTCTGAGGTTGTGCATCCATTCGTCGGGACCATCCCGGAATGCCCTGGCGTGCTCAGCCTAGTCGTCTAACGCCATTTGCTTGCCTCTCAACTGCGGCCAACTCTCGTGCCAAGGACTCAAAGATAACTGGTATCGGCGAGCGCGTTTCTGAAGGACGCGACGTTTAAAAAGCCGTACACCCCGAATAACAACACACCTGCGGCGAACGTCTCTGGTTGGAATACTGTAGAGCTACAACATCAACGATAGGCTCGACGCATCTGAGTATCAACGCCCGTCATGCGCAGCCGCCATTGGCAGAGTGCTTCGCTCACTCCGTAGTAGATTGCAATTTCAGCTGCGGACCTATGGACCGAGCGTAGGCGGACTAACCCTTCTCGTGGAAGTAGCAGCGCGGCCCCAAGCCAGTCCGCTTCCTGTTCTTGCTCATCGGAATAGTCACTGAGCAGCAATAAGCCTGTCTCAGATACTTCTACGCGAGCGGGAGGATGGCGCAGCTGGATGTGAGCGAGTTCGTGCATTAGGTCACTTCGCTGACGTGTCAGCGCATGTGCAGGATTAATTACAATGGCGAACACGCCGTCAACCTGCAATGTCATAGCAGACCAGCTGTCGCCATCAACGATTGTCAGCTGCCGCTGTGCTTGAGGTGGAAGATCAAGGCTACTAAACTCAAGCACTCTGACCTTAAGGTGCGCGGCATAGGCCCACGGATCGAGAGGAGCACAGGGTTTCAATCCGAGCGAAATCCGTGCCGCCGCGGCACTTCGTTCGCTTTGGGCTTTGAAGCCCCGCCGCACAGACTAACGGCCTGCCTGATCTTCAGCAGCCAGGACAGCCCTTTGCGCTGCGAGAATCAATTCACCCAACGCTTTGGCCGTTCCCATCTGCACCGTCTTCTTCTTTTTAAAATGAACGACAGCTCTTGGTCGCCTCGGCGCTGCTTCGGTTGTTTCCATTCCGAGAAATTCGCGTGGATCACGCGACAGCCACTTGCAGAGTCGCGCGAAGGTCTGAAGGTCAGGCATGTGGCCGTTCTCGACACGCGAAAATGTAGCGGGACTTACGCCGGCGTCCAACGCCGCGGCACGAATCCCACGGCTGCCTCGTTTCGCTGCAAGCAAGCGCCCGAAGTCCCCAATCGTTAGACTCATCATCACCTCCGAAAATTGATTTTTGCGGCGGGCCTTGACGGCCCACACACCGATCACTATACTGTCTCACAGATAAGACAGATTGTATCACCATCGACTCGTCCTACCTGTAGGACAAGCGAGAATCATAGACCATTGGTCAAGAGAGAATGTGCGCAATTGTTGAAGAGACGACGAAAATGTGTAGGTCGATTCGCTGGGAGAGACAGTCCACGATCTTGAACTGGCTGAAGGCCGTCTGACAGATGTCCGCGCAGGGGGTGCACCTGGCGAGCAAGGTATGGTGGATTCCATCGAAGCAATTAAAGAGGCAGAGCACCGCCTGGTCGCGGTGCATGTCCCGCGCGAAAACAGCCATGGAACAGCGTGCGTACACAGGGTTGGGGATCGAGTGCGAACCTATAGTTTGCTGGCATTACTGGAGTTCGGAAGATGAGAACCGGCTCTCCTAAAATTCGGAGGTCTCACGAGTCCGGCCGCCCCGCGGTCAGACGGGCGGACAGATCGATTGAAGAAGTGACACGCCGGATCCCGGTGCCAGTGCAATGCCTGCTGTGGGGCAGAGCGGCTGGCCGTTGTGAGTTTGCCGGTTGTAACCAGAGCTTGTGGAAGTCTCGCGTTACGCAAGAGCAAGTGACCATTGCCCAGAAGGCACACATTTATTCGTTTCGGAGTGGAGGAACTCGGGGAAACCGGGGCGTCGCACCGCGCGATTTGCATGACCTCGCGAACCTGATACTGGTTTGCCATGGTTGCCATAGAAAGATCGATCAGAAACAGGACGGTGGACGCTACAGCGTACGATTTCTTCAACAGATGAAAGCGGCGCACGAGCAGCGGATCGAACGGGTTACGGGAATTTCGCCGGAGAAAACAAGTCACGTCTTACTCTACGGGGCGAATATCGGCGAGCACAGCTCGCCGTTGAACTATTCCGAAACGGCTCCCTGGCTTTTTCCCGATCGCTACCCGGCAAGCGACCGGGCTATCGAACTCAGCGTTCACAACAGCTCGCTCTCTGATCGGGATGCTGGTTTCTGGGCGAACGAAGCCGCGGATCTTTGGCGCAAATTCGACCGACACATTCGTGCCCCCCTAGCGGAAGGGGTGATTCGCCATCTCTCGGTCTTTGCGATTGCTCCGCAGCCTCTCTTGATCTTGCTCGGAACTCTCTTGGGCGACATTGTTCCGAGTGATGTCTATCAGCGACATCGCGAGCCACCCACTTGGGAATGGCCTCCGGAAAGCCCGACGCCGGCGTTTGAGTTGCGGCGCCCCGCGAGCCATGGAGGTCCGCCGGCGCTTGTTTTCGAACTGAGCGCGACCGTTTCTGGCGAACGCATTCGTCGCGTGCTCGGCACTGACACCAGCATCTGGTCGATTACAGTGCCCTCGCCGCACAATGACGTCACAAAGTCGCGTCGCCAAGTCTCGGAATTTCGTGCGCTTCTTCGAACTGCCCTGGATCAGATCAAGGCGGCGCATGGCCAACGTACGGTTTTGCACGTATTTCCCGCAATGTCGGTTTCGCTCGCAGTGGAACTTGGTCGGGTTCGCATGCCGAAAGCCGACACTCCCTGGCAGATTTATGACCAAGTGAATGCACTCGGGGGATTTGTCCCGGCTTTAGCCTTGCCCTATGGAGAAGAGCGACAATGATCAACAATCCTGCCGTAAACACCCTCCTACAATCGATTGTGAAAGCAATCGAGATTCCTCGGTCGTACTATGAAAAGGCTGTGGCGCGACATCGGTCGCTTGGGGAGTGGCTCTGCCGACCGGAATCAACCGTCGCTGCATTCGCGCCCGACGTCGTCCCGCAGGGTTCGTTCCGTTACGGGACGGTGGTACGGCCTCTGCTCGCGACCCACAAATACGATCTCGACAATGTGACCACGCTTCAGGTCGCAAAGACTCAGATGTCGCAGAAGGAATTGAAGACCCTATATGGAGCGGAAATCAAGGCTTATGCAATTGCTCACAAGATGACCGATCCGGTTGAGGAGAGGAATCGCTGCTGGCGTTTGTTCTACGCGGACGAATTCAGCTTTCATCTAGACGCGCTTCCGTGCGTTCCGGAAGACCAACAAGTAGTCGATGCCATCGTCGAGAGCGGTGTGCCTGCGCGGTTGGCGAGGCTCGCGGTCGCGATTACTGACAAGCGCCATCCGCAATATGAGCAAATTTCGGCGGCGCTCTTCAGTAGCAATCCGAGGGGATTTGCCACTTGGTTTGAGGAGTGCGCGCGCAGCTGGGCTCTACCGCGGTTGCGGGGACTCGTTAAATCGAACCTGTACGCCAGCGTCGAGGATGTTCCGACCTACGAATTTAAAACTCCGCTGCAACAAGCCATTCAGATTCTTAAGCGGCATCGCGACGTGATGTTTCGGACAAGCCTTACAGTGGCGCCGATATCGATGATCATCACCAATTTGGCGGCGCATGCCTATACCGGAGAGTCGGATCTCTATACGGCGCTCACTAATGTCGTCGAGAAGATGCCTCAGTTTGTGAGACCCGAGCGTCCACGTGTCCCGAATCCTGCGAATCCGGCCGAGGATTACGCGAACAGGTGGTCTCTCGATCCGAGGCTCGAGCGCTATTTCTGGCAGTGGCACACCGAGGTCCGGGCGGATCTAAAGAGGATTCCCGCTTTCATAACGGGAGAGACGTTGCTTGAAGACGTTGAGCGGACGTTCGGGGTTACGCTGAGCGAAGAGGAAATGCGGCCGTTTGCGGTCGATCGAGCACAGCGAGCACCAGCGATCGTGCGAGCGCCTGCAGTGGTGATACCGGCATCGACACCTCGGCCTTGGGGTCATGGCGATCGGAAGCAGTTCTGACACATTTGCCCGTTGGGGGCTCGGCGAACTTCTGCTGAGACAACCAGGCCTGCGTATCGTGCCGGCCGATTCCGATGTGATTCTCGCTGGCACGCTGGAAGTGAATGCCCAAATCTCAGGCAAAGCGGCGATCACTGATAAGTATCAGATCGAGCTTCGGATTCCGGAGAATTTTCCAAGAGAAATTCCGTCGGTATTCGAGACGGGTGGGCGAGTTCCGCGATCCTACCACAAGCTTCAAGACGGCTCCTTGTGTTTGGCCTCTACCACGCGGCTACGTTTACTAGTTGCCGAGGCACCGTCGCTCGTCCGCTTTGTGGAACGCTGTGTGGTTCCCTATCTCTATCGCTATTCCTATGTAGAAAAGTATGGCGTAGCCCCTTTCGGGGATCTCGCACATGGCCCAGCCGGCATTCGGGAAGATTTAATGTCGCTCTTTGGAGCGGACCAAGAGTCGGCGGTTTTGCCGTTCGTTCGTCTCGTCGCGATGAAGAAACGGCATGCGAACAAAAGAAGGTGCCCGTGCGGAAGTGGGCGTCGTCTCGGTCGCTGTCACAATCGCCTGGTCAATCGGCTGCGTGACCGCTTGGGACGGTATTGGTTTCGGATCGTCGAGCAACAACTGCTTCGCGGGTGCTAGGCGCTAGAACCTCTCGGGCGAAACCCTAGCGAATTTGCTCTACAGCTTACCAGCCTCACCGCAAGTGCGGATGTGGGTCGGCGCGGATAGTATGCAATCCGGCGGCGTATTTCACTGTTGTCGCGCCTGAATGAAGACTCTTCGCATCGGGCTTCACCCGACTTTGACAGCACAGAACACTGTTGCGTATAATTCAAAGAGAAGGGTAATACTTCCTCAGAACCGACTGCGCCGGTCGTCAGTGGCCAATTAAGGCCGACCGTGAGACGAATCTAAGTCCTAGGTTCCTTCCATTAAATAAGCGCTGGACATGTTTCCGGCGTTTTTTCGATTTCAGGGAGGAGTTTATGTTGAGGGATATAGATAGCCGTCCGTCCGGTCTAATCAGAAGAGAAGATGACGAAACGTATACGCAGCGGCTTTCCGACAGAATTGATGAGGAGTATCAAGCCCTTAAAGCTGGCGATCCCGACGGTTCTGCAAGACTGTACGAGGCATTGCGAGCACAAGCTTGGAACGTGGTTGGCTTCAGGCTTCAGAGATCAGACAACGCTCTTGCCCACGATATAGCCACCCGAGCATTCGAGAAGGTCGGCCAGTTTCAAGGTAAGAGCCAGTTTTCCACATGGTTTTATCGGCTAGCCCAAAATGAGGTTAACCGGGCACTTAGGGAGCAAATTACAGACCGCAGAAGGCTTATCCCAATTGACACAAATTCTGACGACGTCGAGGAGGACCGTGTCGCATCGGCTAACGAACCCGCGGCGCCTCGAACACCAAGGCAGGATGCACCTATGGAGCTAGAGGTGATCATGCGCGTACTTTCTGATGGGGAGGCCAACGTTGTGCAATCTAACATAGAAGGTTACACCCTGGAGGAGATTGCTGAACAGAAAGCAAAGCCGCTCGGCACCGTCCGAAGCCGTTATGAACGAGCGAAAGAGAAAATGAAGAAACGAACGCGAATGGGTGGTCCTAAGCAAAAATAACCAGCTGGGAAGAGATATAAAAGCCCTTCTGCTGGGTCTAATGATGTAACGACCGGAAACAGCCTAGGCCCCTCCTAGTCTGCGATTAGGGCCACTCTTACGTCCGCTTTTACCTTTCAAAAGGCTGCACTCTGTACACGTTTGGTCTGCCCTGTGAGACTGTGGGCATCGGCTACGGGCATCTCTGGCCCCCCTATAGGAATAAACAATGGCAATTGAATTTAGCACCGGCGAGGTTGCCAAGATTGTTGGCGTGTCTGTCGATACTATCTATCGTTGGGTTCGAGAGGGACGCCTCGAAGACCCCGAGAGAATCAAAATCGGCAAACTTGATGTGCGGGTGTGGAGCGAGAAAGACCTCCAACGCGCCTTGACTCTGCGCGAGAGCAATCGGAAACTTCGGCCCCGAAGACCGCTTCGTTCAGCTCCGGCCGCTTAAACCTTTAGATATTCCCCCAAAACGCAGCAGCGCCCCCAAAAACCCGGTCACAGACCTGGCAGTACAAATTAATAAATGAGGAAGCTAAATGACAAGCGACGTAAAAGAGAAGAGCTGTGTGGAAGCGGTTAGCCTTGCCGTTGACATGGACAGGAGAGTGGCACTAGCCACCGTACGCATTGGAGATGTCTTAATCAAGGGCGTCTCAGTGTGGCGTAGCACCAACGGCAGACTTCGAGTTTACTTTCCCAGCTACAAACTCGGCGCGGGTTGGGACGACGCTATTTATTTGCCTGAAGAACTGCGCTCCGAAGTCGAAGCGGATGTAATCTCTGCTTACAAAACAGCTAAAGCGGCTGCCCAAAAGACCGACGAATAAGAAGGCGCTCGGAATTACGAGGAGCTAGTACCTTGTCGCGGTATAGCCCCCCACCACCTTGACGCATTGCCTCTGTCTTTAGTTTTCCCTTGGAGTTCAACATGCCTGAAGTAGTCGAGATGATCCACCAGCTTGTACATGAGCGTTTTTATGGGGCGCTCACCCTCAAGTTTGAAGCTGGCCAAATCACCACCATCAAGAAAGAACAGACAATCAAACCTAATCTATCGGACCAACCGAGGAATGAACATGTCGTCACACAAACCAAATAGCATTCGAGAACAAATCTCAATTATTCGTCAGCTCAGTGCCAGGGAAATGAAAGCACATGAACGCCGGGAAAAGGTTACTGAGCTGATTGTCGAAGACCTGAAATCCACCGGCCAGTTTTTCAAGACGTCGGAAGGCTTGTTCTATTTCGATAGAGCCGATTCTCCGAGGGTTCTCCCCATCGAAGTTGATTCACTCGCTCTCGGAGCTTTGATGCAAGACCGATATGGCATCAATAAAGCCGAACGGGCAGAATTTGAGCACATCATCAGTGGACTTGAGAACGAGGCTTATCTTAATGGCGAAGAAGTCGAGGTCCACAGGCTCGCCCACTACGATGCCGAATCTGAAAGGCTCTATGTGTCCCGATTTGATGGTTCGGTGCACCGGCTCGATGGCAAGCAGATAAGGCTCATTCCAAACGGCACGGATGCCATCTTCTTTTGGGACAACCCTTCATGGAAGCCATATGAATTGATCAGGGATGCCAAGACAGACCGGCTATTCGAGCAGTTCGTTACGTCTTCGGCAAATTTCGCCGAAAGTGGCAAGCTCAGCTTCCGTGACCAGCAGTGGCTCTTTTCCATCTGGTGTTACAGCCAGTTCTTTGGATCGCTTCATCCGACCAAGCCGCTCTTGCTTACTTGCGGAGAAAAAGGCGGTGGCAAGACCTTGGCTCTGAGGAAATGGCTCAAGCTCCTGTTCGGAGGCGGAGCCGATGTCACCGCCCTCGAACGCGGCAAGCCGGACGGTTTCGTGGCTGCTGTTTGTTCCCTTCCAATTGCTGTTTTCGATAACGTGGACGAGCACGTTTCTTGGCTGCCGGACCATTTAGCTCAGCTTGCGACTGGCATCACCTTCAGAAGGCGCAAGTACTACACAACGAACCAATCCGTGGAATTTCACCCGCAATGCTTTGTGGCCTTGACCTCTAGAACACCCAAGTTCATTGAGGGTCGGGATGATGTCTTGGATAGAACGCTAATACTCCAGACGGAGCGACGACGCATATTCCTCCCCGAAGAAATCCAGCTTACTCAGATCGCAAAATCTCGAAACTTGCTATGGACGGAACTGCTGCGGTATCTGAACCGCATCGTTGCGCAGTTGAAGGAGAGCCGCGGGCAATCCATTGAACTCTCGGTTCGCATGGCAGATTTTGCGAGGTTTGCACTGACGGCTGCACGGGCAGACGGCCAAGAGGAGATGGCCCGCAGAATATTGGAGACCATGGAATCTCGGCGCACTGAAATGCTCTTATCTGAGGAGCCGATTTCACTTTGCCTTGAGAGGTGGCTCGCCGTACCAGAAAACGTCGGGAGGCTGGTTAGCAGCGCCGATCTGAACCGGGAGCTAGGCTTCATTGCTAGCTGCCACGAAATCTCCTGGCCATACAAGAGCGCCCACGCTCTCGGACAGCGACTTTCCCATATCACCACCGAACTGCAGGACCAGTTCCAGGTCCAGATAATGCGGGATAGCTCCAATGTCTTGAGTTATGCCCTCAAGCCCAGGCTGAATCACTGAATCGCTCTGAATCTCAGTTTTCGGAGAATCAGGCAGCCTAAGTTGGCTTCCCTGAAGTACTTAACCTCTCACGACTGAATCACTGAATCACTTTCTCTAAAAGCAGAAGAAACTAGAGAAACATAAATACTTTAGTCCAAAACGAATCAGCGTTTCAGAGCCAGTAAATGCCGTCTAGGATAACCGCTAAAATGACTACCGAATATTCTGCAAGTCAGGTTCTCAAAGAACTCGGCATCACCCGCGGAACCCGGAGTAATGCGGAGTATCAGGCCCTCGTTAATGCCTATATGCGGGCAGACGAGGCAAATCAAAAGCTAGAAGATGAAGCAGAGCGGGCTGCGGCTCAGGCAAGGTGGGATAGGGAGCACTCTCGCGTGCAGGATTCATCTGCCCGAGATAAATCCACCAGTCTGACGCAATCATCCAGACCCGTCCTACCCTCGATCCTCAGGCTGCTTGTGCCGCCCAAGGCCCGCAGCGATGGCAAACCTCACGGAAGCAGCAAATCATCTCTACTGCCGGTCCTGAGAGGCGAGGGTGTTCTAGAGAAGAGGGTAAGACCCGGAAAACCCGGCAGGCCCAGAATCATTGCCACGTGGATGCCAGAGGTAGCTGCAACGACCGCCGATGGCACCACTCTCCCTGAGGCTCTCAGAATCCACGGCGTTGAACTGGATGAAAGGCAGCTTAGGGCTCTCTACAGGAACGCCGCTTTCAAAGAGATGCGACTTGAGGCCCGCAGGGAATGGATGGAAGGTAAACCCGCAGATGTGGCTGAGCGGGCCAGTAGAGGATAGGCCACCTAAACTCATCTGACAGAAACCCCGCTTCGCGGCATCCCGCCAGAGAGTGATCCAGACTTAGCCTTGCCACAATTGACGGAAAACCCGAGGCATCTCCAATAGGCCGACAACCGCAACACCGATGAAATAGAGACTGCTGGGATTTTGGAAGTGGCCAGTTTCCGGAGTTACAGTCGCTCGGGGGGCTCATTCTACGAAGGTGTCGAAGCTATGCCGACGAATCTCCGTCTGCAATGCCTGCAACACTTCAGTTTTTTTCATTTGGGTATTTTACAAGCAACTCGACGGGTATACTGAATATGCCGCGATGTTTAGCCCGAAGGCCTGGGTCCGACTTCGTTATTGTCATCGGCCCCATTGATTGTCACTCCTGTCAGTTTGCCCTTCGGCGTTACTTTCCTAAGTTGTAGACCGGAGTAGCACCGTTCTGGATGAAAGTGCAATTAGCCTTACCTTTATCGCCGCACACCTGCCTCTGCATGTTGATCGTTTCCAGTTGAATAAACTGTTCCGGAGAAAGATGCATCGCTTCCCGATAGGCATTGTCGGCATTGGCGCGGCTCTGTTCAGCCTGTTGACGCTGATCTTCAGCTAATTTCGTTTGCTTCTCGGTCTGGATGCGCTGTTCCTGCGTCGCCGTTTCGACACGCTGATTCTTAACTGCGTCCGGCGGGTTCGCCTTTCCCACCGTCATGGTCACGAGTTTTACGGGCAGGCTTTTCTCTTTAATGAACGCGACTATCTGATCGCGTATCTCAGCGTCGATGGCATCTAGTGAGGTAGTCGAGATGGCCGTCTCGTTCATACCGTGCTTACGTACGGCTTGCCGCACCATAGTTTTGAACGGCTCCTCCAAATTGTTCTTATACCAGTCAGGGCCGAAGTTCTTGATTAGGCTCACGGAGTCCGTGACCTGGAGAACGGTGATCGCGTGGAACGTGATAGGCACGCCGTCCGACGTCATCGTATCCGCCATTTCTGTCTCAAACTTCTGAGGCTGCATATATACGTCGACGCCATCCGTCGAGATCGCTGCGTAGGTCCTTCCGGTCTTCACTGATTCGGCGTTGACGCCACCGTGTCCAAGGAACCACGGCTTCTCCACGAGCACGACTTCATGGCCTGCATCCGGCGAGTACACGCTGCATCCTCCAAGTAGAATTGTTGCCGCAACAGCAATCGAGACAAGTTTCATTTTCATCTCCTTTTCACTCAAAAAGTAACCGCACGTTCGAGGACCTATGGTGCCCTAGCGATGTAGATCGGATTTCTTCGGATTCAAGTAGTGGGACTTGCTACGCCCCGTTTAGGCTGCCCCTGACACTGCTACAAGCCGTTCTGGCTCTTGCTTGGGCAGCTTCATGAGCGAAAGTGTACTCGCTCGGAATCCACACTGGTGAGAGGCTAAGTGGCTTGTTGAGCTAACCGCTAACTCCCGCTAAACGGATTTTCCGAAACCGCGATTCGGCGAGGAGCCAGTTTCCGATAAGAGGACTTATCAGGACTTGGGAACGTAGAGTCCTATTTTGGCTGGCACCAGCCGTGAAGTATCACGTCGGATCTTACCGTGTACTCACCCTGTTTTTCGTCGTAGTTGAAGTCGCTCGCGATTTTCAGTGACGTGCGGTCCTTCTCAATTCCATCTGCCTCGATAAGTCTTATGAGCACGCTCTTGGGGCGTCTAAAGCATCTATCACCTGTCAATACACTAGACGACGAGTAAGTATCGAAGGCCACGCGCCCATCAAACCTCCCGTCGTGAATGTCTATCGCCGTCTCTTCCCCAGATGCTTCGGGCTGCCGGTCAAGGAAAATCAACGTTGCCAAAACCTTGTCGTCTGGCTTGAAAGAGCACTCGATCCTGCCCCGAACCTCCACGGAGTACGTCGGACACTTCGCCAGAAGCGGACTTGCCAGACTAAAAGAATTGCAAATACAGAGGCTAGTTCCGCACTGCGGAATTCTTTCATACCGCGAGGATAGTCGAACGGCGATTTGGGAGTCCAGTTGGTTGCTAGCGTGTCGAGCGAGTGAGTCACTGCCTGAGAAACGGGATTATCGGAGACTAGGAATCGGGCTCCAAGGCAGATTACGAGAAGGACTTTTCGGGACGTTTCTTTGTAGAATTGCCCCGTGAAAAGAAATGAAATCTGTAAATCGTAGATCTGCGGCAAAAGGCAGCGACGCTCCGAAAAGTATTGATGAATACCTTGCCCGCGTACCGGAGCCAGCTCGCAGCACCTTGAACAAGATTCGGGCGGCGATTCGCGACGCTGTGCCGCGCGAAACTACCGAGATCATCAGCTATCGGATGCCTGCCTTCAAATACAAGCAAGTGCTGGTGTGGTTCGCCGCATTTTCGGATCACTGCAGTTTGTTTCCCACCGCCTCTGTTATCGACGCGTTTAAGGGTGAACTTAAGAACTTCTCCACCTCCAAAGGCACCATCCAGTTCCCTACGGACAAGCCTCTGCCTAATGCACTTGTGAAAAAGCTAGTGAAGGCACGGCTCGCGCAAATCGAAAGCAAGACACGGGGCTGACCGGATTACGATTCGAGACCTGTTCACGTGATTGAGTGCCCCGGTCACCACGTGAATGGACCCAACTCCCGAAAAACGGGATTTTCGGAATGTGGCCTTCAAGGAAATGCGTCAGGAGGTTAGACAAAATTATCTTTACGAATTTGGAGCCGTTGCCAGAGGGCCGCTGCCTAGCGATGACGGAATTTGCCAGAAAATCAGGATCAATTCTAATCGGAGGGTTCAGGTTCTTTGGCAGAAATCGCGTTTGCGATAGACTCCGACGCAGCAAACACGGAGGAGTTGCATGACAAGCTGGAGAATGTCTTTTCGGGTGGGCACTCGTGGTTACGAAATGTGGCCACATTGCCGCAACCTCGGTATAGCGGCGATTACATATTCGGCATTAAGCACGGTTGATCTCTCAAAGCACGAACAGTACGAACCCCGGAATCGGTGGTCCGAGCTAGCTCCGTCGCAGAAGGCAAGCCTTGGGCGTGTGGCTTACGAAATGACGGAGGGGGATGTGATCTACGTGAAACAAGGGCAGCACATAGTCGGAAAGGGCATCGTTCAGGGCGCGAAGGGAAAGCCTGCATATAGGTTTCGCTTACATTTCCTCCGTCCGCCTGTTGAGGGCGAACCGCCATGGCTTCATCAAGTGCCTGTAGCGTGGCAGCCGGATTTTCCAGAAATTCCCCTCCTTCTTGGGGCAGAGCAGCTCACCGTTAAGAGGCTAGCTGAGCGTGATGTGACAAGGATCGAAAACAAGATCCCTGCGGCCGTCCGTTCCGCTGCGAAAAGGAAAAAAGTAGCACGACAATTACTCGAAGAAGCATACTTTCGCGCTTCCAAAGCTGCCTTGAAAACAATTATTCCACGCCACAACAAACTCTCAAACCACTTTTGCAATTGGCTCGACGAAGAGCACGCCATCCAAACGACACAAGAACAAGACCAAGTGGACGTCTCGTTTATGTTCGATGGGAAGAGAGCCTTGGCCGAACTTAAGGTTTGCTATGCTGCAGGAACGAGAAAGTCTATCCGAGAGGCCCTCGGCCAAATACTTGAGTACAACCACTATCCGACGCGGTCACCTGCCGATGCTTTGTTGATCATCCTAGATTCCAGCCCCACGGAAAATGACCAGCAGTATATAGACATTCTTCGTAAAAGCTTGTCCCTCCCAATATCTTTAGGCTGGCAAAGAAATAAGGAGTTCTCGTTCCATCCGAGCTGGCCATTCGAGTGAGGTGACGAGGGCCAGGTCTGAGCTCACCCTCAAAGGCTTGACACTAGGCGGAGATCGGCGTTAGTGAGATATTCACCGTCCCACACGACAAGGCCGCATCGGTCTGCAGGTTCGATCAATACAACGGCTTTCACAGCGAGCAATCGCGCAGAACTGGTCTGTGCGCCTGACAGATATTTCTTAATAGCTTCAACTGGATCGACATCGACAGCGCAAGCAATCGACCGCCCTATGAGGTCAACTCTTCGCCCGATATAATGCGCTTCGTTAGAATCCTTGCCAAACTTCGACATTCCAAAATCCTTACTGACAACCCGACGCGCTGGAAAGGACGCTTTCGGATGCTGTGCATAGAAAGTCCAAACGTCAAAATCTTTTATTCCGTTCTTACTATTCACGTAATGAAGGGCGGCCCCCTGACACATTGCCATACAAATTACCCGATCCGAGTACAGCTCCTTCCATCGGGGAATGCGAGAGAAAAACACCTCCCGGTCCTCTCTCGCAAGGGCGCTAAGGCGCTCTAAGTCGCTTCTCTCGATCTTCTCGTAGGAGCGTTCTGTATCCATTTCACCAATCTATTTTGGGAATTTCATAAATCGCGGAAAGAATACTGCAAGGAGATACTTATGCCCAGACAACTAATTCCACCCGAACCCTGGTGGGCCGAAGCCGCCGACCTGATGGTTCGCTATGATATTTCACTACGGGAGGCTACAGCCGAGCTAGGAACAAACCTGACAATCGATCAGGCGGATGCAATTCTCAAACGCAAGCTCTAGGCAGGTCTTAGGCACCTCTGTTAAGAGGGTTTCGGTAAGGTCTTCTCTCGGTACTGCAAAAACTCCCCATAGCGCTTCTGAGTTGCATCTAAGACTTCCCAATAATTCAATACGTTGAAACCACGCCTATATCGCAAATATGTCCTGACCTCGTCAGAGATACTCGATCCCATTAGGTATGCTTTGTAACTCCGGTAACGGGTAGAATATTTCTCAGACATCGCCAAATATTCCTCAAGCTGGTTTAGGTCATCCTTTGTCAGCTCGTGACTCGGCCGTTTAAGTTCGACTAGTACCAATTCACTCCCCAAATTGCCACACGCAAAGTCCGGCCTCTTCTTTCCGTACCTTAGTGCATCCTTTTCCGAAAGCTTATCTCCGATGAATGTCTTCAGGGTCTTATTGCTTTGAAGCATCCAGTAGGATTCATCAAGCAACCAGAGGTCTTGTTCAAGAATTGAATGGATCGAATTGTCTCCGCGTATCTCAAAGGTTCTTTCATTTCGTAGGCTTTCGCGCAGGAGGTCGATCATCGCAAGACGGCGTCGCGTTTCACGCAGCACCGAGGTCACCTGGGACAGAGACCAGTCAGAGAGAACCTCATCTAGAGCTTTGATGTTGCCCGCGCTCTCGTCCTTCATCGCATTCACAATCCGCGTCACTCTGGCGATAGAGGCTTTGTCAAACTGGGAAATTAGGTCCGCAATCGCCGTATAGAGTTGTTCATTTTCTTCGCCGGAGGGCATCTCGATATGAAGTTTCAGGGCAGCGACCAACTTTGCGAAGCGCTCGGGGTATTGTTTTGAAAGTTGCGTTAAGTCTTCTGTGCCAATGCTCTGCTCCATTCTCGTTTTCGCTACTTGCGAAGGTACCCACCCCAAAACAGGACCCAGCTCGTGATCAATAATTTGCTTAATCGCCTCCCATTGTGTTGGAGTGAGGATATTGAAATTCGCCTTTCCACCCGGCCACCACTTGTAGAGCGCGATAACCGGGTCTTGGTTCTGCGATTCCGGATGCGGATTATTGACTCGTACGGACGCGAACCGATTAATTCTTCTCAACTCCCTTACAAAGGATGGGGCGAACCTCTGGCCGCCGCAGGAACATAACCGAGAACCCGGTGCGCAATGTGTTCCACACTTATCGCATACGATGTAATTGCGGTTGGTATCGACCGAGGGCTTTTGGCGTGATCGTTTCGTCGCTTTAATTTTCTTTGGCATGGTCACTTGCCATATCGGGCCGCCGACGGGTTCACTGAGTAAGCCAACGACTGACTCCCCCGTGATGTGAGCAGGTCCCTCTGCGGCTCTGGCTGAAGCTGTAGCTTCCGTCCCGACACTGCGCATTTGCCCCCTTTGGTACAGTGCTCGACTTCGTTGGCGATTGGACGCGCTGGCCAGTACTGTTTATGTAAGAGCGCGGCTTGGAGTTTTCTTCAGAAGTTGCGCCTGAGCTAGTGGGAGGAGTTCCCGGCTTTGTGTCGGTGGGTTTTGCTTTGGCCGATTTCTGCTGGGCTGCATCTGGTGTAGGCTGCGTTTGCTGTGTCGCCTGCGAATACGACTGAACGGGGCAAATCACGAGCCAAAGAAGTACGGCTATGCCTAGCCATTTTCTCTTCACGTTTCGGCTCCTTGACGACTTATCGGGACAGGTATTTACTAACGGCTACATATCCTGAATACGAAATAGGGTCAAGTGTTATCGAACTCTGCAAGCCAGGAGGTGATCCATGTCCGACCAACGACAAATCAAGGCCTCAGTCGAGACGATGGCCTACTACAATATGGTTTTGACCGAAGCTATTTTTCAGTTGCTGGAAGAAAAGGGGCTATTGAAGCGACAGGAAGTTAAGGACCGAATCGAGAAGATAAAGACAGAGACGAAGTTGAGCTTCCGGATGGTTCAGTAAGCGTTCGCGGCCTATTTCGTGGCCACAGGAACCTTAAGGCACTTCCCATCAACGATGCCTGCACAGTTCTCCGGTTGAAATGGGCCGTCGATGTGTCTGGCTGAGGTGGCGTCCTTGCCAGAAGTGTAGAAGTATACCGAGCCCGGTGAGTCTCCCAGAACAATGGGTCTGATCTTGCCCTGAATGGCCCAGTGCGGAAAGCTTCCCACGGGAGCGCCGTTTGTACTCCGCACTCCGGCAGCGGCGAGCTTTGCATCGTGGTCGTACAAGAGCGTATACCAAGGAACATCATCCGCGAGAACGCGGCCAACGCCCAGCCTAGCCGTAACAGCGGCCCCCAAAACGACTCCGAGACTCGCGGCAACGAGCACCTGACCCCAGCTGATTCGCATTTAGTGACCTCCGCGGTTCATGCCCCCTTCAACCTCGAGGATGGGGCCTCACGCTCGATAGACATTCTCATTGTGCCAGCCTAGATACTCCGCTCCCGGTTGCAGTCGCGTCTCTTGCGGCAGCCAGACCTTGGAGCCGTGCAGAGCGTAATACTCCTTGCCATTGTCAAATTCCTCTTGAATCCGCTTGCTGACTTCAATCTTGTGTTCCGGCGTGATGGTCAGGTACCCCCGGTCGAAAAGCGTGTGAACGTCTTGACGGAGCAACACACCATTGCTCAAAGCGTGAGGGCCTCCGGCCTGATACGGTTTAATGTGAGCCGCTTCCAGAACGTAGAGGATGGGAGAATGGGTGAGAGCGCAGTGCCTCTTGTAGGCATCAGTGACCATGACACGGAATGAACCCTGACCCAACCGAGGCAAAACCGTTTGTGGCGCGCCGTATCGTGCACTTTGCAAAACGATATTTTCTGCCAAGTCGTCGCTTGCCGTCCTTGAGCCGAGCAGCAAGACCTGCACTCGTTCCCAAATGGACTTGCCAGGTTCGCTTTCACTCTCAAAGCCCGCCCCGCGAACAATGTTTGGCTTCCACTCAGGTATAGGAATCCAATCTCCTCGGTTGAAGAAGAACGGCCTCTGAAGCAGTATGCAGCCGATGTTGTAATCCTCACTGGTATTCGGAGCCACGCGACGATAACGCTCGACTCTCGCCCTCATCTCCTGCTCTGTTGTAGCACCGTTCTTTTGGCCGAAGGCTTCCCACGCGAGACTGACGGGGAAAATAGTAGAGTGACTGAAAAAGCCGCCTCCTACAATGTAATCATCCGGGCTGTGCAGCTTGAATAGGAAGGGCTCACCCACTTGCAAAGCCTTGAAGCTGACGTTGCCACTAGGCTGCCAAAAATTGACTTCATCGGGTGAGATAGACGAAAGGTAGGAGAACCAATCGCCGTCCGTGATGGCTACGAAGAGGCGCATGAGGCGCTTTTGTTGCGGCCAAGTATGCTAGTGGGTACTGCCCTTAGTCAAAAGTAAAAAGTTTTCCAATCCTAGCCTTTCTTGCGATCCATTTGTGATTTCATTTCCGCGTCGGGGATAAAGGTCAGTAAATTGCTAACCTCGTTGCGGGAGTCTCGCCTAGAAATCGTTTACGCAATACTTTCGATCAGCTTTGCAGGTCTAACTTCGAGGGCATGGGCCAACTTGACGATATTGATCAGGCTTACGTTGCGCTCCCCGCGTTCAACGCCACCAACATAATTGCGATGAAGATCGGCCAGTTCAGCGAGCTTCTCCTGGGACAGGCCACGATCTAGGCGAAGTTCTCGTAACCGATTGCCAAACGCCTTGCGCGGGTCTGCGGTTCGCACCGCGACATGATTCGGACTTGACCACTATAGGTCTACACACTATAAGTGTGCATCACGACACGACAGACTTCGTACCGAGGCTACAAACAGGCACCCCAAATCAGCTATGGCCAAACCCGGAGATCTGACGAACGCTCAAAAGAAGAAACTTGCCTGGGCTTTCTGTGCAATCTGGGTTGCGGCATTCTTGGGTTTTTGCTTCGGCCTAATCCCCTTCGTAGGTTGGCTCTTCTCGCTTGTTGTATTTCTCTTTGTACCAGTATTTCTTGCAATGGAGGCTGTGAGCAAGCTCTCTGATTGAAGGTGGCAAATATCGGCTGCGATTGTGAAGCCACCTTATGCCTTGCTGCCTCTGAGCTAGAAATCCCGAATTTCGTAAGTCCGCCCGGGCTGAAGAATGCTTATTGACATCTCTGGGACTCCCAAAGACGGAAGCCGATTTAATTTGAAATAGTTAGCGCAGATCGACACAGAGCAGCGCAATCGACGTAAAATCTCCAGTAAATCCTTCGCAAATCAAACTATTTTTGCTGACCATGCGAATTATCTTGACACACTTTTTCTATTGTGGCATATGCTGTGCCATAAGTAAGGCGGCTCTGCCAGATGCTACTAACATCCGACAGAGCCTAACTCCCAAACGTGAGGTGTCACGATGGAAGCTAGTCCGAATCTATCAGCGCGCCATTCCCACAGCAAGGCGGTCAGTTCCAGCAAGGATAGACACGAAGCACTGACACGGGCCATTTCGGGCCAATCGTTCAGTAACTTTCCAGCGATCTTTCAGGGATTTGCAGCGAAGGGTATTCCTGAATCAGAGATCAAACCACGTGAGAACGTCTTCACCTTCGACGCATGGAAAGCATTAGGCCGCGTTGTGCGTCGCGGTGAACATGGCGCCAAGGTTGTGACGTTCATCGACTGTAAAAGCAAGGAAACAGACCCAGACACGGGCGAGCGCAAGCTAATCCGTCGGCCTTGGACTACAACCGTATTCCACGTCTCACAGACGGACCCACTAAAAGGGGGCGCGCAATGAGCGCCCCTCCTTTGCCCTTTCCTCAAAGTCTCTCAGATAAGTATAGGCCGCAAACGATTGCTGAGTTTGTCGGTCTGGATAAGCCGAAAGGATACTGGCTAAGTTTGCTGTGCAACCATACCCATCCGCATGGCTATTCGTGGGGCCATCTGGCGTAGGCAAAACCAGCATGGCTCAAGCACTGTGCTCGCAAATCAAAGGGGAGTTAACGCATATCCCTAGCCAGAAGTGCACTGCGCAAGCAATCGAAGAGGCTTGCTATCACTGCCATTTCGTTCCGCTGACTGGCGGTTTTCACGTGGTCTTAATTGATGAGGCTGACCGGATGACACCCGCCGCGCAACTGGCGCTCCTGAGTAAGCTAGACGCGACTGCATTCCCACCTAATACCGTGTTCATCTTCACCTGCAATTCCACCGATGGATTAGAGCCGCGATTCCTCTCGCGCTGCCGCGTCATTGAGTTTTCAAGCTACGGCATGGCCGGCGAGATTGCGAGTTATCTCGACACCATCTGGCACTCCGAAGGTGGAAATGGCAATGCGCCAGACCTTGCGCGGCTTGCGAAGGAATGCCGCAACAATGTGCGTGATGCGTTGATGAAACTCGAAACTGAGCTAATGGCCATGTAGGCCGGAAGGATGACCTAGACCCAATGAAAAAGACCTACAGCACCAAACAGGCGGCGGCCAAGATGGGCGTTTCTTTCAGGACGCTCAATCGCTGGCTAGCAGACAGGAAGATCAAGCCGACCAAGTCTATCGAGATGCCGAACGGGCGCACGCTCTGGCTCTGGATTACAGCTGATATTGCCAAGGGCCGCAAAGTTAAGGCACAGCTACGCCCTGGCCCTAAACCGAAGGCACGCAAGCGATGAAAATCGCCATCCACCGTGCAATCGCCGTGCAACTGCACTTCTAAGTGGCACGCATTCTGTGAGTTTCAAGTGAGCGTCGGTCAACAAATCCGACGCTCTTCTGAGGGCAGTGCAATTTGAAAGGAACAAAAAGCAATGATCGCTTATCAGCAAAGCACGCCAAAGCAGCAAAACACGTTCACGATCGCCGAGAGACCGATTGAGCCTGGGCGATTGGAACACCAGCACATCTTGACGCCGGAGGAACTGGCCGAGCGGCTCAAGGTGCCTGTGACGTGGGTTTATGAAAGCACCCGCAACCGAGCGGCTCTTCGTAATTGCGATCCGCTTCCCAACATCCGTATGGGCAAATACCTACGCTTTTATTGGCCAGAAGTCGAGAAGTGGCTGGAAAGGCATCAGGGAGGGCAGACTAATGCCTAAGTATCAAAACGGCTACATCTGGCGTAAGGGCAAGAATTGGTACGGGCGCTGGTGGGACGACATAATCGAAAACGGGCTCGTTGTCCGAAAGCAACGCGCTCGCAAGCTGGCTGAATATTCTGATCGCTATAGGACCGACACTGATGTCCGACCCCTCCTTGACGCTATCTTGCGACCACTCAATGAAGGTAAAACGAGGCCTGAGGGGACGCTATCGGTATCGCAATTCGTGGAGGAGCACTATCTCCCATTCGCCGAAGAGAACTTCAAGCCTTCGACATTTGCTGGCTATAAAAAAATATGGAATGTCCATTTATCGCCTCGGCTTGCCAATGTCGTTGTACGTGATTTTCGGACAGTCGATGCTGCGACCCTGCTAGCTGAAATTCATCGTAAGCATGATTTAGGACGCACGACCTTAAAGCACATCAAATCTTTTCTAAGTGGGGTCTTTACCTACGCTAAAAATCAGGGAGTCCTTGACGGCGAAAATCCCGTCAGGGACGCAATGATTCCTAAGAAAGCTGCCACACCAGAAGAGACGCACGCATCAACACCGGATGAAGTACTCGCAATCATGGAAGCCCTGGCAGACGCAGGGCAACAACAGGCCCGTGCCGCTGTGGCGCTGATGTTCTTTGCAGGTTTGCGCCCTGGAGAGGCACGGGGCATTCGCTGGGAAGATTTCGACGGCAAGAAATTAGTAGTACGGCAGTCAGTCTGGAACACGTACACGACTTCGCCTAAAACCGACGGCAGCATTAAGCCGGTGCCAGTCATTGAGCCCCTGAAGGGCATCCTCGCGGAACTGCGGGAGGCTGACAAAAACCCGGAGAGCGGACCTATTCTGCGCGGACCATCCGGCAAGCCGCTGGACTTGCATAATCTCGCAACCCGGGTCGTCATACCGATTCTGAAACGGTGTAGCGTATGCCGAAAAATAGAATCCGATCACGGTGAGGCAGACCACGACTACAAGCTAGACGAATCGCTTCCAAAGTGGCACGGCTGGTATTCCCTCCGGCGTGGAGTTGGAACGGCTGTTGCCAATCTCTCAAATTCGCTCGCAGCCAAGGGTCTTCTGCGGCATTCCAGCGTCAGCACAACGGAACGCCACTACATCAAAGACGTGCCCGAAAGCACGCTCGAAGCTATGAAAATGCTCGAAGCGTTGTGCAACCCGCGTGCAACTGACGGTGAAGCAAAACCAAGCTAACCTATTGAAAATCTGGTGGGGCTGGGGAGATTCGAACTCCCGACCTAAGGTTTAGGAAACCTCCGCTCTATCCATCTGAGCTACAGCCCCACGGGTGTTGTGTATTGATTTTATATGATTTAGCAAAAAAATCGGAGGGTGTTCTCCGGCCCAGAAATCCGCACTGTAGCAAATTCGCAGTACTTGCCAGCGTATGTATCCGCCGTCAACCGTTAAGCCCGAAACTATCGCGGCAGAACCCGTTTGAGCGTCGCGGTTTTAGCAGTTCGTCCCTGCAAGCCAAAAGGGTCAGCAACTAATGCCCCACCCTGATGCGAGGACGCCAGACAAGAGCACTTCGGCCAACTCCATGACCAATGCTCGGCCTGGATCCTGATTTTACTTGACGCCGGTTGCGTTCCCAGACGGATTTGCAAGTTTATCGCGATAAGCAAGAGCCTCGCTCGGCACGCAGAACGTCTCTATAAAATCTTGATCTTTCATCCAGTAGTAGCTGGCTTTCAGAACGGCCCAAGGCTTGGTATAGAATTTGGGATCGTCAATCGTAACAGTGAGGCGCAGGTTGTACTGATCCACGCGCGTGTAACGTTCTTGAAAGTGGGCCTCAGTGCTGTGCGGGTGCGCGCGTTCATCCACCCAGGTCCGATCATCCACGCCTGTAGTATCGATTACAAATGTGGAGTCGTCTTCCCAGTGGCCTACCGAGTAGCCGTAGAACCGCGCGTCTGGATAGCCCCTGGCGTCAACCTTCGCAGGAAGTTGCCGCCCGTCCATCCAAACATCGCGCCAGACCCTCTGCTGCCCGTAGAGAATGGCCATGCGGTTCGGAACCGGCTCAAACCACATTTGGCCTCGAAAGCTGATTGCTTGCGCGAAAAGATTACGCGGGAAACCAAGCGGATCACAAACCTGGTAAGGATCGTTTCCGCCCCACGGCTGGGCCAGCGTCTTGGGCTTATGCAGCTTGAATGCAGCCTCGCCTGCTGGAGTCATGGGAGGAACCGGATCCTGCATCACGTTTTGGGGGCCCACCCAGGCGCCGGTGAGCTCGCGCTTGGGGGCGGGTCCCGGCGGGTCCGGCATCTTGGGAATCCCTTCTTTGATGTAGCCAGCGCTGCTGGCGCTGGGCACGCCTGTAGGCCACTGTTGCTGGGCCGCAGCCACGCTCGAAAGAGCCAGCACTGCAGAGACCGTAACCATTACTATGCCGGCCAAATTGCGCATCTCAGTCTGTCCTCCTTCTTGAGTCTAGGAGCTTGTAAAGCAGACTCCGTAAAACAAGCCCCGTGCGGGAAATGCTGCGCCCGCCCGCTCGAACAGCATGGCGCCCGCTGCCGGAATTCGATGGACGATTCGTTCTAAAGTTCGCTTATTGTTTCTTGACCCCGGGTGTTTCGCCATCCGGATTGTTGTATCGAGCCTTGCCGCCGCCCTCAGCACCGAGCTGGGTATCATGCAACTCGGAGCCGTCAGCGAGCACGATTTTCTGCAGGCGGCCCGCAGGGACTCCTGTCTTCGCTTGGTAGGTAGTAACGGTTATCACGTCACCCGGTTGCAGGGAGCTCTTGGTCCAGCCGATCAACACGAGCGCCTGAGGGGCAGCCGTCTCAACCACCCAATGCTGTATTTTGCCCTTGTCATCCTTCGCATCGAATTCAATTAGGCTGTGCGGATTCGACCAGGCGAAACTCGTCACCTTCGCGTCCTTTAATATTGTCGGCTTGTCCTGAAAAGCCGCATTTCCGTGATGCGCCAAGAGCGGCGATGAAACAGCAAGAGCACCCAGCATCAGCAGGGTTGCCGTTAAGCTGCGCGCCATGTGTAAACCTCCATTTATCCGTGACTTTCATTCTGGAGTCCTGGATGGCCGCTCTGATTACACCCAGCGCTTTGCCAAGTCAACCAAATTGTCTCTTGTCGTCGCACAACGGTTTGCGAGGCACGGCCGTCTTGTGCATCGGTCCGAGGGTCGGCGCACAGCTGAATTTCAAAGGGCTCGGCAGAGCTGTGAAGATTAGGCATACCACTCTCCCAGTCGAATTCAGCCCCACTAGATGAAACACCGTCTCAAGCTGCTCTTTTAATTCACGACCGCGCAGTTAACGCACGTTGTCGTCATCTCACAGAAAAAAAGGGGACCGCATCTCGCGGTCCCTTTTTCTTTCCGCTGGCTGTTCCCTCGCGGCGAAGCTTCAGCCGCTATAAGGGACCCAGCCTCCAAAACTCAGGCCAATCCACCTGATCCCCCCTCTGCAGGAGTGTTGCGGCAATTCGCAATGCCCTTGCTGATTTTCATTTAGTTCTGCTGCGTCGGCTGGCACATTGACGCGTGGGAGCGATTGCCCGCGCTCGGCTCCCGTGTTACCGTGCTGTCGCATTCTTGAAGGGACACCATGACCAAAATCAAATCTTCAGCTCTGGTGTTATTTTGCACCGTTTCGCTGGCGTCCTGCCTGTTGCTGGCGCAGGTCCAAAGGCCCGGGGAGTATCCGCGGGGCGAGAAGCCTTCTCCGATGATGAATTTTTTCGTGACGAGCGAAACCATCGGCGACGGCGGCAATCTCGGCGGATTGGCCGGCGCCGATGCACATTGCCAAGCGCTGGCAGCGTCCGCAGGCGCCGGGAATCGCACCTGGCACGCCTATTTGAGCACGCAGGCGCGGCCCGGCAAGCCGGCAGTGAACGCGCGCGACCGCATCGGCAAAGGTCCCTGGTACAACTTCAAAGGCGAAATGATCGCGCCGGATCTCGCGCACCTGCATGGCGATACGATGGAACTGGCTCATCAGGGAAATAATCTGAATAAGCTCACCGGGTTGACGGAAAAAGGCCAGATCGTGCCGGGTTTGTATGACTATTCCGATCCGCGCGACAACGACTGGGATTACGCCAAAAACACCCGGTTTTCGACCCGGCACGAAATGCTCACCGGCACTCAGACCGATGGCACCGCGTTCACCGATGGTCAAGATCACACCTGCGACAACTGGACCAGTAACAAGAGCCCAGCCCCTGGAGCGTCGAGCGGAGACCTGAATGCCGCCGATGGCAGGCCCAACGCCCAGATCGGTTTTCCCGACCGCAATGGCGGTGGCAGCGGTTCCTGGAACTCCGCTCACGGAACGCGCGGCTGTGCCCAAGCGGATTTGCCAAAAACCCACGGCCAGGGCCTGTTTTACTGTTTCGCGATTAACTAGAATGGCGGACAAACCCATGACCAGGTCACATGCTTACGTTGTCGTCTTGTGTACTTTGATGCTGGTCTCTTGCCTGATGCTGGCTCAACAGAATGCGCCGACGGCTCAGTTCAACACTCA
>Ga0206939_10074_pt1 | contig 30176 bp, 31 predicted proteins | sample Alteio_BWOrgHeat_10_FD_152921 | JGI IMG/M metagenome (GOLD analysis project Ga0206939, IMG submission 152921) | Enriched cells from forest soil in Barre Woods Harvard Forest LTER site, Petersham, Massachusetts, United States -... | ecosystem: Environmental > Terrestrial > Soil > Temperate forest >... | reverse complement strand
GGCGGGCTTCAATGCTTTTGGAGGCATCTCCCAGCATTTCAAGCCTATGTTCGCGCACAACGGCTTGTCGTTGGGCTTCCATTTCGCGTGCAATCAACGTTACATAAGCATGCGCTTCAGTATTCGTGGGGTCCTCGCGGAGCACTTCTAAAAAGGCATCCATGGCGGGCGACCATTGACGGGCTTCAAAGGCGGAGATGCCGCGCGATAAGTCAGGACCGGCAGAAGTAGCGACTGTAGGGAAGAAGGGAAGAAGTGCGAAAAACAAAATCCTCCTCTTCAATACTCTCACCGAATCACCATCAACTTTCCGTTTTTACCATCGACGGAAGATTCGACTCTCCAGAGGTAGACCCCAGAAGCCACTGGTTCACCGTGCGTCGTTTTTACGTCCCACCGTTCTTGACCAATCAAGCCGGCCGTGTCCGTGTGATGAATTTGGCGGACGCGATCACCCGAGATCGTATAAATTGACAACGTGCATTCCGACGGCAGATTGCTAAACAGGATGCCGTCGGCTTCCGTGCCGGTTTGGCCGGCGCCTGTTCCGGCATTTGGTCCATGAGGACGCCAGGGCACCGGAAAGGCAAAGCTGTCGGACGCACTGCCGTCGGGACTGCCCATCAACGCATAGACGGAGAAATAGGCCACGGACGCGGCGACCGTATGAATGCCGACCGCATTTTGTGTGGCGGGCATTTTTACCCAAAGGCTGTGCTCTGTGTCCAGCACCCAAAGCGAAAGTGTTTGTGGACGGATCAGCGAAGCTGTCGCACCGGGAGCATTGAAGGACGTTCCATAATCGAGGGTGATCATCGCGGGTTTAGACAGAGGCCCCATGAGATTTCCCTGAGTATTGTACGCGGTGATCTCTTGAATGGCGATCGGCACACGGTACGCGCCTCCGGCCGCGCGCGCTTTGTCATTGGCTTCCTGAATAATTTTTGGGTCGACATGGAGCGGAGAACTCAAAGGATCACGGCTTAATAGGACAGTCGAAAAATCGGAAAGAGATTCCGTAGGGATATCAATCGACATCGCGCTAATGGATCCGCTTCCCAGGCCTGCTGTCTGCGCGGCCGGAATGATGGGATCAAGCACCACATTTTCCTGACGATGATCCAATTGAGTTAAAAAGTAAATATGGTGGATGGTATCGAGCGGGAATCCGTCCACGCTTAATAAATTCGGCGTGAGTTGTACGTCGTAAAGGCTATTGCCTTGCCAGGCACCAACCGGGGAAAGGGTCAGCGTATGAGCATTGCTGTCGGAAACGTAGGTGAATGAAGACACGCTGTTCGTAGAGTTGCCTAAATGGTCCGTCAAGAGGACCACCTGTACGCCCGATGAGATACTGACATCGTTCAACTGATCCGAGAAGGTGATCGTGATGGGTGCATTAAAGGGAAGGCCCACTTGAAGACCGTCTTGATAAAACGTTTTGACTCCCGGAGCGCCTACGACAGAAGACAGAACCTTGAATGTAAGTCCGTTGCCAAAGCCTCCGCCAAAATATCCCGACATCACATTGTAGGTAGGTTCACTGATCGTGTTTCCGGATACGGGTTCGCCCCACGCAAAAGCCAACGAATAGTCGGCGCTATCGGCCGTGGGTGTGACGCTGGGGCCCACGGCCCCCAAGAGATCTTTCGTGAGGATAAAATCTCCCCCCGACATCTGGTTGCCCCAGACGATGCCGGCCGTCAAAAGTAGGAGGCCGCTATTGAGGAGTAATTGCTTTAAGCTTCTCATAAGTTTCCTTCATCATGCTAAGCGCCTGAGGGTGTGACGGATCAATTTCAAGCGCCTTATTAAAATCGACCAACGCGTCGGAATAATGTGAACGCCGGAACTCTTTCATGCCCTGTTGATACCAATCCTGCGCCAAAACGAGCGGGTCTGTGGGCGTCGTTCCAAAGCGCATCGTCAAGCCGATGCGATGCGTTTGTCCTAAGTCTCCTGCGCTCGCAAACGCATAATCCACTTGCACGGTCTTAAAGCGCAGACCCGCGCCCAAACGCAGACCGTCGCCCAAGTCGCCTCCCGATGTGTAGCCCGCGCGCAAAATGAGGAGTTGAAGCGTCGAGAGCTCGAGTCCCGCGCCAATGGTTTGTTTCCCGTCATTGGGTTCTGTTCCGTCAAGCGTCGCGGTGAGGCTTTCGCCAAGCCAGATACCTGTCCAGGAAAGACCGGCGGTTAGGCTGCGCGGGAGCGTGAACGCTTCTTGGTCAAAGGTCATGGATGTTCCCAAATTTCGAATGGCGAGTCCGGCCTTCAACCCTTCAAACATTTCGCCGAACAGTTTTCCGGGAGAATACAGAAGGCCTCCGTCTAATGCATAGGCATGCGCCGTGACGGTGTCCAAACGTTCTTGAATCCATTTTCCCGTGAATCCTGCCGAGAGTTGTGATCCCATGCGGCGATCTTTCCAAATAGGATGAGCGTAACTGAAGGCGAGTGACGCGTCACTGGCGCTCGTTTGTCCGGTCGGCTGGCCCGTCGCATCGAAAGAATCAAATTTTCCGACATTGAGGAACGTGAAGCTGCCTGCGAATGTTCCAAGATTAGAAGTAGGATGCGCATAAGCGGCGTATTGAGATTGGATATCTTGGATGTATTGAGTTTGAACGAAGCCCGCTTCGGGGTTTTGGAGTTGTGCGAGCCCCGCGGGATTCCAATAGGTCGCATACACATCGTCAGCAAGACCCACTTGCGCTTCGCCCATAGCTTCCGCCCGGGGACCGACGCCGAGCTTCAAAAAATTAGCGGCTGTCGTGCCGGGATCAGAAGCTTGAACAGCCCCGGGACCCAGAACAACCAGCGCGATGATTCCCCATTTAGTCATAGATGGCTCTACCCATTAGAGGGAAAAGCCCGAAAAATATTCATTCTCCGTCGATAGGATAGCTCATTCGTGAGAAAGGAGCCATAGAGCTAGAGACCAATTCCGCTGGGCCTTCCAGCCCATAAAGAATCAGGGACTATTTGTTTAATTAGGCTGAACGATTTAAGCGGCTGTATTAACAGAATCGAACCGATGATCATGACGTGTACGCTGGATAATCCCTTCAGCGCCTGCAGAACCTAAAAAATGAATGGAGCGGCCTAAATCGAGAACGATTGGATAATCGTGTTGTAAAACAAAAGTTCCAAGATCAAATCGATCGTACGCGCCTCCTTGTAAATAAAACTGGCGAGAGGACGGAAGCGCATAGAAGAGGCTGAACTGTGAATGAAATAAACAAACCGAAACCGCGCAGGTCAGGAAAACCAGGAGTGTCCCGACACCCTCGTAGCTGGATGTCGGACTTTGCTGTCTGTTGCGGTAATCTTTGGCGATCCAAGAGGCTAGGCGTTGATTTCCGCTTCCGCTGAGGTGCTGCTCCCTATGATCTTTGGCGGCCTCGATAAGACTTTCTGGATGTAAATCACCTGCATATATTGAAAGAAGTGCGGAATCCGCAATTCGATTATCCGTATCCAGAAGAATTGTTCCATTCTTGGGTTCCATATTGAAAACGTCTCCAACCATGTCTGCTATTAGGCTGTCCGTTCTTCCAACAAATTGACTCCTATTTCTATCGAGATCAAAGATATCGACCGTGAAGCCGCCTACTTTTTGTAGAGGAGTATCGATGTTAAAAATGTTCATCGGACTTCGCGAAGTTCCTATTCTGAGGCGGAATAAAAGCCGATGGCCATTTTCCGATATCTGATAAACGGCATGGCCGAATGACAGAAACTGCGCTAGGTCAAATCCGTGGGCGTTCAGATTTTCAATTGTCCTTGTTGTGACTGGCGCTACCATACCCGTGGAAGTACTCATCGCAAGCGAGCCGTTCGTGTGTGGGACGCTCTCTTGTACATGGACGAGATTCACAGTTTTCGCTGACAAAACTGGGAAAAACATTCCAACCCATTCGTCCGGTTGGGCGAGAGCCTGCGTTATAAAGAGGTGCGGCAACTCAAGGGTGGAAACAGTCGATGTCGCTTCATGACCGGCGAGGTTCTGCGATTCCGCGAGAGCTGTGTCGACGAGAAGTGGAATGATTAGAAAAATAGCGATGGATCGCTGGAGGGCTTGGTTCACAGTCATACTCAAATTCTAAGGTGTTTGCTTGGGTGATTCTATAGAGCGGGAGGGTAAAAATGCGGCCTAAAAGACCCAACTTAATAAAGGGAGAACTTTGTTTTTCTCTTGAGCATTCGTTAAGACAGGGCTAGACTTAGGTTGTCTATGACTCGTGTGCCATTATCGGTCCTATTTGCCATGAGCGTGCTTGCGGTGCAAATGAGCGGGCGCATCCTGACGCCTAATGGCGATGGTATTCATGATAGCGTGGCGTTTAATTTATTGTCTCCAGCGGGAAATGCCCCATCGGCACGCGTGTTCGATGCTCGTGGGCGACGAGTGGTGGATTTATCGCCGGTTTCATCGACGCAACTGCGCTGGGATGGCAAAGATTTTGCCGGGCGGCCGGTGGCTTCTGGTGTTTATCTCGTTCAGATTAGGGAAGAGTCTCAGTTGTGGAGCGGGGTTGTCGCTGTCGCGAAGTAAACAGTCTGACTAAATTTGTGCTTCCGTCAATTCCGAATTGACAAAATCCTCGACGAAGGCGTTGAAAGATGGCGCAATCTCATCAATCACTTGGATCAATGAATTGAACACGATCGTGTGGTGGCGGATCCTGACGATCGGACATTCCCCTTCTTCATTACGTCGGTTGAAATCAAAACAGACGGGATCAGAATCTCCTGAATGGGGCCGGGCGAACTGCGCATAGCCATTTTTAATCAGTACTTCGGAGAGTACCCTATCTTCGGTCATCGCCATGCTCATTTCGTGATACAGAGGCTCTCCCGTATTGGCCAAAAGTATGACCGGTGAGACTTCAAAAGCAGGGAATAGATAGCGTGCCACGAGTGATCGATAAGTAGGTGGAAGCGGTGCGGGCAGTTTATCTTCAACCGGCTCTATCCAAGTGATGGGGTCGGCGCGCTGGATGGTCCAATCATAATAGAGTCCGAATTCTGCGCCTCCTTCACGCAAGCGAAGCGGAATATCCTCTTCTCGGATGCGACGGCGCGGCGAACGATTGATTTTCCGAACGAACTCATCGATGAGTATGTCACGACTCAGAATGGCTTGGGTCCCTCCCCCATGGCACTAAAAAAATTTTAGGACACTCACGAGAAGACTCCTATGGGCAAGAAGACCAGAAATGTTAGACCGAAAGACCTAGATGTTGTGTAGGTCTCTGGAGTCTAAGAGAGCGTGTTATAATAATGCGCAAGCGTCTTACGACAGGCGTCCGGTGTGCCCTCATCGTCTAACGGTTAGGACGGTACCCTCTCAAGGTATAAATACGAGTTCGATTCTCGTTGGGGGCGCTCCGGATGTTTGTAGGACAGTCTAATTCTGCGGCGGCGTGGCTTCGATCTTCGGCAGTTCTTCAACGGCAGGTCCTCCGGCGGCATTCAACAATTTCTCTTCAAATCGCGTTAAGCGTTTTTCAGCTTCTCCGAAACGTGTTTGCGCATTCGATAAATGCATTCCCACCTTGCGGAAATCGTCGGTGAAACGGTCCAGCTCTTGTCTTAAGCGGTTGAAATGATTAATAATTTCGCGCGCACGCTCTTCGATTTTCATGCCGCGGAAACCTTGGGCGAGCGTCAACAAGTAAGCATAAAATGAATTGGGAGAAACAGGCATGACCTGTTTGGACGTCGCGTAGGCATAAAGAGCTTTTTCGCTATCGTCATCTTCGTTCTTAATGATCGTTTCGTAATAGACATTTTCCGCCGGAATGTACATCATGGCGAACGGGAATGTGCCTTCTTCGGTCAGTATGTATTTGTCATGAATGTCGTCGATGTGCTTCTTCACGTTGCGCGCAAATTCTTTACGGGCGGCTTTGCGATCTTCATCCGTTTTGGCGTCCAGCATGCGTCGGAAATTCTCCAGCGGAAATTTCGCATCCACGGACACCATACCTTCCTTCAAACGGATGATACTGTCCACAATATCCCCCGTGCGGAAACGGTGCTGCAAAGTGTAATGTTCCGCCGGAAGAATTTCTCTCAATAGGTTTTCTAATAGGACTTCCCCCATGCCGCCGCGTAGTTTGGGGGGACGCAGAATATCTTGAAGTGAAGAGACGTCCTTGACCATCGATTGGATTTGGGTGTTGGCTTCCGAAAGCTGGCCCAGTTGGCCTTTCAATTCGCCATAAAGTTTTGCGGCATTATCCAGTCGTTGGTTAATGGCGCCTGAAGATACGCCCAGGTTTTGAGAGACGGATTCGAGCTGTTTCTGAAGCAGTGAGGCGTTTTGTGAAAGGCTCTCCGCCACTTGGGTGCGCAGCGCTTCGATTTGTTGCTGCATCATGGGCAAAGAGGAATCCACCGCTGCGTGCGGACGCTGCAAAGCCCAGACCAGAGCCAGTGTTAAAACGACAAGTAATGCGATGAGGATGCTGGTGAGAAGCACGCTCTTTTATATCACACTGAGAAGCAATTTTCTATGATAGGCGCGCATGTCTCCTTCTGCGATCCCATCCGAATTTATCGATGTTCTATGCAATCTTTGCGGAAGTTCTGGGGGCCGGACGCGGTTCGTTTCGCCAGGATGGAATCGGGAAGGCCCTCCCACGCATTCTTTTCGGGCCGCCGATGACTGCTATGGGGATTATGGACGAATTGTGGAATGTGCGACGTGCGGATTGGTTTATACAAACCCTCGTTTGCAGTCAGGCCTCCTTTTGGACGCTTATGCGGATACAGAAGACGCTGAATACATGGGCGAAGATGACAGCCGCAGCATCAACGGCCATTTCAGCTTAAACACCATCGGACAATTTGCCTCTTCCGGGACGCTGCTGGATGTGGGCTGTTCCACAGGTTATCTACTCAATGCGGCCCGCTTGCATTTTGACACGACCGGCGTCGAGCCAAGTCGCTGGGCGGTCGATTTTGCCAAAAATAAATTACGGCTGAATGTTATTCAAGGAACTTTGGAAGAAGCTCGGTTGTCCGCCGCTTCTTTTGATGTCGTGACGCTGGTCGATGTGATCGAACATCTTTCTGATCCTTTGGCGACTCTCCAGGAAATTCACCGCGTCCTGAAACCCAATGGATTGCTGTATATCGTCACTCCAAATATTGCAAGTGTCACGGCGCGTCTCATGCGGTCGCGGTGGTGGGGACTGCGGCCTGCGCATATTTACTATTTTTCCCCAAAAACGTTAACGGCACTTTTGATGGAGGCCGGCTTTGAAACTGTTTTTATCCATTCCTTTGGCCGCGTCTTTACATTGGATTATTGGTTGAGCCGATTGCGCCATTATTCCTCACCTAGTATTCGTTTCTTGCGATGGGCCATTCAACGGTGGGGCCTTGGGCGAAAATTGGTCTACCTAAATACGAGAGATTCCATCGAATGCGGCGCGCGCAAACGTCCCGCGTAAGTCCGTTTTTGGCGCCACGCGAATGGGCGATCGTTTCGGCGGTCCTTTGGTTAGTCCTCAACTTTTTTTGTCTTGAGCGGTTTCCTACCGTTTTTATAGATGAAGCCGAAAACGCCAATCATGCGTACAATGCCGCCTTTCATGGGCATGCCGTTTTCTCACTCTATGATGATCTTTATCCATCCCGTCTGAAATTTTTACGTCAATCCTGGCCTCCGGTGATTCGCCCTTTTTTTGTTCAATCACTCGCGATTTTTATCAAGAGGGTTGGGTTCAGCTTATTTCGTGTACGTTTATTTAGTTTGAGCTTGGGTTTTCTTTGTCTCCTATTGGTGTATGAGACGGGAGTAATATTGTCTAGGCCGGCCTTAGGAATGGGTGCTCTGGCTATTCTCGGGACCTATTTTCCATTCTTGTACAGCTGCCATAGTATCAGGCCGGAAATTTTTTTAGCTTTTGATGGGCTATGTCTATTTTTAGCGCTCCTTGTGGCACTGAGGAACAATCATCGCGCGGCCTACCTCTTGGCTGGAGTCCTCGCGGGTATTGCACCCGGTTTTCACACCAATGGCGCAGCTTTTACGGTTCCACTCTTTCTTATCTTATTATTCAGCCGTCGTTGGCGCGGGTTGTTATGGGGTCTGATAGGTTGGATGACAGGGGCGCTGCTTTTTATCCATTTTGCCGATTGGGAGCGTTTTCTTCCTGGGTATGGCGCCTTATTTTTTCGAGAATTTACAACGCCGCCGCTTTTAGCCAGTCGTGGACATTTTTTAAAGATCGCTCTTGATGAATCTCAACGTTATTTTGGCAGCTGGATATTTGGGCAATGGGCGGGTGGCCTTTTGTTTAATCGGCTTTTGTCTATTCAACATGTTTTTCTGGGGGGTGCGGTGCTGTGGGGGTGTGTCGGGCCTTTGAGAAAATCAGAAAAGTTGGCCGCTGTTTTTGCAACAAGCCTAGCCATTGCATATGCGTTTCTAGTGGGGCAGAAAGCGTCTAATTATCTAACAGCGCTCGCGCCTTTCTTCGCGCTCTCTGCCGCCGCATGGCTCCTTTATTATGTACCCCTGCTGTTGTCTGCCGGCCAACTTAATAGCAAAGCGAAAGCAATCCATGCTGGGGTCGTGCTGGCGGGATGGATCGTCTTCAGTATAACGGCCGTGGGCGCGATCTCGCTCATTTTTTCTATTTCTTCTTACCAGCCTTCCTTTAAAACATGGACACAAAGACTTTCGGCACGAATTCCGATCACCGCGCGTGTTGCCGGCCCTCAGATTCTTTGGTTAGGAATGTCGTCTTATGATTATCGCGATGCAGGCGTTTTAGTCTGGTATCGGCTTCTCTTAAATGAAAAGAATCTTTGGAAACCCTTGGAAGGCTGGAAACCAGACTATCTGATTCTTGACGCCTCTCTGGCCGCCAGGTTGGCGCATCTGGCTCAGGAACCGCATCAACCTGCCATGCTTGGCCCGACAGGTTTTCTGCCTTGGCCTCATGAGGTAATGGATTATTTTCTGACGGGCCCGGCGTACGGAGACGCGGTCGCTTTAATTCATATCCATTGGCCGCGAGGTCTATCGAAATGAGACGGTGGATTTTTTTTGGAGTATTTGCCGCAAGCCTTCTTCCTTTTATTCATAGACCCTGGCTGTTCGATGATCCGAGCGTTATCATTACCGCGCGGGCAGCGATGCGGGCTCCTTGGAGACCTTATGATTATTCCATGGACCTTGGGGCGCCAGATCGCCCCATTTGGTTGCCTGGGGAAGGGCCGGCTTATACGCATCCCCCGTTCAGTGCTTGGGTGCTTGGCGGTGCCATGACATTTTTCGGAGAGCATGAGGCTGTTCTCCATTTGACGGTATGGTTGTTTATGTTTGCGGCGACCGCGCTTGGGAAAAAAATCGCACAGATACTGGATGTTGACGATGAATTTTTAGGATATCTGTTTGCCTTTTCACCGGTCATTTTTTTATCCAGCCTAACGCTCTATCCCCATGTGTTTTATTTCACTTTTTATCTTTTATCCCTATGGATCGCGTTGCGCATAAATCGAGGAGCTGGGATGGGGTGGGTTGCGGCGCTTGGCGCATCCTTGGCGCTCGCTTCTGTAAGTCTTGATCATTGGCCGATTCTAGTCGTGCTGGTTGGGTTTATTTTATGGAGACCGTCGGTTCTGAAAGCGCAGCGATGGATCCCAAGAATTGTTCCCTTCGCGATTTTCGGTACACTTGCCGGAGCTTGGAGTTTATGGGAGATCCATATTTATGGAACCAGTCATTTCTGGGCGAATTTTCATGTGCGCACACATGGTTCGTATCCTTGGCAAGCCGCTGTCTTGCCCTCTATATTTATGGCGGGCGGATTGCCTTTTATAGTGGTTGGATGGCCTTTTTTGTTTCGCCGGTCAAAGATCGCATTCGGGAGTGCCATATGTTTGGCGTTTGGTGCGTGGGGACTATTTTGCAGTCACCAGGGAGGGTTTACTTTATGCCAAGGCGGGCTATTATCGTTAGAGTTGTCAACCGGTCTCGTCTTCCTTATGGGAATTGGATTTTTATGGATGGAACCCGCGCCTCCGCTGGTGCGCCTCATCGCGGGCTGGCTCCTGCTTGAATTTCTATTTGTCCAGAAATTCCTGACGTATCCGAGCGGCCATCATCTATTGATGATGGCATTGCCTGCCACGCTCTTAACAGGACAGATGGTTAAACGGTTGGCGTGGAGCGCGCGTACAAAAAGTTGGGGGTGCGTTGCGATGATGATTCTCACATTGGCTCTAGCGCATGCTGATTATGAAGAAGCTAAGATCGGACCTCGGCTCGTTCATGATGTTTCCGTCTTATCGGGTCGTCGCTATTATTGGGGAAATGATTTTAGCGGCTTTTGCTATTACCTGAAAATGGCGGGATGGCAGGCTTATGATCCCCGGATTCCTTTGAAGCCGGGAGAGTTTCTATTAGTCCCGCGCAATTTCAATGTTCAAGGTCCTCCACGGTTTTTAACAGGGTCAGGTCTTCGTTTGCTCGGGACTCAATCCTATTGGGTCTCATCGCCGCTTCGAACATTTTCACTGGAGGACTCGGCCGGATGGTATTCGGCCAGTTGGGGAGCGCTTCCTTATTCTTTTTCTACCGGACCGGCTGAGACCTTCTACCTTTATTCAAGGCCTTAGGCCCAGTGCCAGCCAGGCGCCCGCTGTATCAATGGCTACATCCACAGCGGATGCATGTCGACCGGGCGTAAAAGATTGGTGATATTCATCGGTCGAAGCATAGAGACACGTGAGCAGAAGCGATGCGGCAAAAATCCTTTTCCAGGGCCATAATGTACTACCCATCAGCGCGCGGGCCAAGAGCCGGGCAAGAATCCCGAAGACACCCATATGCCCAATTTTGCGGACGACAAAATCCCAGAGATTATTATCCAGGAATCGCAAGTGAGGAACACTTGATAAGTAAAAAATAAATCCTGCCCAGAGAATGACCGGAAGCCATAATGACAGAAGGGTGAGGGGCGAGGGGTGAGAGGAGCCAAGGTGTTGCCGTCTTTCGTCCATCACTTTTTCCCTCTTTTCCACTCTTGATAGGCCGGATACCACGCCTGTGCCTTCACAAGAATTTCCCAGACGGTATTTCGCGGAAAGATCACGACCCGGCGAATGCGGTAAGGGTTCTCCGCGTGATCCGCCGGCGCGCGGTCGGTCGCGAATGCGGCCTCAAAACCGGACTCCCGCACCATGGTGTCGACGGTGTCATTCGTCTCTCCGTAAGGATAGGCGAACAAGCTGACCGGATGACCGAGAGCGGTTTCGAGTTTTGTTTTTGATTCCTTAATTTCGCGTTCAGCTGTTCCCCGATCTACTTGTGTGAGATGAACGTGTTGACAGGTGTGCGCACCGATGGTGATCCCGGCTTTTTCCAATTGCCTATAGTGATCGGTTGTTAAAAGGGCCGCACGCCCGTCGTCCCATGCGTTGCGTCCACCCAATTGCCCCGGCACGGCAAAGATCGTGGCCGTAAACCCGAATTCTTGGAGCACCGGAAGCCCGAGTGTCAGAACTTCTTCGTAGCCATCATCAAAGGTAATGGCCAATGTGCGGGAAGGAATTTTCTCTCCTTGTTGCAGCATGCGTGGATAATCTGCGAGCGATAGAGTGCGATATCCTAGGCGTTTGAGCCAACGCAATTGTGCACGAAATTGATCGCGACTTACGGAAATACGCTTCGGGTCCCGCTGCCATGTCGGAGGATCCGCCAAGAGCCGATGATACGTCAGGATCGGGAGGTATGTCACGAGCGGAGCGCGCGCTGATAGACCGTTTCGACTTGCGCCGCGATGGCCTGGAGGTTGAAATATTTTTCAATTTGCGCGCGCGACCATTGACTGAGATCTTGTAGAGTGCTGCGGGAACTCAAAAGGTCGCGAAGCGCCGCTTCCATTTTGATGGCATTAAAATCCTTTGGTTCCAGATGATCTCCCATATTGGTTCGCAAGGCTGTTGTCCAGATTTCCGGTCGGCAAAGTCCGAGCACGCCGCCTTCGCCCAACAAAATAACCGGTTTCCCTTGAGCGAGGCTTTCTAAAGCGGATCGTCCGGCGGCGATTACCCCGTCGGAGTTCCGGATCAATGTCGCTAAATCATTGACATAACCAAGCGTCGCGATCGTCGACGGCGCAATGCGGGACGTCACGATCGAAAGCTGGCGAATGAGCGCTTCGCGTCTCTCGTCGGGGATTTGACCGACGATTTTGTAATGCGCCGGCGGCAATCCTCGGGTGGCGCGCTCTAACACATCCAAAAAAAACTGGAATGCTTTCCAGCGGCCGCCCGAGAGCCGGCCAATGAGCAGGACTTGACGCACGTTAGGAGTTTGGCGGAGTGAAGGCGTGATCGCTCTGATATCAATTCCGTTACGGATGAGATGGACCTTCTCTGCGGGTTGACCGAATTGTTGGCGCACATGATCGGTGATGACTTCATCGATGCCAATCGTTTGGTCTCCGAGACAGGGAAATAATTTCGAGAAAAAATGGACAGGGAGGGGCTGATGAATGGTCGTGATGTGCGGGATGCCCGTCAATTTGGCGGCCTGTGCCGCGACCCAATGAGCGCGACGCGAATGCGAATGAATAATCTCAATTCGATTTTTTCGAATGAACGACGTTACACGAAACGTATTTATGACGCCTCGCGGAAATGCCTTGGCGTGGATGGGCATGGACTGATACGTCTGCCCATTGTGCAGCCGATCCGAAATCCAAAAAACCTCGTGTTTTCCTCGCCATGTTTCGGCGAGAGATGAACAATATGTTTCAGAACCCGCGGGCTCGAGACAAGACAATAGAAAGAGAATTCTCACGGGTTAGCGATGAACGTTTTGATGCCGCTCACGATGGAATTCGCCAGGTTTTTTTGAAATTTAGGATCAAAAAGCATATCTTCTTGATCGGGAAGAATGATGAAGGCCTGCTCGGTTAAGACGGCCGGCATTTGGGTCATGCGGCACACGGCGAAATCTGCATAGTACAACCCATGATCAGGTAAGAGTGGCACATGCTTGCGGTATCCCGCGTGAACGGCTTCAGCGAACGCTTTGCTCTGAGGCTGATAAAAATAGACGCTGTTGCCGTTGTTCCAAAGAGGGTTTTCTCCTAAACCGGAAGCGTTGCAATGTACGCTGACGAAAAGTCTGGCTTTATTTCTCCAAGCGATGCGCGGCCGTTCATACAACGAAAGGTCCATGTCGCTGTTTCGCGTGAGGAACGGTTTGGCCCCCGCTTTTTCGAGATCGTCTTTCACGATCCGTGCGATCTGGAGATTAGCTTCCTTCTCAACCGTGCTGTGCGGACCTACGGCGCCTGTGTCCGAGCCGCCATGCCCGGGATCGACGGCGATGACCATGTCGCGGAGCGTATCGGACATCCAAGGTTTTCGTACTTCGATAACGAGGGCGGATCCTTCGTAACGTACGTCATAGCCCCACCATTTTTTAAATTTTGGCTCGATGATGATTTGGCAAGCATCCGCAGAGACTTGTCGCCAGCGGACATGGCCAATAAGCGGATCGATAGGATCATAATGAATCAGATCTGTTTTATCCGCTGCGCCAAAGATCGTCACAGCGATGGTTGCCGGATCCATCGTTTGCTCTGTTCGGTAAGGCAGAATCTCGCCCAATGGAATTTTTATTAATGAGCTTTCCCCTTGATGAGTGACCGTGATATTCGTGACAAGGCTTTGTGCCGGCAATGTCCCTCGCGGCAATTCTTGAATGGCGGAGTCTTTGACCCATCCCGATTGTGCGGCGGAGAAGCGCACGCGCCACTGGCTTCCAACCTTAGCCGTGAGCCGCACTTTCATCCCTTTGTAAAGGAAGAGATCATAACCTCCTTCTGGAGAGGTGCGCGCCGCGACGATGTCATCGGTAATCAGTCCGATTCGGGGAACATTGCCGGGGTCAATCGTCAGGTGTCCTTTGGCTTTTTCTTTCCGGACCTCCCTTTTTTTCAACGTCACCGAAATGTCCACGTGATTCGCGATTTCGCCGGGACCGATGACATACATTCCCTCATAGATTCCGCGCGGAGGATTTCCTAACTCGATCATCGGGATGTGCCGCGCTACGCCTTCGATGTCAAACTCGGCCGTCCCTTGCGGCGAGCCTTGGAAAGAAACTTTAAGGGTATCGCCTGTCGTTAAAAGGTGATCTTCGGAAGGTGAAATGGATTCTTTGACGAGAACCGTCGGAGTGGAAGGGCTGATGATAAAACCCGGATCGACGCTGAAATGCCGATCCAGATGCGCGGTTTGACCGCCCGGTGCTTTGGCATCAACGCTTAAAAGAATATTGCCAGGGACAAGCGGGACCATCACAAGATAGCCGCCTTTGGCATGAACGGGAACAGTGCTTCCATTGATGGTCAGCGTAGAGCCAGCCATGACGGCGCCATACACAAAAACTTCTTTGATCGCCGGAAGCTTCGCACCCTCCATGGGATGAATGACCGTTACCCAAGCAGGTGTAGATGCGTAAATAGGGGTGGGAGTGGAGACTTGAACGGGTACTGGCGTCGACACCGCGACGAGCGTTGGCGTCGACGCCGTGGGAACTTCCGCCCTTGCCATCAAGGGAAATACAAAACTAGTAAGGAGCAGTAAACCACTTACAACGAAGGAGTGGATCGCCGCTCCTGGCTTGTGACTCGCTTTATAGGTTCCCTTAAACGACGTATTTCCCCTCCGCCGCTTTCGTTTGCATCGCTTCTAATTCCGCACGCTGGGTTTCATAGCCGGCACGGCCCATGAGTGCGTGTGTATAGACTTTTGCGAGCTCGACGCCGGGCTGATCGAGCGCGTTGATATTCAGCAGCTCGCCCATGTAAGCAGTAGCCATCTCGAAAAAGAAAAACAGCTCGCCGAGGGTTGTCTCGGAAATTTCATCGATGGTTAGCGTCAAGTTCGGTCGTTGCGCTTTCGTCAACGCCGAACGCGTGCCTTGTTCTTCGGCTTTAAGCAGTTCGTTCAGCGTGCGCCCGCCCAAGTAATGGGTTTTATCCACTTTGGGAATGACTACCTTTTTCCCGAAATTCTCCACGGACAGGAAAGAAATGATTTTGTCAAAAGAGCCTTCCATATAAAGCTGGGCTTGGGAATGTTGATCGGTAACGCCGAGCGCTTTGATCGGTGTGGGACCGATGTTGACGACGCGTCCGTTCTTATCCAGTTTTTTACCGAGACTTTCTGCCCAGAGCTGGCGGTACCAATCAGCGACGCTGTATAAGTTTTGGGAATAGGGCATGAGGACCGACAATTTGACGTTCTTTTGGTAATAGAGGTACTGAATGGCAGCGTACGTCGCGGCGGGATTGGCCTTGATCGACCCGCCTTGGCAGCGTTCGCGCATGGTTTTGGCGCCGCTCAACAATTCGACGAGGTTCACTCCCGTCAGCGCGGCGGGAACAAGTCCCACAGGGGTCAGAACGGAGAAGCGTCCACCCACGTTATCGGGCACGACAAAGCTCACCATCTTCTCGCGGTCCGCCAGTTCTCGCAAGTATCCTTTTTTCGCGTCGGTGGTGATGATGAAATGGCTTGCCGCTTTTTTCGTTCCCACTTTCTCTTCGACGGCTTTGCGGAAAATAAAATAAGCGGCTAGCGATTCAGCCGTCGTGCCGGATTTGGAAATGATGTTGAACGCGGTTTTTTTCAGATCGAGGACCGACGCCAAATCAGCCGCCCAGCGCGGGTCCACGTTGTCAAAAACGAAAAGGCGCAGCCACCCTTTACGGACTTTGTTGTCGTGCATGTTCCAATAAGGGGAGCGCAGCGCGTTTTGAACAGCGATGTTTCCCAATGCACTGCCGCCAATGCCGAGCACGACGAGTGTGTCGAAAGACCCTTTGGCTTTTTTCGCCCAAGCCATTATTTTCTTCGCTTCTTCCGTATGATTCGGCAAATCGAAATAGCCGAGTTTTCCAGCGTTGGCTTGGCGCATCACACTTTCGTGGGCATCTTTGAGCCGGGTTTCCATGCCGAACAATTCCGGCTCCGTCAGTCCATGTTCGATGCCAAGGGAATCTGCTAAGCAATTCGTGAAATTGAGGGACAACATACTAATCTCCTTCGCGTAGGTACCTATCTTTTGAATTGTCGCAATACCGTCAATGATGAGTCAATTGACTAGGCGGCTTTGGACTCTGCGGCAGGCTCTGAAAGCGGCAGCGTGGCTTGGCGAGTAGGCAGACGTACAACGAAGGTAGTGCCTTGATGCACTTCTGATTCCACTTCGAGCACACCTTGATAATTTCCGACAATATCACGGACAATGCTTAATCCGAGGCCCGTGCCTTTGCCCGGGGCTTTGGTGGTGAAAAAAGGTTCAAAAATGCGCTTTCGGATGTCTGCTGGAATGCCTTCACCAGTATCTTTCACAGAAACTTTCACCCAATGCTGGCCGGCGGTGTCTTCTTCCTCGAGCGTGACCGTTAAAGTGCCGCCGCCTTTCATCGAGTCAAGAGCGTTCGACATCAAATTAATGAAAATTTGTTGGATCTCGTTGCGCCGCGCCGACATGACGGGGTCTGCATGGACATCCAAATTGCATTGGACTTGTGTCATCTTCGCACTCATGCGCACGAGGGTGATGGCTTCCTGGAGCGCATCTTTTAATTTAAAGGTTTCCATCTCCTTGGGTTGCCTGGAAAAGCGCAAGAGATTTTCCATGAGATCTAGACAACGTTCCGCGGAGCGCCGCACGGCAGACAGAGGCTTCACCAAAAGGTCCTCCGGTGGCCGGTTTTCGAGCATGTCGTTCACGTAACCTACGATGACGCTGAGCGGATTGCGAATTTCATGAGCCAGTGCGCCGGCCATATGTCCCATCGCCGTCATTTTTTCCGCCTGAACGAGTGCCGTTTGCTTGTCTCTTAAATCAACCATCGCGCGTTGAAGCTCTTCGGCCAGCGTGGTCTGAATGAGCTTCATTTGCCCGATACGTTTTTGTTGAATATCGGTCTGTTCAGATAAATAAGACGTAAATAGTGAGAGGACAAGGAAAAATGGAAACCGCAGAAGAAGCCGAGGTTCCAGAAAGTTGGTATTGGGATTTTGGTGGAGAAGCAGCATGCCGTACAGCAGTGAGGCAATCAATGTCAATGGAATGGCATCGCGGACACGACGTCCCAAAGTCGACAAGTAAATAATTAGAAAACATAGAAGGTATAACTCGGTGTCATTTCCGGCGGAAAAATACAGTGATGTGGATACGAGAATGATGTCCGTAATGAAAATTTTTGTTGTCCATTGTTCCAACTTAAAATTCGCACGGGTAGCCCACATCAAAAGGGTATTGGAGATGGCGTAGAAGATGAGCAGTCCCGCTTTAAGCCAAATTTCACTTAAAGTTAAGGTGGCCTGCTCGTTATAAGTGTAAAGCACCAGAAAAGATAAAACGAGAAAGAAAAGCCAGCGGATCCATAAAAGGACGGCGCGGTCGGTGGTCTCAAAACGCATATCTAATCTTTCGTCCAAACGGGCCAAATTACAAGGAAAAAAATACCCCCGGAACCCCTGGACTAGCCAGGGATTACGGGGGACTTTAGACGGAGACGAAGGGTCGCTTAGACCTTGCGGACGTTGGCGGCCTTGGGGCCTTTATCGCTTTCTTGCACTTCGAATTCGATTTTGTCGCCTTCAGCGAGACTCTTGAACCCTTCTCCCTGAATGGACGAGAAATGGACAAATACGTCTTTGGAGCCGTCGTCGGGGGTTACAAATCCGAAACCCTTTGCATCATTGAACCACTTGATCTTGCCTGTCTTGCTCATTCTATGTCTCCTTTTTGCCTAACGGCTTTCTACGCGTAGCGTACCGTCACGCTGTACAACAATTTAGTGCTGCAGGGGAGTTCGGGGTCGCGCGCCGAACTTGATTGGCAGATGCCCATGCCCTGATGAGATTCTTTTTCTTCCTGCAAAATACGTTCAATGGCGGCGCGGATGGGAAACACGCCGTCGGGACAGCCTCCGAGACAGGCGGCATCCAAGTGAAGCGAATCGGTAAGGCCGATTTTGCGCTTGGAATTTTCCAGCACGGCGCCCCACGGAGTTTCCATTTTGGTTTCGAGTTCCAGCTCTTGGACGTTGGGAAACCGTTCCGCTAAGGTTCCGGCTTGGGCTTTTTGTTGTTCTTCCAGCTGGCGTCGGGAGACTTTCAGCTCATTTTTACTGGGTTGATGCCCGGGACGTCGGCGCTTTTTTTGAAAGGGTGGTGGCATGAATTGGAATCTGTGAGCACAAGCGTACCATTTCTAAGTAAGGATCGGGAGAATATCTTCTACCGGTGGGCCAACTAGCGGCGAACCAATTCCTCTTTTAAACGTTACTTAGGGTAATGAGAAAGGTTCGTTTTTCTGTTCTTGATCTTTGTCCGGTGGTCTCGGGCAAGTCCTCTTCCGATGCTCTCCAAGAAGCCTTAACGTTGGCGCGTTTTGTAGAAACACTTGGCGCCGAACGCTATTGGGTGGCCGAGCATCACAGCATGGCGGGCATCGCTAGTGCCAGTCCGGAAATTATTATTGGGCACATCGCACAGGTCACAAAAACGATGCGCGTAGGATCCGGTGGCATTATGCTGCCGAACCATGCGCCGTTGCGGATCGCCGAAGTCTTTCGCACGCTCGAAGCCTTCCATCCCGGCCGCATTGATTTAGGGCTTGGCCGCGCCCCTGGAACCAACACCTCAACCACGATGGCACTGCGCGGCGGTTCGGAGCGTTTGCGCGCCGATGATTTCCCCGCGGAATTGGAAGAGTTGAAGGCTTGTTTGGCCAGCCAATTCATCAAGGATTCGCCGTACGAGGATATCGTTGCCATGCCAACCATCCCGGGGAAGCCCGAGCTCTGGATGCTCGGCAGCAGTGATTTCGGCGCCCGGCTGGCGGGTGACCAAGGGATGCCCTTTGCTTTTGCACAGCACTTTTCTTCGCTGCCTGCGTCTGCGGTCATCAAGCTGTATCGGGATCGCTTTCAGCCCTCTCCAGATTTGGCAAAGCCCCGGTCGATCGTCGCTCTTCACATCATTTGCGGGGCCACGGATGAAGAAGCCCGCGCGTGGGCAATCCCTTCCGATATTGCTTTTTACCGCTACCGCACGACAGGCCGCAGCATGCCGCTGCCCACCTTTAAGGACGCCCAAGCCTCGCCGCTCTCCGCGGAGGAGCGCCGCCGGCTTCAGGCGATGTCCATGCACAAAATGGTGGGATCTTCGGAAACAATAAAGAAAGAATTAGAAGCGTTTTTGAAAGACGTGGAAACGGATGAACTGATGGTGTTAACGATGATCCCCGATCCATACGCCCGCCAAAAATCCTACGCTCGGATCGCCGCGCTGCTTCGCTAAATCAGTTGGACGGAACGGAAGGGGTGGCGGCATCCTTTTCGGATTTTTCAAGTGTGGTGGCCGGCGCTTTTTCTCCGGGTTTTAAAATCTGGCCTTTTAAGGTCGGCGAAGTAAATGTTATTTCTTTTTTGACCGGCTTGATGCTCACGGTGAGAGGGTTGCTCCAGACGGGTTTAGAGGCGGGCATTTTAACGTCGAGCTGACCATTCATAAAACCCAAGCGAAACGGTTGTTCCGTCGTGGACCGGACTTCTAAGGAATTGGTGTAGGTGCGGCCAGAGGCCAGGGCGATCCCCTCCAGCACATTCTTTTTGCAAGGCATGGACTCGATCGTCACGGCGGGATTATCCGAGATCCAATTTTGACTGTAAGAACAACTCCAAATGGCGAGGGTGATCGCGCGTTCACCGATGTTTTGAATCTGAGTCGACACCGAAAATGAACCGGCGGGCTCCACGCTCTTATCGTCGATTCCAATCGTTACCTTTAGTGCGGGAGCAGGCTCTGCCGCAAGAGCGACTGCGCTCGACATCGCATAGAGACCCACCACACACAGAAGTAATCGCTGAATTCTCATTGGGATCCTCCGCTGCTAGCGTTCAAACGAAATGACTTTTTGCACCCGCCGTCGATGGCGATCGGCATTGGAGAAGTGGGCGTGCAGGAAGGCGTCTACAAGCTCCATCGCCAATTCCGGTCCGGTCACACGCGCGCCAAGACAAAGGACGTTGGCATCATCATCTTCAACGCCTTGATGCGCGGAAAAGGTGTTTTCGCATAGCGCCGCGCGGATGCCTTTGAATTTGTTGATGGCGATGCTCGCGCCGACGCCCGAGCCGCAGATGAGGATGCCGCGTTTAGCTTTTCCCTTCTGAATCACTTCCGCCATGGCTTTGGCGTAGTCAGGGTAATCATCTCCGGGTTTAAGCCGCCGCGATCCTACGTCGACAATGGAATATCCCAAAGCGCGGACTCGCTTCTGCACCCATCGTTTCAGCTCAAAGCCGGCGTGATCACACCCGATGACAATCCGCATTTTTTTCATTGGGTTTCCCGGACTCCGACTTCATCGAGATGTTCAAAAAGATCAGCCGTGTCCTGATAGACACGATAAGCGCCGGCGGCCAACAACTCCTCTTGGCCGTAGCCTCCCGAGAGAACGCCGATGCCCAACGTACCCGCGCGCTGGGCGGCGAGCAAATCCCAAACGCTGTCGCCGACGACCATGCAATGATCAATAGGAACGTCCAGACGATCGGCGGCAGCAAGAAAAAGATCGGGATCTGGCTTTCCATGTGTCACATCATCGCGTGTCACGACCGGAATTTTGGACCCGACATGGAGAAGTTTTAGAGCATGCTGGGCGCGCTCAAGTGAACTGCTAGTCGCTACCGTCCAAGGAATTGAACGACTGGTTAAGTGAGCTAAAAGCTTTTTGGCTCCAGGCAATGGCTTTATCTGATCAATGTGCTTGAGATAATATTTTGTGTGAAGCTTCTGAAGTTTTTCGCCGGTTTTAAGGCTGACGGGCCGGCCGGTTTCTCTTTGCAAGGCGCTTGAGATCAGTCCCCCACTCATGCCGATGCGGCGATGAATGATCCAGGCCGGCAGCGACATATTTTCTTGTTCAAGAGCATCTCGCCAAGCTAGGACATGCTGATAAACGCTATCGATAAGAGTGCCGTCTAAATCAAAAAGAAACGCCGGTTTTCGAAGGGCGGAAGCCATGATTTATTTTACCCAGAAATGGGGCTATCGCGGAATTTCTTTGCTGCGGCGATTCCGAGAACGATAAATACGACCAGCGTCACAAGTTGTCCCCCCAGTCAGATTTTGCGCGAATCATATGCCCACTGCAAGAGCGCCTGTCGCTGCTTTCGTCGGCATGCGAGCTCCTTCGGAGGGCAGTGTTTTTGAATCTGAGCCACATGCCGTCGCATCGCTCGCCAGCGCTTGATTTGTCGTGCATCATCCTCCGATCGCCTTCCTAAGTAATAGCGGCAATACCACTGGAACCATCCCCGCGGATCATCAGGGTGGATCCATCCGTTTTCGCGCCAGACCGAAAGCGGCTGTGACGCTTGGACGCCGAAAAAATTTAGAGAGGGATTTTGTTTGGCGGGAGATAATTTCGCTTTTTCAAACCAGGCGCTCGGAAATTCCTTTCGGCAGTCGGTGATGTATTTGCCGCCGAAAACGCCAAGCTCGAGCATTTCCCTGGGAGTAAGGTCTGGTCGGAAATCCGCATGGAAGCACCTCCCCATGGGCTGGCTGAGGGTGTACGTAAAATGGTTCTGCATCCGGTCATGGACTACAATCTTTTTGCCCCTAGTGAAAGACGCGCGTCGACTAGAAATGGGAATTCGGCCGCTGAAGGATGACGTGCGTTGCGTTTTCGCCTTTGACGATTTCGGTTTGTTTGAAGCCCAGCGCGCGAAGATTGAAGCCGGCAAATAAGTTTTCCCCTTCGCCGAGGATCACAGGAGAGAGGGCCAGATGTATTTCGTCAATCAGCCCCGTGGTGAGATACTGACGAATCGTCGAAACGCCGCCGCCGATGCGCACGTCTTTGCCTTTGGCAGCTTCCTTGGCTTTCTTCAAGGCAGCCTCCGGCCCTTCCGTCACAAAATAAAATGTGGTGCCGCCTTCCATCGTGATCGGCGCGCGCGCATGGTGCGTTAGAACAAAAACGGGCACGTGATAGGGCGGATTCGTTCCCCACCAGCCTTTCCACGATTCATCTTTCCAGGGACCGCGGATCGGTCCGAACATATTGCGGCCCAAAATCCAGCAGCCGACATTTTCAAAACCCCGGAGCGCCATATCATTATCGATGCCTTTAAGTCCGGCGCTTTGGCCGTGCATTGTCGTGAAGACATCTGTTTTAAAAAACCACTCAAAGATTTCCGGGCCGCCAATCCCGAGAGGATTTTGAAGATCCTGTCGAGGCCCTGCGCCGAACCCGTCGGCGGAAACCGAAAATGCGGCGACTTTCACTTTTGCCATAGAGGTTCTCCTTTGATGGCCATTATAGTCACTTCAGATCGCCTGGCAAAGCTCTTACAAAAATCAGTATGCTGATCGGCATGAAGCCTGTGTTGAAATACATTCTTTTTGGATTGGCGATGGGGGCGGCATTTTGCAGTGGATGTATGACATCGCAAAAGGAACTGACTAAGCGCCCCGCTGCTCCTGACCTGCCACAGTTGGTTCGTTTTTTTAGCGTGCAGCAGCTGAAGATGAATCCTGGGGCATTATTTATTTTGGGCAGAGGAAGCGCCGCGGCTGATGGCGGCAAGAATACTTTTACGGCGCAGAGCCCTTTATCCAGTTATCCGATCATCCGCATGACGATTAAAAGCGATAACGCCGGCGAGCTTGATTCCTGCATGCAGCGCATTCAGATCATCCGCGAAAATCACAAAAGCATCGATATCCGCGGCATGGGAACGTTTGCCATCGAGTCCATGATTGATCCGCCGCTCAATACGGGCGTCTTCACGTTGACTAAGCTCGAGGTCTGTGGCATCGACGGTTCATCCTCTACCGTTTCGGCCCCTGCGGCTCCCAATGCGGTTTCTGCGGCAGATTTAGTTGCAGTTCCGGAGCGCTATCTCGATCGCCGCGCGATTATCACCGGACGTCTGGTGTCTGCCGTGCATTTTAGCGATCCCGTGAGTAGCTTGATGATTCAGTCCGAAGGTCAATTTCTTTCCGGCTATTTTGTAACGTCATCGCTCGCGGCGGAGTCACGTTTACTGTTGGTGCATGCCGCGCCCGGCAGCGTCATCATTTTGGAAGGGACTTTAATACGCAGTACGTCCAAAACCTTGGCGGCTCAGAGCGGAATTGCGACGACAAAGGGTTACGAATTTGACATTTCCGCCGTCGTGTCGATCAATCCCGCTAACTAGGCCAGAGGTAGGCCAGGAAGAAAATTTCGATCATTAAGAACGCCAGCGCCAGACGCGCGAGCGTGCCTAAGACGAGTCCCAGCCAGGCCGCGAGGCACAGTCCGATAAAAACGAGAAGCGTTCCAGGAAGTCCAGGTAGGATGGTGCCGGCCACTCCCGCCAGCATCAGAATCACGGCAAACACCCAACCGAAGAGATGCATCCGTCATTCTAACAGCAAAAGTCACCAAAGAGGTTTCTCGTTGCTGCCACTGCCCTTTCTTCGTAGGATCAATAGACAATACCTTATGCTCGTAAAAGCCGAAGATCGAATGACAGCTGATGGACTGCTTATGCTGCGGGCGTTCGCCTCCGCAGGCCCACCCTTAGCATTGAAGACATTCTTGGACAATGTTCGCGCACTATCCCCAAGATCCGGAGAACTATTGTTCCATGAGGATCCTTCCGAAGGGATTCGTTTTTTTGGGAACGAGAACGGCCTTCCTAAAACGCTTTCTGTGACCGAGGCGCAATCCTTCTTTTTCCCGGAGCCCGGAACGATGCCTGTTCTTTTACCGGTGACCTTTTCGCTGAGCACGGATGCCGTCAAGCGGGATGAATTTCTCGCCAGCGAGGCGCATGAGGATCTGGCCTTCACTCGTGAGCCGCTTCTGCTCCTGCATATTCCCGGGAAAGAGCCGAAAGTCGCTGCGGCTCGAGAGGGGCGCGTAGGCCGGAAATATGTGCGCTCAAAAAATGAAGTCCTCGACTTTCTCCGGAGCCATCCGGAGGGCTCCAGCCTCTTTTCGGATATTGAATATCGGTTTTCCCATCGCGTATCGATCATCTCGTTCGAGGACCTTTCCCACTTTATTAAGGAAGATGGTTCTTCGCTCGATATTGTCATCGACGCGGTTTGGATGGTCTCGGGTTATTACTTCGAAGCCGAGGCGTTTGGCCCGGCGATAGCGGAAAAGAAGGAGTGGTTTTTCGAGCAAAATAAAAACAGTTACGCCACGGTAGATTTTCACTTATACCCGTCGGGCTCCAGCACTGTCGCTCTTGCTCCGATCTCCGAGGAGGCGGCCTCTTCGGATCTCCGTGCGGCCCTGAGCGATATCTCCCGTTTTGCCGCCGAAAATAAGGAAGAGGACTACCGCACTGTCTTCGAGAAACAGTTACAGAAGCTTGATCAGTTGCCTGAGGAGCCTTGGCCGCTCTTTACGCTGAACCGTCTCTCGCCGGCCGCGTACAGACTTTTCCGCGCCGCGATCGGAGCTGATGTCTTTGCAGGGATGGCCAGTTGGAACGATGTTCAAATCGATAAAACCCCGGCCTACCGAAAGGTATCCAATCAGCTCTGTCTCGCTCTGCTCAATGCCATTTGCGCCAGCTGCTCTTCGGGTCTTTAGCACCGCACGCCCACGTCGGGGTTAGATCTTTTTCCACTTCCCGTTAGGGCTATGCCAGCTCTCGCATTCTTTGGTGATCCGCAGATTGATGTCATCCTTTTCAGGAACAAATTCAAGAAAACAGCTTCGCTTGTCACTTTCAATTTTCATCGATAAGGGGTAAGTGAATTCGGAGTCTTTGAGGGTTGCGTTGCCGGTCATCCCAGCGAAATCCTGATCAATAGAGTCGGTGGACGTTGAAGCGAAGACTTTGAACGCAAAACGAATGTGAGATGGATCTATTTTCTCCACATGTAACGTATCTCGTTGTTCAACCCGCCTATCCGTTTGTCTGTCCAGGGTGTAAGTGCCTTCCGCCTCATGGGCATAGTCATGAGTTCTGATGCAACCCAAAAATATAAGAACTGTGGCTAACAAAAAACCCAGAGGAAGGCCGGCGCCACAGGAGGATCGTCGCGGCCTTCCGGTCCTATTCATTGGATGCCTCGACGATCCAATTAAATAAACGCTGTGAAGATCCTTCCAAAGAGCTTCCTTTGTTGACCGCCTCAAACGCCGCCTCGCCGTCCACAAGTAAGACGGTTTGAACGATTTCTTTTTGGCCTTGGAAGGGCGGACGGGCGCCTTCTTTCCAAACCGCATCCACTAAACGTTTCAACGCTTCGATTTGCTTCGGCGATAAGTCGAATGTCCGCACGCCCTTTTCTGCTGGCTTCACGGCCAGGTTGCGATAGAGAACATGGCGGTCCTCCGAAATGGTTATCTCGAACCGTTCGCTGATCAAACCATTTTGAGAAATGTAAACGGCTCGCGGCGGAAGCGTTTCAGAGAGCGGCGCTAGGCTTTCGCGCGGCACCCGATAACGCGAGTCGCGTGCGGTCGCGGATTGGGCGGCCGGAGGCGGCGCCAGATAAATTTCGAAGGTATGCCACCCCCGAGGGTTGGCATTTTCGATCACTTTCTGCGTTCGACCTTGCGCGTCCTTGGACTCCCATCCTATTTGTCCGCCGCCCTCCAAATTCCGTTCCGAATAATAGGCCTCTTTGCCCGTCAGCGATTGAAGCGTCTTTTGATACTCCGTCTCCGTCACCGGCTGACCCTGAATGAAGTAGGCGTCGCGGGTTGTGCGTTTCGGTAAGGCGACGGGCTTAAAAATTCCTTCAGAACGCGTCCCCGCAAAGAGGAATTGCCAAATGAATGTGGCTGTGGGCGTTCCTTCATACTGGAGCGCCTGAAGCGCGGTGCGGTTTTCGAAAAGCACCTCACTATGGGGTGGAATGGACATCACTTCCAAGCCCATGTACGTCGCGTTTTTTTTATACGGGAAATAACGTCTAACCTCGGATTTGTCCTCAAGGTTTACGGCAAAGGACTGATCACCGATAATCACCGCTTCGATCGCCGCGTCTGTGGGATTGCGCACCCCGGCGGTCGCGATGACAAAATCGTGATCCATGCGGAGGAGAGGATCAACCTGGAGAAGAAGATCTTTGGGCTTTGCGAACGGTCCCCCGGCGCGCTGCGGGCCGAGCGGCGTGGACTGAATATCACGGCCATAGATGAGGGAATTCATTTGTTCTCCCAATGCCCTGTTTTGAATCAACGCCAGCGCTAACAACGCCTGCAAACCCAACGTTCCGAAGCGTTTTCCAAAGACAGGCATGCCTTCCATTATTCCTTTTTTTGCGCACGGTTCTCATGCATCGCTTTACTCGGATAAGGATCCGATTCCCTTAGAATTTAAAAAATACAGACGATGCTCATGCATGAGGAGATTTCTTAGAAATGGACATCGACTAACTTCCTCGGGTGAGCCCCCGTTCTTGCCTATTTTCATGAGGTGTCCTCCACCGCAGTCGCCTCGATAAGGAATATAAAAAATCTTTGAGTTGCCGCAGATGACTTTTTCTGCGCCATCGTGAACCAAGGTGACGAGAGACCCTCCCTGAAGCGGCATCTTCTTTAGCGCATCCATCGTTCCGAGATAAATAAAGTGATCGTCGGCCACCACCGCTAAAATCTCCAGCTCTTCACGCAAGGGAATCGTATGCAGGGTTCCCGTTTTTTGATTCATCGATACAAGACGGAATGTTTTACCCGGATGCTCAATCCACCACAACTGATCGCCGGCTTGTAAGAGATGATCAATGTCCTCTTGACGGTGAATAAGTCTTTTCGGCTGGCCCCCGGCCATCGGCATCTGCCAAATCTCTTGCGCGTTATTAACCCAGTAGAGATATTTTCCATCGCCAATTAGGTTAAACACTTTGAGCTGATGTTCTTCCGCCGAATAAAGGGTTGTCGCCTCGCCGCCTTGCTTGGGTATTGTGTAGATTCCTTCGAGGGTGGACCAAAACAGATGGGTGGCGTTCATGACCGGCGGATCACCGCTGAAGCTGGAGTCAGGCTCGGCCATTCCAATTTCCTTCGAAAGAAGAAGGCTTGGCCCGCCGGCAATGGGAGCTTTAAGCAAACTCACCTGAGGCTCCGGCGTTTGAGAGTCCTGGAACCAATAAAAATAGAGATCGTCCATTCCCAGAACACCGACGGTGTCACCCGATGGCGAGAGCTGCCGGAGTTCTAAGGCGGTGCACGCGTTCGTCTCGGCGGGAGTGTCCTGCGGACAAGGATCCGTCGCCTCGACGATTCCGGCGATGAATAGCATGAAAAGAAACGTACTAAAGTAGCGGCTCATAGTCGGCGATGCGGGTGACGCCCTGAACCGATGGCTCGAAGAACTGTTTTCGGACTTTCAGGTAATCGGGATCGGCAAAGAAGCGCGCGTGGGCGTCGCGGTCCGGAAAAGTAATGACAAAAAGACGGTTGATCGGATGCGCCGCCGCGGATTTGAGCGTGCGCTCAACAGTGAAATCATACCGAAACCCGCCGCCGTACCGCGTCAGAATCGGCATCATCCCCTCGCGATAGGCGTGATACCCCTTTTCATCCACCACATGTAGTGCGACTAGGTTCTCAAAAGGCATATTCTATCTATGGAAATTCGTACCATGCGCCGGGATCATAGCGATTCTGCGCCTCTTGCCACTGTTCAGCGCTGACTTCCGTCAGCAGTTGGTCGGCCCGGCCTTCCGCATCGGCGGCAGCCTCGCCCAGCACGGCGCGGATCGGTGGATACTGGTCGAAGTTCGGAGCGAACCGCAGCATCAGCGAGACAAAGGTGGCGATGGAATGTTGCCACTGAAATCCGTGAGATCGCGCCCTTGCGATACCGCTCGTGATGCGCCAACGCAGCTCTTCGTCGCTCAGAGACGCCACCCACTCCGTAAGGTTCTCGCGCGCGAAAAGGCAAAGTGCATTGCGGAATAGGTCCTCCGGGGCCATCGGGACTGCTTTTAATTTTTCGGGATCGATCGTCACAGTCAGTGTATTATCCTATTTTCGCTGCAAAATGATTTCGTGATGCATAACGGATAGGGGACGTTCCCACCTTTCAAGTTTCGTCTTCTGCCAAACGGCGGGTAACCATAACATCGGGTGACCATAGAATCGGGATACCATAACATCGGGGATAGGTAGAGAATCTCTTTTTAAAAAAGGGCTACCACTCCCCGCCGTCATGGTTTCCCGCTGTTGTGGTGTCCCGCCCTTATGGTCCCCCGCCTTTCAGGTTTCATCTACGTCCTCATTCTGTCACATTAAAAGTGGCTCACCTTTTTGAATTTTTCCGGAAGATCAAACAGGCCCGCGGATGGCGTATTTTGCAGGCTTTGAAGCTCTATTTTCTCTGCAGCTCCGCCGTGCTCGGCGAACGCAGGGTCAATCTCTAGAACCCATGCTGGAATTTCGCGATGGTGTGCCCTTAATGAACTAATTCCGCTAAATAGAAGATCCAGGCCTGCAGAAATACCTAACTCCAACGGATTGACGCCAACGATCGGGGTGGTTTGTCCTTGGGCCGCCGCGGCTGTTTCTTGATTTTTGAACGAACGCTCTTTTCCAGGAATCAAACTGACTGAAACCGTTACGCGCCGTACAGGAACGCCAGGGAGCGCTTGGTATAACTTCGTTTGTTCCAGCTGGAAAATGGATTGTTCATAATGGTACGCAGCAAATATGTCCTTCTTAAGCCAACTTTTAGATTTATTGGCTTGAAAATCTTGGATCGCACGCCGCGCTTGATTCGTTTGGATAGAAATTTCTTTACCCCAATCTGCTTGAAACGGAAGCAAATTAATCTCCTGGGAAAGCCATACTTTTTCACGATATTCATAACGACGAACTTCTTTGCCTGATTTGGGATCGAGAGAACTCATCAGCAAAGTGATGACGTATGATTTCGTCTCAAAGCCCTGAATGTTTTCGATGGGTCCGGGACCTTTCACCTGGCTGGAGATCGATATTCCCGGAAAGGAATCAGGAAGAGGCTCCTCCGTTGTTTTCGGATCAGGCTGACCGGAGACTGTCATGGAACTTGAAGTTTCTGGCGGAATCTGCCATTCAATATATTTCTGCTGATCAGGCTTTAGGACCCATGCTTTACGCAAATCGGGCCGCCGGATCTTTGTGATGACTGTGGGATCAAAATGTGCCGGCTCTAGCGTGCTCCAATCTTCTCGCACTAAGCCGGTGATGTCGGTACTCGTGGTGTGCGTCGTGAATCGAACACCGTAAGGATTAAAGGTGTTTTGCCACTCGGTAATCACCACCGCTCCTTCACATATGCTGGCGGCGACAAACGATAATACGAAGAATGTAAGGACAGAATGCTTGGTCACAGCGCACATTTTACACAACTGCTTATTGCGGGAGTGGGGACGTTGTGAAAGCTGGCAGTTGAAAAGAAAATCGGTCCCGCCACCCTTCAGGTTTCATCTACGTCCCCATTCTGCCGGAAAGGCAACCCCCATGGTCCGTCTGTTCCCTGCAAAAATGCTTGATACAAAGTTCAAACAAAAGTTCAAAATTCAAAGCCCACCTTATCTTCAAATCTAACGTCGGGAAACCATAACTTCGGGTGACCATAGAATCGGGATACCAGAACATCGGGGATAGGCAGAGGGTCTCTTTTTAAAAAAGGGCTACCACTTCCCGCCGTCATGGTTTCCCGCTGTTGTGGTGTCCCGCCCTTATGGTCCCCCGCCTTTCAGGTTTCATCTACGTCCCCATTCTGGCAGGAGCGGTGTTAAGACGTTCTTGACATGGTGGACAAGCCGGTGCCGTAGTACATTGGGCACCAGGCGAACGCGGCGGTGAAAAGGAGCACTCCTCCGACTGATAGTAGCGGCCAGCGGAAGAGCGGCGTTTCCAGCATCAATCCGCCGGACCCTACAATCACGCCGACCAGCGCGCGCGTCACTCGATCAACCGTTCCGACGTTGCACTTCATAGAACTTTGCACGCTTCGTCGAAGGGGAGACGCGGGTTACGCGGGTGGAGCTTCGAGGCGTCTCCATAACCCAGATTGCAGATGAAGTTGGATTTCCAGGTGGTGCCGGCGAAAAAGGCGGCGTCGAGTTTGGCGTTGTCGAAGCCGGACATC
>Ga0206939_10073_pt1 | contig 30388 bp, 20 predicted proteins | sample Alteio_BWOrgHeat_10_FD_152921 | JGI IMG/M metagenome (GOLD analysis project Ga0206939, IMG submission 152921) | Enriched cells from forest soil in Barre Woods Harvard Forest LTER site, Petersham, Massachusetts, United States -... | ecosystem: Environmental > Terrestrial > Soil > Temperate forest >... | reverse complement strand
TTATCCCCATGGTGATCGGCATGTACTACCACATGTTCCCGCCGAAGGGTGAAGAGGGCCTGTCGGTTTGCACGTGCGAATGGAGCAAGCACCACAGGGCCGCGGACGCCAAGGTGGCCGCGTAGTTTTTATTTTCGTTTCAGCGGCCGGACGCCGGAAACGGCGTCCGGCCGCAATCTCTTCGGATCGATCGAAAGTGATTGGGACTCGTTCGTTGGGAATTCTCGCCTCTTCGTTGTGTGTCTTCGCGCAGCTACCTTTCATCGGATGCTCCAATCCGAAGCAGGAACCGAGCGATATAAATTTTCGGTACGAGAGCCAACCTATTCCGCCGCATGTTGGCTCGAATATTTTTGTGGTGAAACTGAATGACAAAAAAGGGCGCAGCTTTGAGCGGCGCGCGGATCGCGCTCGAAGGCGACATGTCGCATCCCGGAATGAGTCCCGCATTCGCCGAGATGAAGCAAGAGAGCGCAGGAACGTATCGGGGAGAATTAAACCTGGGAATGCGCGGCGACTGGATTCTGGAATTTCACATCGTGCTTTCGGATGGCCGCAAGATCGAACGCGAAGCCGAATTAAAGAATGTGAGGGAGTAGCGTGGCGAGCGCCGGCGCCAACTCGACTGCCGCGCTGCGCGGTGAGGATGAAGTTGATGTGCTGCGATGGCCAGTCGCCGGCGCATTTCTGAAGTGGAAGCATTCGCGAACGTTGCTTCAGTTTCCGCTGTTCGTGGTTTCAGTCGTGATGATTTTGCACGGCCTGTTCGGGACGCAGATCGCGCCGAAGAATTTAGCGACCGTCCTGACTTGGGTGCATTTTCGCGGCGCGCTCGTACTGGTATTGCTCGCAGCAGGAAATTTCTTCTGCCTGGCGTGTCCATTTATGTTGGTGCGGAATGCGGCGCGTAAGTTTTTTACACCGCGGTGGAATTGGCCGCAGGCGCTGCGGAACAAATGGATGTCGGTCGCGTTACTGGTCGCGATTCTGTTTCTGTACGAGTTGTTTGATTTGTGGTCGTCGCCTTACTGGACGGCAGCGCTTGCCGTCGGATATTTCGCGGTCGCGCTGGCTGTCGATGGGTTGTTCAAGCATGCGGCGTTCTGCAAATTTGTTTGCCCCATCGGGCAGTTCAACTTTGTGGCTTCGACGCTTTCTCCGCTGGAGGTAAAGGTTCGGGAGCACGCGGTTTGCGATCGTTGCGCGACGAAGGACTGCATTCGCGGACAGCGCGTGGAAATAGGTAATGCAGCGAGTACCGTGCAGGGGCTTGTTATCCTGCAGCGCGGATGCGAATTGGCGCTGTTTCAGCCTCGCAAAGTCGGGAACATGGACTGCACGTTTTGTCTCGATTGTGTGCATGCCTGCCCTCACGACAATGTTGGGATCTCGAGCCGATTGCCGGGAATGGAGCTGGTGTCGCGATCGATCCGATCCGGTATTGGATATTTCGGAAAACGGACGGACATCGCGGCCCTTGCGATTGTGTTTTGCTTTGGCGCGCTTCTGAATGCATTTGGGATGGTGAGTCCTGTGTACGCAGTCGAAGACTGGCTGGGAAAACTGCTGCGTGTGAACCATGAGGCGCCGGTCCTGGGAATCATTTTTGTGGTTTTTCTTTTGATTGGACCGGCGCTTTTGTTGGGCGGAGCGGCCTGGCTGACGCGGGTGCTGAAGGGAAGCACGCTGGGGATGAGACCGTTAGCTGTGCGATACAGCTATACGCTGGCGCCGCTGGGATTCGGGATGTGGCTGGCACATTATGGATTTCACTTTTTCACGGGGTTACTCACGATCGTTCCCGTGACGCAGTCCGCGGCTGCAAGTGTGGGGATTTCGTGGTTGGGCGCGCCGCGATGGACCTGGACGGGTTTGGCAATGCGCTATGTGCAGCCGATTGAGTTGGGATTTCTGTTTCTCGGATTTGCGGGATCTCTGGTGATCGCGCACCAACTGGCGGAAGAAGACTCGGCCGAGCATCCCATGCGAGCGTTTTTGCCGTGGGCTGGCGTCGCGGCGATCGTCTGCGCGGCGTCGGTGTGGTTGATGTTTCAGCCGATGGAGATGCGCGCGACGTTGATGGGAGGTTAAGGTTGGCGACGGTTGTGAAATGCGGCTCAACCTGGAAGCGCATGAAAGCGAAGCGAGTCTTGCAACGCACAGAGAGAGCGGCGATCGCTCTGATTCTGGTTTTCGCACTGTGTGCGCGGCCGGTGTTTGCGCACAACGGGCCTCCGTTTCCTATCGTCACCGACCAGACTGTAGGGCCGGTGGTGCTTTCCCTGTGGACGCATCCGGATGTCGGCACCGGGACGTTTTTTGTGCTCATCAATCCACAACCGGGGAAGACCCTTCCGAATGACTTGAAATTTTCGATTGGAATCGCGCCAGCCAGCGGGCGGCTTCCCGAAGTCATTTACCCGATGTGGGTTGAAAAGAATCGCACTCAGCCTGAGTTTAAGAATGAGGTGCAGTTCGACCAAGATGAGATGTGGAAGGTGCGGCTGATCCTGACGAGCGCGGAGGGCAACGCCGAGGCGACAGCGCAGGTCGAAGCGACTCCTCCGGGTTATGGGCGATGGGATCTGCTGCTGTTTGCTCTGCCGTTTCTGGCGGTGGGATTTCTATGGTTCAAGATGATGACGAAGCGCAGACGAGCGCGCGTGGTGCAGACAGCGCAGGGGTAGGAATCTCTTATCGCGAGAGAATCGTTCGTGAGAAACTTGTGGGCAAAGGGGCACCTGCCAGATGGTTCGTCGAACCCGATTTCGGGGCTCAGTCAGCGTGTGAGAGAGAATCTGCGAAATAAGAGCGTCAGTCGCTGGTGGATGTGTGCCGTGCGGATGCACGGATTCGCCGTCGTCTGCGCATGTGTCACATGCGGAACGGCGCTGCTTCTCACCGCGTGTGGCGGCGGCGGGAGCGTGCCGAAGAAGGATTCGGCGGAATACGCGAAGGTCGTCTCGGCGTTTTACATCGGACTGGGAGCGTTGCAGGTCGGCGATGACATTCACGCCGAGACGAATCTCTCGTCGGTGACGCAGATGGCCGCCGGCGAGCCCGCTGGTTGGGCGAACTGGGGCGTCCTGGCGCTGCGGCAGCGAAAGCTCGATGATGCGGCGCAGCGGATGGAACGGGCACGCAAGTTGGCGCCCGACAACGATCGGATTTATCAGATTTTGGGATACCTCGAGAGCGGGCGAGGGAATTCGGCGGCCGCGATTGCGGATTGGCGCAAAGCGGTGGAGCTGAATCCGCGGAATTATCGCGCGGCGTATCAACTTGCGGAAGAAGTCGAGCGCCAAGCCGGGCCGAACAGCGACGCGGAATTCGAGCAACTGATCCAGAAGATCTTGGCGGCGCAGCCGGACAATCTGGCGGCGCAATTAGAATTGTTGCGGACGGCGGCGAAAAGCGGCGATGCGACGACGGTAAAGGCGGCGCTAGCGAAGGTGACGGCGCGATCGACGAATTGGCCGCCGGAAGTGAAAGCTCAACTCTCCGCACTACAATCAGCGGCGGACGGAGCGAATGTAAAGCCAGCAGCGACACGGACGGTGTTTTTGCGGAACACGCTGATGCGAGTGGCGGAGTTTCGCGAGAGTTTGGCTGTGCTGAAAGCTCCTGCGGGAGAAGAGGCGGAACCCTTCACACATTTTCTGAAAATGGATACCCCGGATTTTTCTCCGGCTCCCGCGGATATGTCGTTGGCTTTCGACGCGAAACCACTGGGGGCACCAGGCGTGAAGGGTGTAGAGAAGTGGAGTTGGGTTGGCGCAGTCGCGATGCAGAGTGCGGGGAATCCGGTCGTTGGGTTTGCGAATGGACGCGAGGTGAGAACGAATTCTGGAGCAACGTTTGCGTTTCCAGGAAACGCTTCGACCGCGCTATTGCCGGAAGCGATTCTGCAAGTCGATTTTAACTACGACTTCAAAACGGATTTGGTGCTGGCCGGAGCGAGCGGTGTGCGATTCATGCGACAGGATGCGCCGGACAAATTCACGGACGTGACCGCTGGTACAAAGTTGCCGAAGAACGTCACGACTGGGACGTACACGGGCGCGTGGGCGCTGGATATTGAGGCGGACGGTGATCTCGACGTCGTGTTGGGTGCGAAGGACGGCACGCCGAAGGTCTTGCGGAACAACGGCGACGACACGTTCAAGGCGATCGAGCCGTTCGCCGGGATTTCGGGATTGCGCGCGTTTGCGTGGGCGGATTTTGACGGGGATGGGAATGCGGACGCCGCGATCATCGATGGTGCGGGCGCGCTGCATATTTTTCACAACGAGCGGCAGGGGCAATTTCGTGAGGTGAAGTTACCGGGGAGTTTGCCGTCGGTGAAGGCGCTCGGAGTCGCCGATCCGGACAACGATGGCGTGCTGGATCTGCTGGCAGTGGAGTCAACGGGAACGATCGCGACGGTCTCGTACCGCGAAGACAACGGCTGGAGCGTGACGCCGCTTGTGCAGATTCCGGGCGGCAAGGATGCGCTTGACGGCGAAGTACGGCTGCAAGTCGCAGACCTCGATAACAACGGCGCAATGGATTTGATTTTGACTGGGCTGGGAAGGACTGCGGAGTCTTCGAAGCAGTCTGCGTGGACGATGGTATGGCTCGGAGATGCAGGTGCGAAGTACACACTGTTGGATCACGCGGCGCATGCACCTGTATTTGATGTTGCGGACCTGAATGGCGGCGGCAGGCTCAGTCTTGTTGGATTTGACGCTTCGGGCGCTGCTGTTCAGGCGACGAGCCGGGGATCGAAGAATTATCACTGGCAAGTGATTCGGCCGCACGCGGTGCAGGCGGTGGGCGATCAGAGGATCAATCCGTTTGGCGTCGGCGGAGAGATCGAGATTCGATCGGGATTGCTGGTGCAGAAGCAGCCGATCGATGGGCCGACAGTGCATTTCGGATTGGGAAATCAGACGACCGCGGAGGTTGTGCGCGTCGTGTGGCCGAACGGAACGGTACGCGCGGAATTTGGAGTGAATGCGGATCAGGAAGTTGTGACCGAGCAGAGATTGAAGGCGTCGTGCCCGTTCTTGTTCGCGTGGAACGGGACGAAGATGGATTTCGTGAAGGACGCGGTTCCGTGGGGCTCGGCGATTGGTCTGCGGATCAATACTCTGGGTACGGCGAAGATTGCGACGACCGGCGAGTGGTACAAAATCGGGCGCGACCAGCTTGTGCCGCACGATGGGTATTACGATTTGCGGATTTCGGCGGAGCTTTGGGAAGTTTATTACTTCGATCGCCTCGCGCTGATGACGGTGGATCACCCGGCGAATACAGAGATTTACGTTGATGAAAGATTTTCGATCCCGCCGCCGAAGTTGGCGTACACGACGGTAAAAACGCCGCACAAGATTGCGTCCGCAACGGATGATTTGGGCCAGGATGTAACAGAGTTGGTAAGCACGCTCGATGGACGTGCGTTGTCGTCCTTTGGTAAGGGACAATTTCAAGGCATCACTCGCGACCATTATCTGGAAATCGATTTGGGCAACGATGCGCCGACTTCGGGTCCGCTGTATTTGATTGGCCAGGGATCGATTCACGACACGGAGTCCTCGCTGAACGTGGCGATCACGCAGGGCGATCGATGGCACGCGAAGGGAATGACGATCGAGGTGCCAGATGGAAACGGCGGATGGGTTGCGGCGCCGGCGGAAACGAACCGTGGATTTCCGGCGGGGCGTAAGAAGACGGTTGTCTTCGATTTGACGGACGCGTTTCGTCCGGGAACTCCGCGCAGAGTGCGAATACGGACGAATCTGGAAATTTATTGGGATTGCATCCAGTGGGCGGAAGGCGCGCCAACGGCGCCGACACGAGCGACCAGTTTGGATCCAGACTTGGCGGACTTGCACTATCGCGGATATTCGATGATCGAGCACCCCGATCCGAATGCGCCGGCTCCGGAAGTGCCAAATTATTACCAGATCGAATCGACAAAACAGAAATGGCGCGATCTGGTTGGGTATTACACGCGATTCGGTGATGTGAAGGAGTTGCTGAAGCAGATCGACGATCGGTACGTGATCGTTGCATCGGGCGACGAGTTGTCGCTGCGATTCCCTGAGCAGGAAGCACCGGCGCCGGGATATGTGCGCGATTTTGTGTTGGTCGGCGACGGTTGGATCAAGGACGGGGATTTCAATTCAACGTTTTCGAAGACGGTGCTGCCGCTGCCGTATCACGCGAAGGATTTGTATGTGACGCCGCCGGGAGCGCTGGAAGACGAGTACGTGTACAAGCAACATCCGGATGACTGGCAGAACTATCACACGCGCTACATTACGCCGTATGTGTTTCAGAACTCGCTGAGGGAAACGGGGATGAAGTGAAACGGGGCCCGCTCGCAAGAATTATCCTGGCGATCATTTTCGCTGGATTCGTATTCTCACCGCTGATCATTCGAAGAGTGGAATTGAGCCGCGCGGAATCGAAGACGCGGCTGGATGCGGCGTCGGCGTTGGCACGGCATGGATTTTATTTGCAGGAAGTGTCGAAGGCGGCGGGAGTGGATTTCGTGCATCAGGCGCCGACGCTCGATCCGCGATTGAATCACATCATGCCGCAGGTGGCGTCGATGGGTGCGTCGGTGTCGATCGTGGATTTCGATCGCGACGGATGGCCCGATATTTATGTAACGACGAGCAAAGAAGGACAGAAGAACGCGCTCTATCGGAATCAGTACGATGGGACGTTCAAAGATGTCGCACCCGAGTTGGGAATAGCCGATGTGAATCAGGCGGGAACTGGTGTGTCGATGGGCGCGGTGTGGGGCGATTACGACAACGATGGGTACGAAGATTTGCTGCTCATCAAATGGGGGAAGCCGGAGTTATTTCACAACGATGGAGGCAAGGGATTTACGCGTGTGACCGAGCAAGTCGGGTTGCCGCCGTGGGTGAATGCGAATACGGCGATCTGGTTTGATTACGATGGCGACGGGCTACTCGATTTCTTCATCGGCGGGTATTACAACGAGAACACGGATTTGTGGCATCTGGCTTCGACAAAAATGATGCCGGACAGTTTTGAGTACGCCAAAAACGGCGGGCGGAAATATTTATTTCATAATCTGGGTGGCGGGAAGTTTGAAGAAGTCAGCGAGAAAGAGGGAATCAGCAGCCGGCGATGGGCTCTGGCGGCATCCGCTGCGGATTTGCGCGGGACCGGGCATCCGGATTTGTTCGTGGCGAATGACTATGGCGTGTCGGAATTGTATTTGAACGATGGGAAAAAGTTTCGCGAAGCGGGCGAGGCGACGGGCGTGGGATTTGCGCCGAAGAGTGGAATGAACGCCAGCTTTGGCGACATCATGAATCAGGGGAAGTATGCAGTCTATGTATCGAACATTTCGGAAGAAGGCGTGCTGATTCAGGGAAATAATTTGTGGGTACCGAAAGAAGGGACGAACGCGAGCAATTTGCAGTTTGAGAATTTGGCGCGCGAGTTTGGAGTGGAGATTGGCGGCTGGAGTTTCGGAGCACAGTTCGGCGACTTGAATAACGACGGGACGCTGGATTTGTATTTGACGAACGGGTACGTGTCGCTCGATCGGAACAAGAGTTATTGGTACGACTTCTCGAAGATTGCGGGCGGACACGCGTTGATCATTGAGGATGCGAAGAACTGGCCGGCGATGGAAGGCCGGAGTTTGTCGGGGTATCAGGCCAAGCATTTGTGGCTGAACGACGGGAGCGGGAAATTTATTGACGTGGCGCAGTCGGCGGGCGCGACGGACACATACGATGGGCGGGCGGTGGCGTTCGCGGATTTGTGGAATACGGGTGCGCTGGATATTGTGGTGGCGAATGAGCGCGGGCCGCTGCTGATCTACAAGAACACGGTGACGCCCGAGAACAAGTGGATTGAGTTTGCGCTGGAAGGGACAACGAGCAATCGGAGCGCGATCGGGGCGCAGGTCACGCTGTATTGGAATGGGCAGCAGCAGGTGCAATCCGTGTCGGGCGGGAGCGGATTTGCAGCCCAGAATCAGAGACGGATCCATTTTGGGTTGGGGAAAACGCCGCAGATTGAGAAGGTTGTGATTCGGTGGCCGTCGGGGAAGACGCAGACGTTTTCCACGCCGAAGATCGGCGAGATCAATGTGGTGAAGGAGCCATCGTGAGTGGACAGGCTATACCGATGACGAATGGGGCGCCTGCTCCGTTCAGCTGGGGCAAGTTTTTTAGCCTGGACAACAAGTGGATCGCGCCGATGTTTATTACGACGATTCTGATCGTTGGGAATTTGTCGTTCGGGATGTTGGAGAGTTATCGGAAGACGGGGATTGCGATTGTCGCGAGTCTGGTGACGGAGCTGATTCTGTCGAAGGTTTATTTTGGCAAGTGGCCGATTCTCGCGAGCGCTTATATCAGCGGGATCAGCGTGGGAATTCTGGTGCGGTCGCCGGCGGTTTGGCCTTATTTTGTGTGCGCGGTGGTTTCGATCATGTCGAAGTACGTGCTGCGGGTGAACAATCGCCACATCTGGAATCCGTCGAACTTTGGAATTGCGGTGCTGGTGTTTTTGGCTCCGGAGACGGTGGCGACGCTGAGTATTCAGTGGGGGAATTACTTGCTGCCGATGATCGTGATCTGGTGTTTGGGATCGGTGATCATTGCGCGGCTGCATCGATTTAATATCACCGGGACTTATGTGGCGTGCTTTATCGCGCTGGCGTTTGTGCGGAGCTGGATTACCGGTAGCCCGTGGCAGTCGGAAGTGGCGCCGTTGACGGGGCCGATGTATCAGCTTTTTATCTTTTTCATGATTACGGATCCGAAGACCACGGTGAAGTCGCGGAAGTGGCAGTGTGTCGTGGTGGCGATTGTGGCGCTGGTGGAGATGATTTTGAGATTGGATCAGGTAGTGTATGCGCCGTTCTATGCGTTGTTCATGGTTGGGCCTGCGGCGTTGCTGGTGGAGTATTGGTTTGAATCGCGAAAGAGCGTGTCGGTGGCTCGCGCTACGGCATGAGGCTTGACTCGAGAGCGATTCGCGGAATCGCGGGACTGATTGTCGCGGCTGGCTTGCTTTGTGGGTGTTCGTCGAAGCCAGAAGTGAAGCAGGAAGCGACTCCCGCTCCGGCTGCTGATACGAATTCTTCCAACGCGAAGCCACCTGTTGAAACAGCGAAAGCTGAACCGCCACCGGGCGGCGCAACAAGTCCAACTGCCGCTTCCGCACCTACGGCGGAAACATCGCGACCATCGGGACCGATTCAATTCACCGACGTGACTGCGGCGGCGGGAATTCATTTCAAACACAACAGTGGAGCGTTCGGGAAGAAGTATTTGCCGGAGACGATGGGGAGCGGAGTTTGCTTAATCGACTACGACAACGACGGATGGCAGGACATTTTTCTGGTGAACTCGATGGATTGGCCGGAGCACAAGGTTGGCGGGCAGTCTTATCCTGCGCTATATCACAACAATCACGACGGGACGTTCACGGATGTGACGCGCGCGGCTGGGCTTGCGGTGCAGAGCTATGGAATGGGGTGCGCGGTCGGGGACTACGACAACGATGGGTTCGACGATTTGTATTTGACGGCGGTGGGTTCGAATCACCTTTATCACAATCAGGGGAATGGGAAGTTTGTCGATGTGACGGCGAAGGCGGGCGTGGCGAGTCCGGGATTTTCGGCAAGCGCGGCGTGGGTGGATTACGACAATGACGGGAAGCTCGATTTGTTTGTGACGCATTACATCGAGTGGTCGAAGGAGACGGATCAATACTGCTCGCTGGACAACAAGAACAAGTCGTATTGCACACCGCAGAGATATAAGGGCGAGAGTTCGCATCTGTATCACAACAAGGGCGGCGGCGTTTTTGAGGATGTGACGAAGAAGGCTGGACTGTGGGATCCAACGAGCAAGGCGCTTGGCGTGGCGTTGCTGGATTTTGACAACGATGGGTGGATGGATTTGTTTGTTTCGAATGATACGGAAGCGAACAAGCTTTATCGGAACAATCATGACGGGACTTTTACTGAGGCGGGATTGACGGCTGGGATTGCGTTCAGCGAGTCAGGGCGCGTGCGCGCGGGAATGGGAGTGGATGCGGCGGATTTTGATGCGTCGGGATTTCCCGGCGTGCTGATCGGGAATTTTACGAACGAGAGCATGGCGTTGTATCGGAATGACGGGTCGGGACTTTTTACGGATGAGGCGCCGAAGTCGGGGTTGGGAGCGATGACTTCGGGGGCGCTGACGTTTGGGTGCTTTTTCTTCGATTACGATCTGGATGGGTTGCTGGATGTGGTGGCGGCGAACGGGCATGTGTCGGATGACATTGCGGTGGTGCAGCCGACGGTGCGGTATGCGCAGCCGCTGGGGATGTATCGGAATATGGGTGGTTGGAAATTTGAGGATGTGTCGGGGAACTTGGGGAGGGCGATCCAGAAGCCGGTGGTGGGGCGAGGAGTTGCGTACGGCGATTACGACAACGATGGAGATCTGGATTTGGTGGTGACGACGAGCAATGGGCCGGCGCGGCTGCTGCGGAATGAAAATTCGAATCAGAATGATGTGTTGCGGGTGAAGCTGGCGGGAGTGAAGTCGAATCGGGATGGTATTGGGGCGCGGGTGACGCTGGTGACGAGCAGCGGAGTGCGGATCACGAGGATGGTGAAGAGTGGGTCGAGCTATTTGTCGCAGAGTGAGTTGCCGCTGACGTTTGGGTTAGGGAGGCCGGGGAAAAATGCACCGGTGAAGATCGAGATTGTTTGGCCGGGCGGCGGGAAGCAGACCGTGGAGGGAGTGAAAGCGAATACGTTCGTTACGATTCGGGAGGGGAAGGGGATTATTGCGAATGATCCGATTCGGTTTGCTGGGGTGAGCGCGAAGCGGTAGCGAGTGAGCGGACGAGTTGGATGGCTTCTTTCAGGGTGATGTTGCGGACTTCGAAGATTACGCTTGTGGCGATGGGTGTACTGGCTGCCACCGAGGGCCGTTCGGACTGCAGTTCGGGCTTATTCATCTTCGCTTCGCACCGTTTGCACTTCATAGCATAAACTACTTTGCGAGTTTACGGCAAGAATTCTAAACCGGGGATTAACGTCGGGGTGCGGGGTGTCGTTCTTCGTCACCTGGTTCCGGTCGGAATGGCAGGTGGGGTCTGATGTGGGCGGCGAAAGAAAAAACGAGTCGAGCTGATGTGAAGGACTGGGCAAGCTGGGGCGCAGCAGTGCTGCGCCCCTACATGACATTGCTGAAGGGCGATCAAGCCCCGATAGGTTGCAGATGGCGTGGACGGGCGATCATTTTGTCGATGTGGGGATCACCGGGAGGATCAGGGCGGAGGGGTGTTCGGCGTCGTGGAGGATGGTGTTGGTGGCGGTGACGAGGTTTGTGCTGGTGGCTTGATCGGCGCCGGTGTTGTGGTTGCGGTCGAAGCGCGGGAAGTTGCTGCTGCTCACCTGAAGGCGAATGATGTGGCCTTTTTGGAAGGTGTTGGCGGTGGCCCATAGGTCGACGGTGATTTTGTAGACCTGATCGGGATTGATGAGGTCGGGCTTTTCGTCGGAATCGCGGTAGCGCATGCGGAGGATGCCGTCGGCGAGATTTTTGGCGAAGCCGTCGGGAGCTACGTCGACGAGCATGGCGGTGAAGTCGGTGTCGACGGCGGAAGATTTGACCCAGGCCTCGAACGTGACGGGGCCGGTGACCTGCATGTCTTGGTCGAGGGGCTTGGTGGAATAGATAAGGACGTCGTTGCGGCCTTCGGCGGAGCGCTGATCGCGCGGGCCGGGTTCGTAGTGAATCATGTCGCAGCAGAGTGAGCCGCCGATGCTGGGGACGGGATTTGTGGGGTCGTAGGCGAATTTGTCGGCGGATTCTTTTTTCGGCGCGGTGGTCGAGAGAGTACCGTCGCCGCGGAGGGAATTTGCTCCGCTGGTGGAATGGATGTAGTAGCGCGTGGCCTGCATTTCGGGTGGCGGCCAGTCGGAAAATTGCTGATATTTATTTTCGCCCATGACGAAGACGTGGACGGGTTTGTCGGTGGCGAACTCGTTTTGAATGCCCTTAAAGAGGAAGTCGTAATAGTCGATGAGGACCTGGCCCGTGGAGAATTCGAGCGCGTGGTCGCCGAACTCCACGTCGCCGATCTTGCGTCCGAAACCGGCGTGGCCGCCGATCTGGATGAGCAGTTTCTGGCCGTTGCGGGCGGCGTCGGAGCCGCCGTGGGCTTTGATGCCCATGTAGTTGCGAAGCGTGCCGTTGAGGAAGATGTCGTACCAGCCGCCGATGTGGAGCGAGGGGACCTGGACGTCGGCGAAGTGCTCTTCGATCGACCATTGCTTCCAGTAGGCGTCGTAGGAGGGATGGGCGAGCCAGTCGAGATAGTAGGGTGCGATGGCGCGGGTAATTTCGGCGCCGGCGGGGAGAGCTTTGTAATTGAAGGCGGGAAAGTCAGTGAGCGGGAGCGTGGTGGTGCCGACGAGGGCGTTGGTGTCTTTTTCGATGAGGCGCCACATTGTGTTGGTGGCGAGTTGCGTGGCCCAGTTTTGGTCGAACCACTGTTCGAGCGCGCCGCCGTGATAGGTCCAGTTCGCGTGGTAGTTGCTGGACGTGACGGTCGGCATGATGCCGGCGAGATGCGGCGGTTTTGCGATCGCGGCGAGCATTTGGGTGGCGCCGACGTAGGAGCCGCCGGTCATGCCGACTTTGCCGTTGGAATAGGGAAGAGCGGCGGCCCACTCGACGGCGTCGTAGCCGTCGGCGATTTCGTGGCGGAAGGTGTAGAAGTCGCCATCGGAGGTGTAACGGCCGCGGACGTCTTGCACGATCATGACGTAGCCGTGAGTGGCGACTTGGTAGGCGGGAGCGGCGGCCCAGCCGACGCTTTTGTCATAGGGCGTGCGCATGAGGATGACGGGGAACTTGCCTTCGGCTTTGGGGCGGTAAATGTCGGCGCGGAGGGTGACGCCGTCGCGGGTTTCCATGCGGACGCCGGTTTGGACGATGACTTCGTAGACTTGTTGCGATCCTGTGGCGGCTTGCTGAGTCTGAGCGTGAGTGGGGCGCGGCGTGGCGAAGGAAGCGAAGGCTACGAGCAAAGAAACGGCGACGGACATTCTGCGGTGAAGCAAGACTCCTCCTTGAGCGCGAGCAGAAGCGAGTGTTGCAAAAGCGGTTGGCATTTTAACGCTGACGCGGGCGCGATGTCATAGCAACCTGCTGGAATTTGTAAGACAGGCACGGCGGTGCCGTGCCCCTACAGGTCTTTCGGCGTTGCACGGTTATTGCTTCGCGTGGCTGCGGACGGCGAAGATCGAGAATTGCTCGACTTCGGGGACGTGACCTTCGGCGTCGGGCTTGCGATCGACCGGTTTCATTTGCTGGACGACGGTCGTGGCCGGCAGGACTTTGCCAAAGAATTTTTTGTAGACATTGGCGAAGTCGGATGTCTCGGAAAGATTGTCGAGGTAGATGACAGTCGAGACGGCCTGATCGTACTTCATGTCGGCTTCTTCGAGATTGTCGAGCTGGTTGCGCATGGACTGGCGCGTTTGGTTGGGGACGTCCTGGATAAACATGCCGAGGTTGGGGCCGGGGATGAATCCGCTTTTGGCGGAGCAGTAGAGGGTGTCGCCGGCGAAGACGCAGGGGCTCGCGGTTGGGCTGGGCGGCATGTTTTTGGGGCGGATCGAGTGGCGCTGGGCGATGTCGCGGACGGAGATGCCGGTGTAGGCGATGTGCGCGCCTTCGGGGAGGCTGGAGGCTTCGATGGTGGCGCGACCGGGAGTGTTGCCGAATTCGAATCGGGCGGCGTAGGCCTTATTCATCACGTTGTGAGGGATTTCGTCGGTGAGATACGGATTGACGAAGACCATGTTGGCGAGCGTGAGGCCGGCGGCTTCGTTGACGGATTTGAGGCCGTCTAGAGCGAGAGCGACTTGCTCGCCGGGATCGGATGGGATTTTGCCTGTGGCGGGATCGATGCCTGGCATGTTGGAGATGAAGAGACGGTCGTGCGTCAACATGCCCCAGGAGAAGGCTTTGTTCGGCTTGTAGTTGGGAGGCGTGACGGATTTTTTGCCGGTGAGATCGCGGACGGCCATCGCGCTGATTTGGATGGAGGAATCGGGATTGGCGGCGACGCCGAGGCTTCCGCGGGCCGGCGGATCTTTCGGGAAGTAGGCGGCGAAGGCTTGGTTCAGCTCGGCGTATTTGGTCGTGTCGTCCATGTAGACCTGGACGTAGACGATGTTGTCTTTGGTGAGGCCGGCGGCTTCGACGAGAGCTTTGATGTTGTCGAGGCACTGTTTTACTTGCTCGGCGAAACTCGACGGAGTGGTGCCGTCGAGTTTGTGCGGGGCTTGGCCGGAGACGTAGACGTAGTCGCCGGCGTCGATGGCTTGAGAACCGAGTGCGTCGGGTTTCGCTGGGACTGCGCTCGACGTGATCGGTTTGATTTGGACTTGCGCTTGCGCGCCGTTTGTCGCGGCCAACACCGTCAGGCCAATGCCAGCAACAACGCCGAGATGGCGCCTCATGCCTTCTTGGCTTTCTTTTGCGCTTCGCCGAGGAGTTCGCGTAGGCGCTTGCCGACGATCATTTCCTCGCCATCCTGGATTGTCATCGACACGAGTTCGATGTGGTCGATCTTCGGGCGTGGAGCTTTGCGCGTTGGCTTCTGGATGCCTTCGTGAACGGCTGGAACGAGGCTCGGATTGTCAGCGCCAAGCACTTCGATGCAAGGATCGCTCTTGCGAAGGGCGAAGACGCAGTCGTCGATCGAGTAGCCCCAACCTTCTAGATCCCAGTAGACCCGGAGAGTCGGATAGCGATTGCCGTCGTCGGGTACGAAAACGTCGGTTCGGACGCCGGGAACGGTTTCGACGAGCTTTGCGATTTTGTCGATGCGAGCGCGCCATTCCGCCTCCTGCTTTTTCTCATCGAGGGTGAGCCAGTGTTCAACAGCGGTAAGGCAGCCGATGATTTCTTCCTTGCCGACCTTCATGGCGCGGCACACAGCGCCTTCCCACGGAGCGGAGTTACGCATTCCCGCTTCGATGAGGTCTTTGCGGCCGAGGAGGACGCCGCTGCACTGAGGACCGCGAAGTCCCTTGCCGCCCGAGAAGGTGTAGAGATCGATTTTCATCTGGGCGTAGAGCTTGAGGTTTGAGGCGGGTGGGATGCCGGCAGCATCGTCAAGCAGCATCGGGACATTTTTGTCTTTGGCGATGGCGACTTCCTTGGTGAGTTTGTCGCCGAGGTCGGTGGTGTAGATCATCGCGGTGTTGTCGTTGACGGCGTTCGCGATCTGATCGGGTCCCTCGACAAGAATGAGCTTGGCGCCGGTGAGGCGAATCGCGCTGTCGAAAGCGCTGCGGCCGCCGACCATGATGACTTCGTGCTTCATGCCAGTGGTGTCGGGGAGTTGCCAGATTTTTGCGCCGTCGGTGCCTGCCATGCAGGCGGCGGTGGCGGTTGCCATTGCGCCAGCGGCACCGCTCGTGACCATGCCGTACTCTGCGCCGGTGAGTTCGGCGAGCTTGCGGCCGACACCTTGTTGCAGCTCGACCATATTCACGAAGTGCTTGCCCGCTTCAATAGATGCTTCGCGGACTTCGGGGAATTCCAGCGAGCCACTGAGATAGGTCCATGTGCCGCGACAATTGATGACCGTACGGACGCCAATCTTGGTGTACGGATTCTCCTTTGCGAGGCCGACCGCGGCGAGCGACTTGGCGGAGAGATCCTTAGCAGTGATCTGCGCCAAAAGCGGCGAAGCGGCAAGGAGCTTCATGAACGAACGGCGATTCGAACCATTGCGGGTGATCATTCGGATTCTCCGGGCTGAGGTTTATTTCTTGTGCTTCTCGAGCGATGGATCCTTGGAAAACATGATGGTGCCGAAATTTTCGGGGACGTGATTGGGATCGCGATTGACGACGCAAGTCTGCTGCCAGCACATGAAATGGCGCTGCGGATCCTCGCCGAGGCCATCGATGCGATAGAGGTTGGCGCGCCACATAGTGCCGTTCTTGATGCGTTGATCGCTGACGGCTTTGAGCGGCACGCGTGCGGCGGCGTACCAGACGTGATTGGCCTCGTCGATGCGGCCCTGGTGCTCGAAGCCGGAGTTCCACTCGGCGCCGTAGGTGTCGTGGTCGAGATCGATGGCGAGATCGACCCAGTCGCCGGTGGGAGCGATTTCGAATTCGCGATAGTGACGGATGTTCTGCCAATCGTCGCCGAGGAAGAATTCGACAACGTCTTTGTCCCAAAGCTTGATGCGGTCTTTGCTGTTGTCGGCGGGCAGCCAGAGATTTAGCACTTTGTACGGCGAGACGAAGAGGAGATAGAGGTCGGCGTCTGTCCAGAAGCCGCGGACTTCGGTTTTGAGTTCGGGATAGCTAAGTTTGTCGGTGCAATCTTTTTCAATCCAGGCGGACGAGGCGTGGCCCCAGGTTGCGGAGTGGGGATCGGTGTTGAGCTCGGGCGAGCCGGAGATGTAAGGGACGGTAAGCGACGCTGTGGGTGGAGTGACCTGGCAGACGTCAATCGCGAAGGCTGCGAGCGGAAGCGCGAGAAGAATGAGGACGATTCGAATGATTTTCATCGCTTATGGGTGTGGCGCGTTGCGCAGTTCCGGCGAAATTGCGTAGGCCTTATCCAGTTCTGCGTGCGCCGCATCCTCCTTTCCTTCCTGATGAAGAGCTAGAGCGAGATTGTAGTGCGCCTCGGCGTATTCGGGCTTGAGGCGGATGGCTTCGGTGAATTGTGTTTGCGCGCCGGCGGCGTCTCCGGATTGCAGGAGCATCAGGCCGAGATTGTTGTGACCTTCGGGGAAATCAGGTTCGCGGCGGACGAGTTCACGGAAGACGTTCGTCGCGGCGGCTTGGTCGTTGTTCTGGCTGAGGACCAGGCCGAGCTGGACTCGCGCGTCGGTGTATTTGGGGTCGAGTGTGATCGCCTCGTTGAGTTCGGAGATTGCTTGCTGTAGTTGGCCGGCTTGCGCGAGAGCGAGGCCGAGGTTGAAGCGGGCTTCAGCAAGGTCGGGATCGGCGAGGACTGCCTGGTGAAACTCCTCGATCGCCTTCTGTTGGTCGCCCCCGCGCCAATACAGCAGACCAAGGCGCGAATGGACCTGTGCGTAATCTGGCTGAAGTTCCAGCGCTTTCACATATGCCGTTTGCGCTTTTGCTGCGTCGCCCTTTCGCTCCTGAGTCAGCCCCAAGTAGTAGTAGCCAGTGGGAAGGGAAGGCGCCTCTTTGATCGCGTTTTCGAAGAGCGACTGCGCTTGGTCGAGTTGCTGCTGCTTCAGCGCGTCTACGCCTTTTAGAATAAGCAGCTTCGCCTGCGCAAGGTGCGTGCGAAAGTCGTGCAGGCCGTTGAGTTCGTTGAGCTCTTTGTTTGAAGCATCGGCCTGGCCTTCGCTTCGGAGGGCGATGCCGAGCGCGTAGTGAGCCTTTTCGAGGTCGGGTTTAAGTTCGATGGCTTTGCGGTATGCGGCGATTGCGCCAGCGTTGTCGCCGCTCGTTTTCAACTCCATGCCGAGATCGTATTGGGTCTCGGGATCGTTCGGATCAAGCGCGACAGCTTTGCGAAATTCCGAGAGCGCCGCGGCGTGCTTGCCCTGGCGGCGCAGCGAGACGCCCAAAACGGCATGCGCGCGTGCGAACTTCGGATCGAGAGCGATAGCGTGGCGAAATTGAGTTGCAGCGAGATCGAGCTTGCCGAGTTGGCCTTCGACTAGTCCAAGTTCGAAGTGAAGCTGGGCGGTAGATTTAACGGCAAGAGCTTTTTTGAGCTCCGCTTCAGCGGACGATGGATTGTTCTGTTGCAGATCGATTCGAGCGATGAGGTCGTGCGCGGCGATATTCGCCGGATCGATTCGAACGGCGGTTTGGAGTTCCTTGATAGCGGTGGCTTGATCGCCGAGATCGTACTGCGTCGCGCCGAGACCAAAATGGGCGTCCGCCCAGTTTGGTTTGAGCCGAAGCGCCTCTTCAAACTCCTCGACAGCTTGGCGAGCGTCGCCTTTGTATTTCAGTGTGAGTGCCAGATTGTAATGAGTCTCGGCGTCGTTGGGTTCGAGTTCGAGGGCTTTGCGATAGTCGGCGATGGCAGCATCCCAGGACTTCGCGCGCGAAAGTTCGATGGCCTGTTTGCGATACGACTCGGCAGTTTGGGTGAAGCTCGGGCTGGAGAGGACGAGAACTGATGCCACCAGAATCACCGTTCGACTGCCGAAGTAGAACAACAAGTCCGTCCTGTGTCGCTACCGAACGTCGTGGGCCGGTCAGCGAGTGAGTTTTGAGTGCAGTCTCCTGCGAGCGCGCTCTCAACTCTGATCGATGTTCTGCAGCGACGCAACGGCTGACAGGCGAAGCGGGCACGCGACTTCGTGCCCGCTCACCCAGATTCGACGTCTGATGCTGCGACTACCAGTAGAACTTGGCGCTGAGCTGACCGATGCGCGGATCGCGAGCCTGCGTCACGATGCCGAAACTCGAACCGGTGATGTTGCCGCCAGGATTCTGGAACTGGGCGTGGTTGAAGATGTTGAAGAACTCGACGCGGACATCAAAGGCATAGTGCTCTTTGATGAGGGTGCGCTTCAAGAAACCGAAGTCGGTGTTGTTGAAGCCGGGCCCGTGGATAAAGCGTCGGTTGGCCGTGCCGAAGGTTCCAAGATCGGTGTTGACCGCAAAGGCGGATGGGAGGAAGTAGCATCCCGTTCCGTCCGTCGTCGGGCAACCCGCGTTCGAATCGCGCGGATTCACCTTTACGACCGGGCCGACCTGGTTTGGCATGTCGGTGGACGAACTGCCTGAGAGCGATGCGTCACCGGTGTCCTGGTTCATCTGGATGGGGAAGCCCGAGGAGAAGCGGGTGATCCCCTGCATCTGCCAGCCTTGTGTCAGGCGCTTCGGCCCGCCGCTGAACCAGCGATCGAACGGAATGGCCCAAACGTAGCTGCCGACAAAGTTGTGACGAATGTCGGTGGAAGACAAACCGCGGCTGATGGCCGGATCGGCGAAGTTGACGAGGTCGTTGAATGCGGAGGCATCGTCCAATGCCTTGGCGAACGTGTAGGCGACCAAGAATGTCCAGTCGCTGGCTTTTCGTTCCAAGGTGACTTGACCCGAGTTGTAGATCGAGTTGGCGACCGTCAACGTGTTGGTGTTGTTGGAGCCGTAGCAGACCTGTGCGCCACCGGGGCAGAAGTTGGGGCTCAGGATCGTTTGCCGGGTGCTGTAGACGCAACCGGGCTGTGCCACTGTGACGGCGTTGTTGGCGCAGTTGGTGCCCGCGGGCGCCGTTGCCAACTGGAATACGTCGTTTTCGTTGCCGGGGCCGCAACCAGCGGTTCCGGCGGTCACGTCCATAGCACCTGCCGCATTCAGTTGCTGACAGAGAGCGGCGGAACCAGGATTGGCGTCGTTTTGCGTGATGAGGCGGTGACCCTCAGTGCCAACGTAAGCGATCGTGAGAACGGTTGACTTGGATAGTTCTCGCTGGATCGAAAGGTTGAAGTGCTCGGCATACGGGAGCTTGTTGTTGATGTTGTAGCCGGGGAAGAAGTTGAACGGCTCGTAGACCGAGAAGTCCAATGTCTTGTTCGACGGAGCGCCCGGAACGGGTGCGGTGAAGGGGAAGCGCTGTCCGAGGGATGCACCGGTGGCGCGAACCTGGAACGGCTCGTTGAACTCAACCGAGAGCGGAGACGTCCAATAGAGACCGAATGGCGCGTCGGCCACTTCGTAGAAGAGGTTCAGGTCTTCAATCGAGGTGTAGTACAGACCGTAAGACGCGCGGATGCTGCTCTTGCCCGGTCCACCGAATATCTTGCCAAGGATGCCGTCGGAGAAATTCGGAGAGTAGGCAAGGCCCAAACGCGGGCCAAAGTTGTTGTAGTGGGTTGGAGCGAGAGTCTTGGGAATGCCAGGATCACCCGGGAAGACCAAGCCGGAGGGCGCAAGAGGGAATTGCGTCGATTGCTCTCCGGGGACGAAGGTCTGAATTTTGCCCTGCGTGTCGTAGAGCGGCATGCTGACTTCCCAACGCAGGCCGAGGTTCAGGGTGAGGTTTTGCTTCACCTTCCAGGAATCCTGGACGAACGCGCCGCCGTACCGGGTGCGCGAATCGAGAAACTGCTCAGCGGCCTGGGTGTAAGGCGCGCTGGTTGTCGAGGTCGCGCCGAGAAGATAGTCCGCGACGTCGCTGCCGGTTACGGTGCCGTCAAACGTGAAGCCGCCGTTCGGGTTAGCGAAATTGCGTTCGTTAATCTGGAAATAGCGGAATTCGCCGCCCACCTTCCATGTGTGCCGGCCCTGGCTCTTCGAGAAGACGTCCGAAGCCGTGTAGGTGGTATCGGGTTGGATCGTGTCCAGGGTCGGAACGCCGATGTTCAAGCCGAGCTGATTGAAGCTGATCTGGGGAACGTATTGAGGATATCCCGCCAAAGGCACGATTCCGAGAGTGCCGGCGCCCGTAACGAATCCCAAGTCAGATAGGCTCGCGAAGCTCTCCGACGGTTGATCCTTGTGCAGGGCCGTCCGGAAGAAACTGATCCGGGCTTCGTTTACCGACGTCGCCCCGATCGGCTTGGTGTTGCTCATCACAAATTCCTGGGCGCGCGAAGGCGTTACGGTCGCAAAGCCCGGGACGTTGGCGAAGCCAGCCAACCCGCTGGTTACGTTCGTGTTGTCGAGGTGGTAGTACCACGACCAATTTCCCGTCATTTGATTGTTGAAGTCGACGCGCTCACCGAACTTGTTGTCGTTAGCGATGTTGCGCTGGCTGTTGTCGGAATAGTTCTGCGTATCGCCCGGGAGCGTCGGTAGAGGGATATACGGCAGGATGTTCTTCGCCGGCGCCGACCAAGCGGACTGTGGGATCACGCCGTTCGGGAAGACGCATTGCGTGTTGTTGGCGCAGCCGACAAAGCCGTAGGGCTCATTTTGAGTGACGGCGTAGCCCAACTTCTGCGAAAGCTGGTTGGCCCAAAAAGCTCCAATCACGCAGTTTGTAGCGGTTGAGTCGCAAGTACCGTTGGTGCCGTTCGGTGTGAGCGCCGCCGGATCGATGGTGCCTGCGCGTTCTGCTGCGGTCGGCACGCTGACGAGTCCCGTCTCCGCGCCTTGCACCTGGCGTGTGCCCTGATAGTCGGAGAACCAGAAGATCTTGTTCTTGATGGCCGGGCCGCCTGCCGCATAACCAAACTGATTGCGGCGGAGTTCCGATTTGGACGGTGCGAAGTAGTTCTTTGCGTCCAGTTTGTCGTTGCGGAGAAATTCGAACGCGTCTCCGTGGAAGCCGTTGGTGCCCGACTTCGTGATGGCGTTGACGACCGCACCGCTGAACTTGCCGTATTCGGCGTCGAAGCTGTTGGTGATGAGGCGGAATTCTTCGATCGAGTCGAGGTTGGGAACCAAGCCCGCGCCGAGGTTCCGGCCTTCGCTGACGTCGCCGCCGTTCACGAGGTAGGCGTTCGCAGTTTCACGCTGGCCGTTCACCGAGATGTTGCCGGAGTTGAGGATGCCGGATACCGGGCGATCCTGCTGGATCGTCGAGGCGGTCCCGGGCGCGACGCCTGCCTGCAAGCCGAGGAGGTCGATGAAGCTGCGGCCGTTCAGCGGCAGGGCCAGCATTTTCTTGGAATCGATTACGTCGCCGAGCTGGGTGCTTTCGGTTTGCACCTGGACCGCGTTAGCGGCGACTTCCACTTTGTCGGACACGCTGCCGACGTCGAGCGTGACGTCGAAGGAGAGTTGGTCGTTGACCGAGATGACGATGCCAGCTTCTTCAAAAGGCCGGAATCCACTGGCCGTTACGTTGAGCTTGTAGGTTCCCGCCGCGAGAGCGAGTACCCGGAACGTTCCGTCAGAAGCCGTGGTCGTCTCGCTTGTGGCATTCGTTGCGACGTTCGTAATGAGGACCTTCGCGCCAGAGACGGCGCCCTGAGACCGGTCATGTACCGTACCTTGTATCGAGCCGGTGACGTCGGCGCGCAATACGGTCGAACAGAGAAGCGCGACCAACACCAGCAATACACCCCGAGCTGACAGCATGAAACTACGAACCATCCGACACCCTCCTTGGGGGCTGAGGCAGTCCCCAAATCCACTTCGGCACTTACTTGAGCTTCAACCGGCTAGAGCGATCCCGAGTATCGTTCGGACTCGGCGCCATGTTCACTGATTGAATGCTCGAATCGAGGCGGAATCTCTGCGGCAGAGCCTTTCGATGGCTCGAAAGGCGACACCACGGACACTCCCATGGCGAAAAATGTATGCCTGTCAATAGTGCTTGTCAAGTATTGAATCGGTTTAATCGAAACAAATCGAAATTAATCGAAATTTAGCGATTATCCGAACATCGCACGCGCGCAAACGTGCCCGAAACCCGCTCTGGCAGGGGTCATTAGTGTGTTGCGCGTAAATGTCGCGAGTAGTTACCGCGCCAAATTGCCGGTATTTCCTCGCAAAACAGTAACGGACGCTTTCGGTAGCATAAACGTGCGTTCGCGTGATTCCGGAACGATGATGGCGAAGGGCGGGCCGTCGGGGTCCGCATGGCTATTCTCGCCGCCGTTTTTCCACACGTATTGCTCGCTGCCGAAGGTTGTAAACGAAACAGGACCAACAAATGTTTCAGACTTCTTGTGTTGCTTGTCGTCGAAAGCGATTCGAACAGCGTGGGGTGTGTTTTCGTCGCGATTCACGAGCAGCAGCGCCCATTGGCCGTCGGGGCGGTGCACTGCGTATGAGGTCACGAACTGATTGCCGTCGCTGTCTTGAATCTTGCTCTCGGTCGGGAACATTTTGTGTAGCCCAGATCGATGCTGCACCCATTCAAGATTAATCACCCGCGCGCTGTAGTAAAGCGCGGTGTAGCCGAAGATGTTGTAGTTGGCATCAGCGATGAAATTCGACCAAGTCGCCCAGCCCAGGCATGTGTTGTGCAGAGCTTCCGGCTGGATCGGGGAATGGTAGAAGACGGCGCCCCCGCCTTCGAAAAACGATCCGACGTTGTCGGCGAGCCACAGCCCAGAGAAAATCGTGCTCATCGGACCGGTAAGAGCGGCGGCCAAGTGGTCCTCCGTGATCATCAGAGGGACGTCCTTGGGCACTCCATCGTCTCGCCAGACCTGCAAAATATGTTTCGTCAACTGCGGCTCTTCATACAGCGACTTCCAGGTGATCGTGCACGGCTCGTAGGGGTAGTGCTCGAACGAGACGAACGCCAGATCCTGCAAGTGACCATGCGACTTAAGGTAAGCCACAAACCGGCCCATCCATGACTTTCGCCCTTGCTCGTCGGGCCACACGGTGATGTCTTCGTTGACGCCCTCGAAGATCGGGCCGCCGAGCTTCAACTTCGGATCCACCTTGTGAATCGCCACGGCCCACTGGATGTAGAGCGCGCCGTAGTCCTCGGGTAGTGCGTGCTTGCCGTCAGGCTCCTCGCCCAGCTCAATGCCGGAGATCGGATAGCCGCGCTTTTCGATATACGCGATTTGCGCTGCGGCATCATCGGGAGTTCCATAGAGCATCGTCACGGGAATTCTCGCCGGCAGCCCATTCGTGATACCGCTCGTATAAAAGAGATCGAAACCGCTGTGTTGACCATTGCCGCTTGCATTGACATCGTCCGCGGAGTGCCACGGATCAATGGACGAGGAACAATAGGTGAACTTCTGTTGCTCGGGCGCATCGAGCGCCGCACCCTTAAACTCATTGCTCGCGTCGATCGAGCCGAGATCGATCTCTTTGATCGCGTACCCGACGCAATTTCGAATGTCGCCTGCGCCGTGTTCGTCGCAAGTATTGGACGACTCCGTCATCCAGATTCGAAAGTATTGGGCTGTGATCGGCGCATCGGCCAGTTTCAGCGTCACCGTGCCCCCGCTTGCGCCTTTCTGCGAGCCGGAGTCGAACGTTTTCCATTCGCCTTCCGGACCTTTATCAAACTCGAGTGGATCCTTCCCGACCCAATATTCCACGCGGTAGGTCGTCGCGAAAGGCGCCGCCCACGCGATTCGAATTGCATTCACCGATTTCTGCGATTTCAGATCGATCACAACCCACTGAGGATGAAGCGCGTCACTCTCGCCGGTAAATTTGGAAGTCAGATAAGGATTGCTTTTCCAGTAGGTGAGATTCGGCCCTGTAATCGGGCGGTCCCCGCTCGTCGAAAATCCGCGATGAGGCAGCGCATAAGGAAGAATGTAGCGGATCGGCTCCTTCAGTTCCGAACTGCCGGTGAAATAGCCCCGCTTGCCCGCTGTGTCACTCCACGACCCGTTTTCGGTCCAGTGCCACGCCGCCATGCGAAGTTCGGTGTTATTGCGATAGCTGATCGGCCCCCACCCGGCCGAAAGCGATTCCTGAATAATGTGCGGCGTGTAGACCTTGTCGATGCTGGAATGTGATAGGGCATCGATCGAGCTGCCCATCGCCACATCGGGATCGAACGAATTGATCTCATGGCCGGCAGTGATGTCTACATGAATCGTCGCGACATCATCTTTCGACTGCGGTCGAACCGTCCCGGCAAAAACAATCGCGACGAGCAACGCCGAGAATAATTTCAAGTTCATACCGATGCCCCCGCCGTCGCAGCGACAACCTTGTTCGAATCTGGGTTCACGAGAAACCACCCGATCGCCCCAGCTCCGCACAGTGCGGCCGCTACCATAAAAGACGCAGTCCAGCCGTAACGGGCAGCAATCCATGGAGTAAGCGAAGCCGTGAGCGCGCCGCCCGCCTGAGCGCCCATGTTCATGAATCCAGACACTGAACCGGAGAAGAGGCCGCCGATGTCGGCGCTGACCGCCCAGAACGAGCTCTGCGAGAGGTAAAGCGCGCCCGCTCCTCCGGCGAGCACCACGCTGGCGAGTCGCGCGTTATCTACCTGGGAGCCGAATGCAATAAACAAGCCCGCGAGCGCCACTGCGATTCCCGCAACGAAACAACGCCCGATGCGCCGGCCGGCACGCTGCGTCAGCATGTCGCAGATTTTTCCGCCGAGCGGACACGCGATCGCCATCGCGATGAAGGGAAGCGTCCCGTAAAACGCGCTCGCCTTCAAATTCAATCCGCGCACTTCGCTGAGATAACGATAGAACCACGCGAAGAATATCCAGGCCACATAGCCGTAGCAAAAGTAGCTGAGCGTGACGAGCCAGATGTTGAAGTTCGACAGAATCGACGCCCACGGAGGCGACCTTCGTGCCGCAGGCTTCGCTGCAACGGCCCCCAGCGTTAGCCCCGCGTCGATTACGGCGAGTTCGGATGGCGACACACTCGGATGCTGCTCCGGCGTATCGCGTGCCGCCAGATACCAAACAAGCCCCGCAGCGCAGCCGATCAACGCGCAAACCCAAAACGAAAATCGCCATCCGTGATGCGCCATCGTGTAGATGACGACAAAAGGCGAAAGCCCCGACCCCACGCCAACTCCTGCGAAGATCCATCCGTTCGCAACACCGCGCTCCGAAGAAGGTATCCACCGCGACACGAATTGATTCGAGGCCGGATACATGATCGCTTCGCCGGCCCCGAGCAGAAACCGAACGCCAATCAACGCGGCGAACGGTGAAACAATCGATGTTGGAATGGCAGCCGTGAGTGCTGTGAATACTCCCCACCAGAGGACCGAAAGGGTCAGCACGCGTCTCGGTCCAAACCGATCCGCGAGCCAACCCGCCGGCGTCTGAAACAGCGTGTAACCGATCAAGAGAGCCGTCGACAGAAACCCGAACTGAACATTCGTCAGGTGGTATTCCGCCGACAACGCTCCGCCTGCGATCGAGAGGTTGACTCGATCGAGGAACGCGACCGCACTCAGCACGAACAGCCAGCCAATGAGCAGCCAGCGCACGCGGCTAGATGATTGCTCTGTCATTCAGCTCGAGAACGCAGCTCTTACTTCTTCACGACGGCTGCCGTGCAGTTGATCTCCACCAGCGAATTCCCCGGGAGAGCCGCCACCGCGACCGTCGTGCGCGCCGGCCCGCCATTCGGGAAATACGTCTTGAAAACTTTGTTCATGCCTTCGAAGTTCGCGATGTCCGTCAGAAACACAGTGAGTTGCAAGATGCTGTCCATGGTGCCGCCGCCGGTTTCGACAACGTGCTTGACCTGCTCCATCACTTTCTTGATGTGCGTGTCGATGTCGCTCGGAAATTCGCTCTGATCGTGCGAGTGCGCACCGATTCCAGCGATGTAAATCACATCATTGAAAGTAATGATCGGTGTGATGAAGCCGTTTCCCGCCGGCTTGCCGTCGTAGTCCAACTTCTTGACGCCCCCACCGCTCGACTTCTTGGGTTCTGCCGCCGGTTCAGCCGCGGAAGCAGATGCCGCGGCGAGCCCAAGCCCCGAAACGAGCGAGGCGAAACGTCCGGCAAAGGCCCTGCGCGAAAATAAATTCGAAAGCATGTGTGATTTCTCCTTTTCAGATTTGTCGCAAAACTAGTTCCTGACAACTCCTGTATCAGGGCAACGCAAAACTAAAAATGTCAGTCCCGGCCGCAATCGCTACATATTGCTTCCCGAGAATTGAGTAACTCATCGGCGAGGCGTGGATCGCCTGCCCCATGGTGAAGTACCACAGCGGCTTGCCGGTCGCCGTGTCGATAGCCTCGAGCGCCTGCGAGTTGTCGCCGAAAAATACCAGCCCAGTCACTGTAGCAAGCGTGCCCGCGGACGAGTCTCGTTCGCCGACGAGTTGGTATTCCCACGCAAATTTATTCGTGGCGAGGTCGTACGCCATCAGCTTTTTTCCCAACTTCACGGTTCGGCTGTGGCGCACGCCTGTTGCGTAATACGTTCGACCCTCGGCAAAATCTTCGGGCTTCAGGAAAAACGTTCCGCAATCTTGAAGCACAAGAAAATACAAGCGGTTCTGATCTGGATTGTACGAAGGCGAGTACCAGTTCGTCGCGCCGGCGAAACTCGGGCAAATCTCGGTCCCTTCGGCCGAGGGAATTTTGTCCGTGCGGATCGGCCGGCCTTTAGCGTCGATCCCACTGGCCCAAGTCAGTTTGTCGGCGAACTGAATCGCCGACAGAAAGGCGCCGTTCGTTCGATCGAGCACATACAGAAATCCATTTCGATTGGCCTGCACGAGCAATTTTCGAGGCTGGCCTTTGTAGTTCGCATCGACGAGCACTGGCGTTTCCGTCGCGTCGTAATCGTAGAGGTCATGCGGCGTAAACTGGAAATGCCACTTCAATTTCCCAGAGTCCGGATCAATCGCAAGAACGCAATCGGTGTAAAGGTCATCGCCCGGGCGCGGGCCGCCGTCAAAATCCGGCGCCGGATTGCTCGTTCCCCAGAAAATTAAGTTCAGCTCGGGATCGTAAGTACCCGGCATCCACGTCGTGCCGCCGCCGCGCAGATACATCTGTCCGGGCCAGCTTTCGTTTCCCGGCTCGCCGGGGGCGGGAATCGTCCAAAATCGCCACGCTTCCTTACCAGTTTCCGCATTGAAAGCGACGACGAAGCCTCGCACGCCGTCATCACCGCCCGAAGTGCCGACAATAACTTTGTCCTTCACAACCAGCGGCGCGCTGGTCGCGCCATAATTCTTGTTGTCTTGCGGCGCGTACGCGACATCCCACAGCAGATGCCCCGACCGTGCATCGAGACAAAGCAGGTGGGCGTTGTCCGTCTCCATGAACAGGCGCGAATGCCAAAGTCCCACGCCCCGATTGTGGTGCGACGATGCATCGTCGATCAAACCTTCCGTAATCGGACGCGAGTAGTGCCATATCGTTCGCCCGGTTCGCGCATCCAGTGCATACGCATCATTCGCTGCCGTGACGAACATGACGCCGCCGGAGACGGCAGGCGTGACCTCCATGTCGCTCACATCGCGCACATGAAAGACCCACTGTGCTTTTAGATTGCTGACATTGCTCGGAGTGATTTGATTGAGTCGCGTGAATCGCTGCCCGGAGTAGTCGCCGTGATACGACAGCCAGTTTTCACCGGCCTTGCCGAGCATCGCCTGTGGCGTCACGTCGATCGACGTCGATACGACGGCGCCGGCCTGATCTTCGGCCCGGCCACTCGTCGTCTTACTCCCCAACGTCAACGCAAGACTGCAAACCGCCAGCGCAACGGCAATTCGAGCCGCAATCCGCATTCGTTTAAGTCCGCTCACTTTGGTTGCTTCGGAGACGCAGCATTCGAAGCGACGTTTTCAAATCCGACCGAACTGCTTTACCGCTTCGACGATCGACTTCAGCTTTTCGATAGTCGCGTACATCGAATGTTCTTTGAAATCCATTTCGCGGGCGACCTTCAGCACTTCGGCTGCTGATGCGCGAGGTATCGCGACGACGCCATCATTGTCCGCGGCGATGATGTCACCCGCGTTGACCGGCACGCCGTCACATACTATGGGAATATTCGAGCCACCGAAACGGTAGTGCCCGACTGAAGTGGAGGGCACGATGCCCAGGCCAAAAACAGGGAAGCCGATCTTTTGCAGATAGGCCACGTCACGCACACCGCCATCGATAACCGCGCCCGAAAAATTTCGCGCCGCCATTGCGGTACCCATCAAGCCGCCCATGCCTGCGATGTCCGCTCCGTCTTCTACCTTCATCACGTAGACCGAATTCGTCGTGCCTGCGTCAATCGCGGCGAGCATTCCGCTGAGTGCGTTGGGGTCTGTGTTCTCTTCTTTCTTCAGCAGTACCGTTGTGGCGAATCCGGCGAACTTTGCCGGAAAGATCGGCCGCATATGATGCGTCATGTACGCGCGCTTGCCGGTGACCTTTTCCATTGCGTCCGACACCGACGCGACTTCGACGTGGCGATAACCGTCCAGCAGGGAAGCGTCGTCCATTGGCGCCGTGGACGTCTGCGCGGCGAATGCTGCGCCGCGTCGAGCGGACGTAAGTGTAGGCAGCAAAACGAAACCAAGCAGGGCTATACCAACGGCGGTGGAGATCGCGTACCGGGAAATCCGCATGCTCTTCATTCTCAGATGGGCTCTCTTCAAAGTCCCGCGTGTTGCGAAAACTTCGTTGTCGCTTGACACGAAACCCTAGTGTGCTATTAATTCGAATTAATTCTGCTTGTCAAGAGGCGACTGCAGTCTGAAATTTTTCTGATGCGGTAAAAATTGTGCTCATGACTACAAGCCAATCGCCTCGGCCGCGCACTTTCGAACGATTCGGAAATATTTCGGTCGCCGTCGTCGCTTGCGCGCTCGCCTTCGCCGTCAAAGGTACACCCGTCGCGCAGGGTAACGCACCGCAAAATGAGCGTCCGATCGCCGAGGCTCGCCAAACGTTCGAAAATCGCTGCGCAGGCTGCCACGGACTCGACGGCCGAGGCGGCGAACGCGCTCCCGACATCGCCACCTCGCCCAAGACTCAAAATCGCACCGACGCCGCTTTGACGCAGATCATCGCCAACGGAATCCCCGCGAATGGCATGCCGTCGTTCAACAGCCTTGACGTGCCGACGATAAAGGCGGTAATCAAATATTTGCGCGTGCTCCAGGGAAAGTCCGAAAGCGCCGCGATGCCGGGCAATCCAGCAGCAGGAAAGGAACTTTTCTACGGAAAGGCACGCTGCTCGCAGTGTCATCTCGCTGCAGGCTCCGGCGGATTCCTCGGCCCGGACATCTCAAACTATGCCCGCCGCCGCCCTCCCGAAGAAATTCGCGACGCGATCACCAAACCCGCGACCATGCCCGGTCTCGGCCGAAGCGAAGTCACAGTCACCTCACGCACCGGCCAGTCGATGACCGGCGTCGTTCGCAACGAAGACAATTTCTCTCTTCAGTTGCAGACTCCCGACGGCGCGTTTCATTCCGTCGTCAGGGCCGACGTCGCTTCGATCGCCTACAGTAAAGCGCCGTTGATGCCGACCGACTACGGCTCGACACTCAGCCCCACCGAGCTCAACGACTTGATCAGTTTTCTGATGTCTGCCGCGCAGCAAAACAAAACGGCGGACGACAAACTCAATAACGAGTCCCAGGATGAAGCCGAATAAACTCCGATCGCTCACGATAGCGTTCCTCTTTGTCGCGACCCCCCTGTTGCTGGGGCCGGTTCGCGTGCTCCCTCAAGAGAAGCCAAAACGCGAATTCAAACTCGAGGCTCAGTCTCCCGCGTTCTGGAAGCTCATTCCAAAAGACGCGAAACTCGAGACCGTCGCCACAGGCTTTGGCTTCACCGAAGGCCCGGTCTGGGACAAATCCGGCTTCGTCTACGTCAGCGACGAAGAGATCAACAAAATCTTCCGCGTCTACCCCGACGGCCACAAAGAAGAGCTGATCGCGCTTGGCGACCCCGACGGCAACACCTACGATCGCCAACTCCGCCTGATCGACACCGCCAGCGTGTTGCGCGCAATTATTCGAATCACTCCCGACGG